>Ga0193736_1000105_pt1 | contig 12995 bp, 10 predicted proteins | sample L2m1metaG_FD_160566 | JGI IMG/M metagenome (GOLD analysis project Ga0193736, IMG submission 160566) | Soil microbial communities from a riparian zone of the East river system, Colorado, United States - L2m1 | ecosystem: Environmental > Terrestrial > Soil > Riparian zone | place: USA: East River... | reverse complement strand
GCGAGCGCAGTCTCCCATGCGCCCTTGGTTTTCTTGGCGATGAATGGCAGCCTGAACTTGCTCGCGTTCTGTGCCTGCGTCCCATACGCCTTACCCAGCCAATCGTAGTAGACGGCGCTTTTCGGGTTCAGCTTCACCGCGCGCTCGAACCAATCGACTGCTTTGCCCGGATCGTTGTGCTCCATCTCGATCCTGCCGAGATAGTAGGCGGCGCTCGCGTCCCGCTCTCCGTAGGGAAGTAGAGCTGTTCGCGCCTCCGGGTATTTCCTGGCATTGAAGAGTTGAACGCCTTCTTCGACAGATTGCGCCTGCAACGGTGCGGCAAGCAACGTCACGAAGAGTGCGAAACAGGTGGACTGTGACTGTTTCATATGAATGCACCGATGAAAATTCGTGTAAGCACCTATTCCTACGATCCGCATCGCGCTTGGTTCCCTTTTCGCGTTAGGGCTCTCGTTAGCCGCGAATCTCGTGCACCTTGTCTCGTGGAACTCGATGGCCGAATAAGGGCGGCGATTCTTGCGATACCCGGTTGCAAGGAATCGTCCAGACGATTGGTGCGAATTGACATACCCCACCCGGCGCGAGCCCTGAGGCTGATCCAATGATTTATGGTCGTAGGCCGAGGCAGTTGCTCGTCGTCTGGGGCTCAGCGCTCGTGCTGATCGCGCTGATTTTCTGGCTGGAGTTCAGCGCGCCTGCATTGCACGAGCTCGTCCAGCCGTTTTACTGGATCATCTCCTTCGTGGCGCTCTTCCTGACCTGGCGTTGGTTCCGCGCGCGCTCGCCGAAAGACAGGCGGGGCAAGGATCGACGGCGGACAGACCGCCGCGATCACAAGGATCTTACTTCGTCCTGAGAATAGAAAGCGAGAATCCCGCCGGAAGCGGAGATCCGCGCGCAGTGATGCGCCCGCCGCCGATCGTCCCTGATGGAACTCCGAATCGCAGATAGGCGGATGAGCCGTCGCCGATGTTGACTGACGTAATGCTCACATTATCGAGCGGCTCCGTTCCAAGCGGGAAATTGCCCTGGTTCACGAATGCGACAGTCGAGCGGAAATTCCAGCTCGGATGCGTGGCCGGAGGTGCGACGCCTGCGATGAAGTCGTCAGCGTAATTGGCCACCGCCCAGTCGCGCACCCACGTAGTGAGTTCGACGCTGAATACCCGCGTGAGATTCTGGATGCCGTGTGATCCGGCAGGTGGGTTCGCGAGCTGGAACCACGCTGAGCTCTCCGACTCTCCCCGCCGGTCGGCAGCGTAGCGAAGAAAGGCCCAGATTGCGCCTCGAGTCGTGATGTTGGTGTTGTTCGCGTAGGGCGAATTGATCAGAGGGTTGATCAGGAATTCCCTGTACCGCCGCATGTTGGAGGCGCCGAACGTGTCGAACGCATCCGAAATCCTCTGCGACGACTGAAGCACCGACGCCGAAATATTCTGTTTGGCTGCGAGCCCGGTCGTCGAATAGAAAACCAGCTCTTCGGCGATATGGGAGAGGCCTTCGTCGAGAAACCCCTCCTCGAAGTCCGACGAGCCCAGGTTGACGTACATATGACGCGAAGCGTTGATCAGGTGCTGAAACTCGTGGGCGAGAATTCCGGCCGTAACCGTTCGGACGAAATCGGTCGTGCGCACATTCTGATTAATCACTCCTGCCGGGTCCGGAACGAGGAGGTAGAACATTTCAGCAGCGTTGCTCGCCGCGCACGCTTCGAGGGTGCCCACGGTCTTCGGGAAGAGATCCCGGCTGTAGAAATATCCACCGACATAGGAATTCAGACCCGGTGGAGTGAGCTCGTTGACCGCCCTGGTGAAGAAAAGGAGGACGCGCTTCTCGTTGTTGTCGATGTCCGTCGGCTCCCCGAAGTTGTGAGTGTCGACCGGATAGATCAGAGTATCGAAGGTGACGCCAAAGCCCTGAAAGTCCGCCTCCGTGAAGCCGTTCGCCGGATTGGTCGTGTCCGAGACGACTACTGCGCGATTCGTGATCGCCACGACACGACCCGTCCTGATCCGCGCATTTGTGCACGGGTTGCTGGCATTGGTGTTGAGCTGCATGAGATCACCAACTTGCGGGGCCTGCACGGAGAGGCTGAACCGGCCACCGCCTTGCTGCCGGAACTGCCTCGCCAGCGGGATGCGCGGCGTCATCTCTCGACGCGATCTTTCGCGGAGGTCCTTTTCAAACATCTCGTCCCGCTGGAGCCTGGGCGAGGACCGTGTGCGCAGCGACTGGACACGCGTCGCGAGAAGCCTCGTCGGCGACGCATCGATAGTGGTGCTGCCCGTCGAGATCGAGAGCCGCAGCAGTGCTCCGCCTGCCTGACCCGAGTAGAACGGGATCGCGGTGAATTCCGCTCCACCCGGAACCCCCTGCACGCAGAACTCGGACGCAGCAGCTCCCGACAGCGTGGCGATTTCCCCCACCGCCAAGTTAAAGGAACTCGAGCCGGACTGACACGGAGGCGGCAGCACGATGACCGTACCGAGCTTGACGATCGAGCCGGCGGTTGCGCGAATCGTCGTCATCGCGTTGGAGATACGCGCGGTGAGGAACGCACCACCATTGAAACCTGCCACTGTCACGATCGAAGTATCCGCAGCTTCGATTGTCGAGCCGCCGGCGGCGGTGTTTCCGAATTTGTCGACGGGCCGCGCATTCATCCTGAATGAATCGCCGATTCCGAGGAGCTCGACGGTGTCGCGCGTCAGGATGATCTGGGAGACCGGACCGGCAACAGCGTGCTGAGTGAAGGTGACCGGTGAGATTCCGGAGACCGTACCAATCGCCGTCTGAATTCCGGCCAGGGGGCCAAGTGTCCACTCGACCGAGGCCAGACCATCGACATTGGTGACCGAAGTCGTTGCGCTCAATGACCCGTGTGACGTACTCCACACGACCTCAGCGCCCGACACATTGTGGCCCTGCGCATCGGTAACCCTGACAGCGAGGGGTAGCGGCAGTTTGTCTCCGACCGGCGGAGCCACCTGAGAATCACCGGACGCCGGGACCACGGTCTCCGGCGGCCCGATTTTGGGGCCGGATGCGTCCCCGCACGCAGTCATCAGAACGACCACGGCTACCACGAGCAAAACCTGCGATCCGAATGTGAGCCGCATATCAGCCCTGAGACATCAGACGAAAGGAACGAGACCAACCTCGATAAGGTATGGCGAAGCGCGTTTTTCCGCTTGCGATAGCCTCGATGGATCCGACGACGCTAGAGGCTACTGAAGTACGGCTTAGTCGCGATTCGCGATGTCTGGAGGAGGAGAAGCCCGCTCTCTCCGCTTCGGTTCCAGGCCGCCCACCGGCGCATCGCTGACATCCGCCAGTGCCGCGACGTGCTCGACGAAAACCTGCGTCAGCTCGTCGACTCTGTCGTGCACCAGCATGTCGCTCGCTCGAGAGATCGTCGCCGCCCGATGCGTCACTTCGTCGATGGCAGCGCGCACCGTCGCTGCGCCTCCTTCCTCGAGCATGCGAGTGATCGCGGTCGAGGGGGCGAGTTCTCCGGCAAGGCATTGCACGAGAATTGCCCGAACCTCGCTCGGTTGCACGCCGTCGGCGAGACGATTGATGGCTTCGGCTTCCAGACCCGTCCGACTGCTCATGTCAGCCCGATTGGAGAAAGGCGAAAACGGCACGCTTTGACGTCCTGCTTCTTCGGCACAACGTGAGCCAGCAGGCCGTGCAAGGATCACAGTAGCATACCAATACCGAGACCGGAGGGTCCCAGAATGGCTGCGCGAAAGTCATCAGGAAAGCGAAAATACGGCAAAGCGGCATCCAAGCGGGTTGCAAGTGCGATGCGCCGCCGGAAGAAGGGCACACTCAAATCGGGCCGCAGCGGAAAGACCGTCAAAAGCCGCAAGCAGGCGATAGCGATCGGCCTGTCGGAAGCTCGGAAGAAGGGGGCCAAGGTACCCCGCAAGCGCTCGAGCCGGAAAAAGAAGTAGCCCGCCTAAGCGGCTACTTCTCTGGGTGGCGCGTTTTACCCCGGTCAGTACTTGGCGAGGTAATTGTCGAGCTCCCATTGGGAAACCTGGGTGATGTACTCCTGCCACTCCAGGCGCTTCGCCGCCAGGAATTGAGCCGTGATGTGCTCGCCCAGCGCTTCGGTGATGACGTCGTCCTTTTCGAGCTCGTTGCACGCCTCCCCAAGATTGTGGGGCAGATCGTCAATGCGAAGGCGACGCTTCTCGCGGTGCGACATCTCCCAGATGTTGCTGTTGACCGGCTCGCGCGCATCCGCTTTGGTGGCGATGCCATCGAGACCCGCCGCGAGCTGCACCGCTAGCGCGAGATACGGATTTGCCGCCGGGTCCGGGATGCGAAGCTCTACGCGGGTTCCCGCTCCACGCCGGTCGGGAATTCGAATCATCGGCGACCTGTTTCGCATCGACCACGCGACGTTGACCGGCGCCTCGTAGCCCGGCACGAGCCGCTTGTAGGAGTTTACGAGCGGATTCGTGATCGCGGTAAAGCCTCGCGCGTGACGCAGAAGACCGCCGATGTAATGCAGCGCCGTGCTGGAGAGCTCCCACTCCGACTTCTCATCCCAGAAAGCGTTTTCCTTGCCGCGAAAAAGCGACTGATGCGTATGCATCCCGCTCCCATTCTGGCCGAATATCGGCTTCGGCATAAACGAAGCGAAGAGACCGAATGTCCGCGCGACGTATTTCACCACGAACCTGAACGTCGTGATGTTGTCGGCCGTCTTCAGAGCATCGGCGTACCGGAAATCGATCTCGTGCTGCCCATGCGCGACCTCGTGGTGCGCCGCCTCGACCTCGAATCCCATCAGCTCGAGGACATCGACGATCGCGCGCCGCGCGTCTTCCCCGAGGTCAGCCGGAGCTAGATCGAAGTACGAGCCGACGTCGTGCGTGACCGTCGAAGGCTCTTCCTCCGCACCAGGCTTGAACATGAAGAACTCGGCTTCCATTCCCGCGTTCATCGTGTAGCCGAGCTTTGCCGCACGAGCGATCATTTTCTTGAGGACTCCTCGCGGATCTCCCTCGAAGGGCTTGCCGTCAGGAGTGTTGATGTCGCAGATCAGTCTCGCAACGCGGCTCTTCTCATCACCCCACGGGAAGATCTGAAAGGTGCTGAAGTCCGGTGAGAGCAGCATGTCCGACTCCTCGATCCGGACGAATCCCTCGATCGAGGAGCCGTCGAACATGATGTCTCCCGCCAATGCCTTTTCGAATTGCGAGGCAGGGATCTCGACATTCTTGTTGATTCCGAGGATGTCCGTGAATTGCAGTCTGAGAAAGCGGACGTCGTTGGTTGTGGCGAGGTCGAGGATGTCCTGAGCCGTTGCACCTGAGGTATCGGGTATCTGAGAGCGATGGCGGGGCATGAGCTGAACGTAGCCCCGTTCGCCACAATTTGCAATTTCTGCACAAAACTGGGTGCATTCCTTGCATTTTGATCCCGAAACTGGCAATTTGATCGATCAATTGTGCGTCTTCTGCAGTTATTGCCTCACATACTCACAATCGTAGACCTCCATGACAGCCGCCTCCATCACCCCGCGTCAAGCTCTTCTTAACGAGATCACTACCAGGGAGCCCCGAGTCGCTCCGGGCTTCAACGCCGATGGGGTGCCAGGACCTACTTCCCAGTACTTCGGCGTCAATATCCTGGGAGTGAGGCAGCTTCGGGACAAGCTTCCGCGGGAGGTCTTTGGCAGCCTCGCCGCCTCCATTCGGCACGGCAAGAAGCTCGACCGTGCCATTGCACCGGTCGTCGCGCAGGTCATCAAGGAGTGGGCGATCTCTCGCGGGGTGACCCACTTCACCCACTGGTTTCAGCCCCAAACCGGACTCACCGCGGAAAAGCACGATGCGTTCTTCGCGTTCGATGACGACCGCCAGCCAATGGAATCCTTTACCGGAGACCAGCTGATCCAGAGCGAGCCCGACGCTTCCAGCTTTCCGTCCGGCGGCCTTCGAGCCACCTGGGAAGCGCGCGGTTACACCGCCTGGAATCCGGCCAGCCCTGTTTTCATCGTCGAGTCTACCGGCGCCCGTACGCTCTGCATTCCATCGGTCTTCATTGGCTACAACGGCGAAGCGCTCGACGAAATGACACCGCTTCTGCGCAGCTCGGACGTTCTCTCCCAGAAATCGATCGAGCTGCTGGAGATCCTCGGCGACAAGGGAGTCCAGCGCGTCTTCACCACGCTCGGACCGGAACAGGAATACTTCCTCATCGATCGCGCGCATTTCTCCATGCGACCCGATCTCGTGATGGGCGGGCGCACCTTGATCGGCGCTCCTCCCCCGCGCGGACAACAGCTCGAAGATCACTACTTCGGCGGAATTCCCGAGCGGATTCAGGGGTGCATCTCGGAAGCGGAGTTCGAGCTGTACAAGCTCGGAGTGCCGATTACCACCAGGCACAACGAAGTTGCGCCCTGCCAGTTCGAGATGGCGCCCTATTTCGAGGAAACGGATCTGGCCGTCGATCACAACATGCTCGTGATGGCGACCCTCCGCCGCGTTGCCCTCAGGCACGGTCTACAGGCGGTGCTCCACGAGAAGCCGTTCGCTGGAATCAACGGATCGGGAAAGCACTGCAACTGGTCGATGTCGGTAATCGCGGACTCGTCGGATCTCGACGGCTTGAATCTTCTCAAGCCCGGGAAGACTCCGCACCAGAACATTCGCTTCCTGGTATTCCTCGCCGCAGTGCTCAAGGCGGTCCACAAGCACTCCGGACTCCTGCGTGCCGGTATCGCTTCGTCCGGCAACGAGCACCGACTCGGCGCCAATGAAGCTCCGCCGGCAATCATTTCCGTTTTCATGGGCGAGATGCTCACCGGCATGATCGAAGAGATCGCCTCCGGAAAGGGCTCGGAGACTGCCGAGCAACAGATGATCAAGCTGGGAGTCGCCAAGCTCCCGGAAGTTCAGCGCGACAACACCGATCGCAACCGCACGTCTCCCTTCGCGTTCACGGGGCAGAAGTTCGAATTCCGCGCCGTCGGATCGTCGGCCTCGATCGCGTTCCCCGTCGCACTGCTCAACACCGCTGTCGCCGATGCAATCGGCGAGATCACCGACTCCTTGCGAGCAACGCTGAAGAAGAACAAGTCGGTCGACGACGCGGTGCTCAAGGTCGTGGGACAAGTCTTCAAGGAGACGGCGCCCGTTCGCTTCGAGGGCAACAACTACTCCGAGGACTGGGTGAAAGAGGCAAAGAAGCGTGGCCTCCCGAATCTTCGCCGCACCCCAGAAGCCTTGAAGGAGCTAGTGTCCAAGCAGTCGCGCGAGCTTCTCACCAAGCTGGGAGTGCTCACCAAGGAGGAGCTGGAGTCACGGTATCACGTTCGCGTCGAGCGCTATGTGAAGGACATGCTCATCGAGCTGCACACGATGCGCGAGATCGTGGACACGATGGTCATTCCAGCAGCCTACACCTATCTCAGCCAGCTCGCGGATGCCGCCTCGCAGTCGAAGACGGCGGGCATCGCCGTAATACCACAGGTGACGACCGCGAATCAGGTCGGCGAGTACGTGCAGGAGCTTCAGGAATTTCGAGAGGATCTGAGCGACGTAATCGCGCGCGCCGAAGCGATGCACGAGGACCCGGCGGGCCAGGCCGAGCTGCTCACGTCCGAAGGCGCTGACACGATGGCGGAAGTGAGAAAAGTCTGCGACGCCCTCGAGCTGTCCGTAGCGGACGATTGCTGGCCGCTTCCCAAGTACAGGGAGATGCTCTTTCCCGTTTAACTGCACCTCGATGCATAGAGAGCAGCGCCTGAGTAATTTGAGCAAATGACCTCAGCCGCTTCTCCCGAGCAAACCACAACCTGTCCCTCCTGCGGTGCAGAAGCTACTGGCCGTTACTGTGCGGCCTGTGGCGCCCCACTGTCGGGATCCAAATGCCCATCGTGCTCCGCCGATGTCAGCCCCGGAGCCAGGTTCTGCCACCGCTGCGGCACCGGAATTGGATCAGCAAGCGCTGCGACCCGCGAGCCTAAAAATGCGCTCCCCTGGATAGTTGCCGCGCTTGCATTTCTGGCTCTGTTCGCGATGGCCGCCGGTCGTGGCTTCAACACTACGAGAGGCAGTGCCATCGACGGCTCCCAGAATGCTCTGCCCCAGGCCGGCCTCGATGACCGCGGCGCCGTAAGCGCCGATGAGCGAGCTGCCGGGATCCGCGCTCCCGACATCTCGAACCTCTCGCCGCAGGAACGCGCTGATCGCCTGTACAACCGGGTGATGCTGCTCGCCAGCCAGGGAAAAATCGACAGCGTCCAGTTCTTCGCTCCGATGGCGTTGACCGCCTATCAGATGCTCGCTCCGCTCAACGCCGATCAGCGGTACGACATGGGCCGGATCGGCGAAGTCGTTGGGGCGATCCCGCTGGCCAAAGCGCAGGCGGATAGCATTCTGCGCGAGAATCCCAACCATCTTCTCGGACTGATACTCGAGGCTCGGCTCGCGACGCTGGCCGGCGACACGGTCCAGCTCCATTCCTGGGAACGAAAGCTTCTCGCCGCCGAAAAGGCTGAAGCGGCGAAGAAGCGCGATGAATATGTTCGACACCAGGACGACATCAGCAATGCGCTGCAGCAGGCGAGAAAGAGTCTGGGAATAAAATCATGACCTCACCAAGCACCATTCATCTCGCGCATAGTCCCGATTCCGACGACGCGTTCATGTTCTACGCCCTCGCCGATGGTCAAATCGATACGCAAGGCTTGAGCTACGTGCACGAGCTGCAGGATATCGAGACTCTCAACGGCCGCGCCTTGCGCGGGGAGCTCGACGTAACGGCGGTATCGATTCACGCGTACGCGTATCTCTCGGACAGATATGCACTGCTTCCCCACGGCGCATCGATGGGGGACGGCTATGGTCCGATGCTCGTCGCGAAGCAGCCAATGACACGCGACGACGTCGCCGGAAAGCGGATCGCGGTTCCGGGAATGATGACGAGCGCGTATCTCGCCCTGCGGCTCTTTCAGCCGGACTTCGTCCCGGTCGTTGTCCCGTTCGACAAGATCGATCAGTCCGTGCTGGCAGGCGATGTCGACGCCGGACTGTTGATCCACGAGGGACAGCTCACCTACCAGGACGATGGACTGCACCTCATCGCCGACATGGGTGCATGGTGGCTCGAGAAAACCGGTCTTCCCCTTCCACTCGGCGGCAACGTCATTCGGAAGGACATGCCGCGCGATCTCCAGAAGAAGGTCTCGCGGCATTTACGCGAGAGCATCGCGTACGGACTCGACCACCGAAAGAACGCGCTCGATCACGCCATGCGCTTCGCGCGCGGGCTCGATCGGAGCAAAGCCGACACCTTCGTGGGGATGTACGTGAACGACTGGACGCTCGACTACGGTGACCGCGGGCGGGAAGCGATCAGACTCTTCCTCGACGAAGGAGTCAAATCAGGCGTCATCACGCGCCCGGTGACGGTGGAGTTCATTGACGACTGAGCTCATCGAGGAGCTCCAGCGCCGCGCCGCCCGGTTTGCCGCGGTGGCGACGGTGCAGCAGGCAATTTCGGCAACCATCTCCCTCGACGAAGCGTATCGGGAGATCTACAAAGCGGTGGCGTCAGTGGTGGATGCACCGTGCTTCGCGCTGATGATCGCCGATCCCGTGTGCGAGAAGTTTTACGCGCATTGCATTGTGGTCGACTCCGAAGAGCGGGAAGGCGAGAGCGTCCTCGACTTCCCGAATGGAACGGAGACGATCGCGAAGGTCTTTCAGACCGGCGTGCCGCTCATCTCGTCCAAGCCGGAGCGCTGGTGGAAGGGCACGATCTTCCAGGTGGCAGCCAAGCGTGAAGTACAGAGCGAGATAACGGCGCCCCTCACTTACCATGATCGCACGGTCGGCGTGATGCAGGTGTTGTCTTACAAGACCGACGCCTACAACTCGCACGATCTCGAGCTCATCATGCTGATCTCGCGCCAGGCGGCTGTAGCGATCGCGAATGCGCGGCTGTTCGACGCCCAGAGGAGCGAGCAGAAACAGACCGAAGCGGCGGCGGAAATCGCACGCCTGGCACTCCGTAAAGTCACCGTGCCCGAAGCGAGTCAGAGAATCCTCAGGATTCTCGAGGCTGTTGTACCGTCGAGCGGAAAGGCCGTCGGCGTCATCTCACGCGATGGGCTTTCTGTCATATGCGTCGCCGCTTGCGGCACCTGTGAGCCAATGATGGGGATCATTGCCCCGATCGAGCAAAGCGCCGTCCGCGCCGCGTTAGCCAAGGAGGAGCCGACTTTCGTCGAGAATCTCCGCGAGTTGGCGCACAACCGCGATGTCGTCCCCGCCGAGCCGGCAATCACCATCCCGTTGATTGCTGGCGACCGGCGCATGGGCGTCCTCGTCGTGACGTCGGACACCGCACAGCTGCAAACAGGCCCGCACGTCGAGGCGCTGTTGCGGCTCGCACCGGCTGTGGCTCTCGCCATCGACGTGCTCCTGCTGAGTGAGGAGGAGCAGCGGACTCACGCACGTGAGCGAACGCTCGCGGCTGCGTTGGCAACCATGGATCAGCCCGTGTTGATCCTTGGAGTCGACGCCAAGGTGCAGTATGCCAACAGCGCCGCGATCAAGGAATATCGGTACGACCCAACCGAAATCGCCGGGCTTTCCGTCGATGATTTCGTCGTAGCCTCCGCAGACGTTTCCCGCCGACAGACGATTCCTCCCGTTCCCTCGGAGAAGGCCCTCTGGATCGGGGAGCACGTCCACCGCAGAAAGGACGGCACGGAGTTCCCCGCCGCTGTCACGCTCAGCCACATTCGGGATGGGAGTGACAACATCGTCGGCCTGGTGATCGGCGTCAGGAACCTCACCGAGGAGCGCAAGGTCGCGGACCACCTCGGCCGCACCGAGAAGCTCGCCGCGATCGGCGAGCTGGTCGCCGGCGTCGCGCACGAGCTGAACAATCCGCTCACCGGAATTTCCACCTTCGCGCAGCTGCTGCTCGAGGACAAGCTCCAGGGGGAGCAGTTCGAATCGGTCAGCCTGATCAAGCGCGAAGCGGATCGCGCCATCGGCGTGATTCGCGACCTTCTGCTCTTCGCCCGCAAGACCGACGCGCGGGATGTTCCTGTGGACATCAACACGATCGTGAAGCACACTGTGCGGCTCCGCGCGCTCGCTTCCCGTTCGAGTGGAATCGAGGTCCACATGCACCTCGATGAATCAAATCCCCAGGTCCGCGGCGATGAGCAGAAGCTTCAACAGGTGCTGCTCAACCTTCTGGTGAACGCGGAGTCGGCGATGCAGGCCGTCCAGGTGCGGCATCTCTCCGTTACCACCCGGCATCGGAGCGAGACAGTGCACATCGTCGTCTCGGACACCGGACACGGGATGACTTCAGCCATTAGCGAGCGGGTATTTGAGCCCTTTTTCACAACCAAGCCGCCGGGAGAAGGAACCGGGCTCGGGCTCAGCGTGAGTTACGGAATCATCCAGGCGCACGGCGGTACGATCTCGGTGGATAGCACACCTGCTGTCGGCACCACCTTCACGATCCAGCTCCCGCTCTACGCTGAGGCTGGCAAGTGACGCGGATCCTCATCGTCGACGACGAGGAAACTATCCGTCTCGCGCTCCGCAAATTTCTTCGCTCCCGCGGATATGAGGTCGAGATTGCCGGATCGGGCGATCAGGCGATGGAGTTTCTCAACCGGGATTCGTTCTCGCTGATGCTTTGCGACGTACGCATGCCGGGAATGACGGGAGTTCAGGTGGTCCCCCTGGCGCGCCAGAAAGACCGCGACCTCGCCATCATCATGCTCACTGCCGTCAACGATGCGGCGACGGCCACGGAAGTTCTGGCTTCTGGCGCGACCGACTATTTGATGAAGCCCGTCGAGCTCGCGGATCTCCAGCAAGCTGTCGATCGCGCGCTTCGCAAGAGAGATGAGTTCATTGATCTGCGTCGCGTCGACATGCTGATTCGCGAGGAAGTAGCGCTCCGGACCGCCGAGCTCGAGATGGAAAAAGAGTCTCTGCGACTCATGTCGGTGAGCATCGCCGAAACTCTGATCAACGCGATGGAGGCCAAGGATCTCTACCTTCGAGGCCACTCACAGCGGGTGGCCGAGCTCGCCGGACAGCTGGCCGAGGAGCTTGGCCTCGATGCAACGACGTGCGAGGACCTGCGAGTAGCGGGCCGTCTGCACGACGTCGGCAAGATCGGAATCCGGGAAGCCATCCTCAACAAGCCGGATCGCCTTACTCTGGAGGAATTCGAGCACGTGAAGCGACACGTCCAGATCGGTCTCGACATTCTGGCGCCTCTGTTTCACATCAAGAAGCCGCTCCAGTACGTCAAGCACCACCACGAGCGCTGGGATGGCGCCGGCTATCCTCAGGGACTCGTCGGGGAGGACATTCCCATGGGTGCCAGAATCCTCTGCGCGGCCGACACCTTCGACGCCCTTACATCAAAAAGAGCCTACCGCGAGCCCCTCGCGCCTCTGGCGGCCCTCGAGCATCTCCGGGTTGACTCGGGAACCCAGTTCGATCCCTCTGTTTACGACGCGCTCGTAAGAGTGATCGGAAAGCGAGTTAGCTGATTCCCGGGGAATCAGCTAAGCGCCTGGGAGTTGCTCCTTGACCTCCGGTCGGAGGAGTTGTATTCGCTGTGCAAGCGTGGAGTAGCTTTACGCGCCAGTGCACAAGGCACGCGACGTGCGGGGCGAAAGTCAGAAAATTGCGCGCTATTACAGTGCGAGAGCATACAATCTATGGGAGGATCCATGCCGAGCGGTGAATCAGTGGAGCCATTGCGATTTGCGGACGACGACGACCCGGATGATCTCGGTGGTGGCTTCAGTCGCGGCAAGCGTTCCTACGATGATGACGAAGACGAGGATGGCGGCTGGGCGATAAACGAAGATCACAGCGACCGCCTGTGGGATAGCGCCGAAGATGCCGACGACGACGACGAGGTCGATTCCGACGCTACCGTCGTCAGCGAAGGCGATGATGCTGATGACGAAG
>Ga0193736_1000104_pt1 | contig 13070 bp, 14 predicted proteins | sample L2m1metaG_FD_160566 | JGI IMG/M metagenome (GOLD analysis project Ga0193736, IMG submission 160566) | Soil microbial communities from a riparian zone of the East river system, Colorado, United States - L2m1 | ecosystem: Environmental > Terrestrial > Soil > Riparian zone | place: USA: East River... | reverse complement strand
TTTATGTTAAAATATGCGAATAATACTGATGCAAGTAAAGCTACAGAAGACAGGTCTCAAATTTCATATTTATTCACTGGAGATACCTTATTTGTCGACAGTGTAGGAAGACCTGACCTGAGAGAAGAAGCCAAGAAATATGCTGCGTTATTATACCAAACGTATCATCAAAAAATAGTCAATTTGCCAGAAAATACCTTAATTCTCCCTGCTCACTTTAATGCAACTTCAATTGCGCTAAAACATGCAGAACCTATATCTGAAACAATCGGTTTACTAAAGAAAAAAATAAAACTACTCTCTATGAATGAGGATGAATTTGTTAATCAGGTTACCGATACCTTGCCATCAAGACCAATGAACTACAAGACAATTATTGAAATCAACAAAAGAATACTGCCTTTTGATGACATGCAAATGCCTGATTTGGAAGCAGGTCCTAATTCTTGCGGTGTAACTCTAGAACCCAAGTAGATTTTCCGTTACTATGAGTACTAGAACGTTTGTAATGTAGCGGCAAGACTTTGGGTATCTTTCCCTATTTTTCTATTGGATTATTTATCAAGTTCTCCCATTCAGTAACACAACTTGTTCATAACCATAATACTTTAACACCCAGAATGCAAATGCTGCAAACCAATTGTCAAAATCTCCGTATAAAACGATCACTGTATCGTTTCTAACGCCTATTCTTTGCAAAAGATTCTCATAAAGGATTCTCATAAAGTGCTCTACTTATTATGTTCCTTTTCATACGATCATTAATATCATTTTTCTAATCTATCAATACAGTGCCGGGGATATGACCTAATTCGTAATTAGCAGAGGCATCGTAATCTACTTCTGCTAATCTAAGTTTTTGATCCTGTAAGTGGTCTTCTAACAATTCAGTATCAACTAGTACCTCTGGGTGGACATAAGATGAATCAGATATAGTTATGTGGCTCATTGCACACCAGCACCTCCATATACTGTCTCAATATATGCCTGATCGTTGCGCAAATTTGTTGTCACTGCTGTTGAAGATCCGTTACCAGTAGTTGATGTTTGATTTTGGGCCTCTCCGACACTCTGAAGTCCTTTTTCTTTAAGTACTTCATTAAGTATGTTCACATCAAAAATACCTCCCAAGTCAGGTTTTGTTTTTCCCAAGAAACCTATTTCAAAGGCATCGTTTGCTGACTTGATTAGAGTTTCTTGCAAGGGATCATATGTCAGCTCCAGTCTGGAGACGGCCTCCTTGAGCTCATCCTCTGGGATTGTTTGGCCTGTTAGTTTCTTTAACTCAACATTGAAGGTTTTTAGCGCGTCTTCTTTGTGACTGTTAATCCATTGTGTCTCGTTTACATGAGCTTCCAAGAACTTCTTTATCACGTCAGGATTGTTATGAAGATATTCAGGATTAACGACTATGTTTGCGGTAACAAATTTTCCTCCCGGCCATAAAGTTCGTTCATCCAAAAATAATCTGCCATTACCTTCCTTGATAAGTTTTTCACCCCATGGTTCAGGAACCCAAGCTCCATCGATTTCTTTCTTTAAGAATAATGTCAAGATATCTGGATTCTTCACAGGAAGGATCTCAACGTTTCCACCTTTATCTTTTGTTTTGTATCCATTATCAAGTAGATATTTTCTCAATGCGACATCTTGAGTGTTACCTATTTGCGGACTTGCAAATTTTTTACCCCCAAGATCTTTTGAGGATTGAATACCAGAATCATTTCTTACTATGAATACGGCACCTCCGCTTGTCACTCCAGATATTACTCTCACTGCATTACCTTCGGAAACTACATAACCATTAACGGTTGGATTTGGACCTATGTAAGTTGCATCGATTTGATTCGCTAGTAAAGCTTCTGTTGCTGACGGACCCGCGTTAAACGTCAAACTTTTAAGCTCTATATTAACTCCTAGAGCTTTTTGATAGTCTCCATTTCCTACCCCAATGACTGCCTGTGCGTGGGTTATGTTAGGAAAGTATCCCAATCTAAATACTTTCTTTTGTGTTAACTGTGCGTTCGCATGACTTGAGAGTGACGGCGTTACAATAAATCCTGCAATGAGTAACGTAGTCAGAACTGCCATGATTTTTAATTTCTTGTTCATGCCTCCTACCTAATCAAAAGCATATTTGAATACTTGCAAATACGTATAATTCTAGAATTAGGCGCAAATTATGCCAGTTTATCAGCCGGAACTTGAGGAATACACTTCCTTGGCCTGTATGATAGGATTAATTGAGTCTTAGAGCCTATTTAATACGCATATTAGGCATCTAATCATTGCATCTTGCGCATTTGAATTTCTATATGTTTGTAATCATTAACAGCATAACTGATGAAGGAAATAATAAGATGAAAACAAGGAATGCGAGAAGAGGTTTGTTTGTCATAAAGGAGATGGAAATGAAAGTTTGAACATTGGGAAGGCATAATATTCTTTTGAACTAAAAGCGAAAACTTGTGGATGCAATGAAAACCGTACTGTCGCTTACTCTATTGTAGAGTCCTTTCATGGTCTCTGTATCGGTAAAAAGAGCATTTTATTAGAACAAATAGAAGCCTGTGAAAGGTCGCTGGATTATACCAAAAGCATGAGTGATCGCATAGCACTATTAGAGGAAATTGCTCAGCTAAAGATAATGCTCAGGCTTGCATAGTCACAAATTGATAAGAAAATTGTAAAAAATACAACTTGAGTATGGTATTAAAGTAAATAAAATAGATGGTCTGGGAGCAAATAATACTTTTTTATTTTCATGTATTTCAACCTCATTTGTTCCCTTTTGAAGAACTGATATGATATTGGATTATCTAACATGTAAGTTACCAATTATATTAACATATTATATGTTCCACAAACAACAACATTTTACTTTGATCAATATTTCCATCTGTGAGCTTTCAATTCGAATTTTATTTTTGGCAATACTTGAAATTAGAGAAGATACATTTTTTATACTTATATTCTGATTAGGAAAACTTTATCCCTACATAAGCGACATATAGAATGAGTTCAGTATCGTAACAATTAATATGGCAGCATAAACATGATTAACTAGATATAATTATAACCACTCAGATTTGACAGGGTAATACACCTTCCTTCTGCTATCATCCAAACTATTTCGTTCTATAATGAAACCTTGATTCTTCAAATCTTCAATGGCGCTTTGGACCGTCCTTCTAGGCAAATGGGTAATACCGATAAGATCGCCCTGTTCTATTGGATTCCTTGTTTTTATTAGATAATAGATAAACTTTGATGCAGGACCTCCACCTATTTCCTTTTGAGAGAAGGACATGCCAAAGGAGGATTTGGAAAGAAATCCACGTCTTTGAGATTCTACAGAAGCGACGCTATCAATATTGATTTCGGCAAGATTCACCCGCTGACCAAATTCTGCTATCAATGCAGATTGTTGAGTTGGAAGGGGAGCCTCAAAAATAAAGGTATTTGGTGGATATTTTGCTGTAAGCGCAGCCACATAATTCCAAATGACGGAGCCATTTTGATCATATATTCCGACGCTAATACCTTCATTTGCTTCTAGAATTATTTTTTTTGCACCAACCTTTATGACATCTTCAATCCTCAAAAGTGTGTTATCAATTCCAATCTGATGTCTAGGATCTTTTTTTCCGATCTTCCAGTTAAATGTCAAATCTGCGGAAAGTATCGAATTAGATATTTTCTTCTTTTTGTCGATATCTATGTCAATGTTGTTTTCACCAATCTCGATGATGTCAAATCCCATCTTAGCACACTCTTTAATGTACTTTTCAAGAGAATTTTCTGATATAGCATACTCTGTAAGCGTACTGCCAGTTGAAACTTTAATGTCAAAATTATGATAGTATGATATCCTTTTCTGAAGAAGATCATTGGAGATTAATAAAGGATATGTGTTGTAGATCTTGATTTGGTCTATAAACGCAGCCAAGATCTCAAAATTTTCTCTGTCAAATGATTCAAGCTTATCCACAGTAAGTGTCAATCCTTCCTGACGAGGTTTCTTACCATCGACCCTCCCCTTGAAAAGATCATCGAGCATAGTCCATATTTGCTACAAAAGTTGCATATATTGAACTTACTGTATGCAGATACGATATATTGTGGATTATGACAATGGTAAACGTATTCTGTATTATTGCATTTCTAGTATTTGTTCGATATCGCGTATTATTGCATTCTAGTATTTGTTCGATATCGCGAGCCAACCATACCCTTCAAGATAAGATTCATGCTATGAATACATCTAGCGCATGCCTGCTAAAACGATATGATTCAACTTAGTATAGGTCTTGATTAATCGAAGTTCGAAAGTGCATGTCAGAAGACACTTTTGAAATTGATCAAAAATTTTTATATCATGCAATATGAATAAAATTATGAGATTTTTAGTAAGGGCACAAATTCCTACAGAGGTAGGCAATAAAATGATAAAGAATCCAAAATTTATGCAAAATCTAGAAGAGTATATGAAGAAAGTTAATCCTGAGGCTTCTTATTTTTTTGAGGCCGGGGGCGATAGAACATTTGCATTCATAGTTAACATTGATAGTGTTGACATGATACCTAGCATTGCTGAACCATTATTTCAAGACATTGGCGCAAAGGTTGAGTTCCATCCAGTAATGGTATTTGAGGATCTAAAAAAAGCAATGGGACATTTGGGTTAAACGTTCTATAAATAAGAAATGTAGAAACAGGTCAGCTAAAGATAGTGTGGAAGATAAAGATGAAATCAGTACTAAGGTTTCATCATCCATACTGTAGAGACTCGTATTCCTAGTATCTTATTTCAAATCACTAATAAGTCCATTCTATGTACTACATAACATACATGTCTGAAGACAAGCTATCTCATTTATCAAACTTCAAGTACATTAACATTGAAACTTTCAAGAAAAATGGATCTGGAGTTAGAACTCCCATTTGGTTCATTATTTACCAAGGGATTATTTATTTTAGAACTGATTCCAAATCAGGCAAGGTAAAGAGAATTAGGAACAATCCTCATGTTAGGATTGCGCCATGCGATATTCGTGGAAACCTTAAAGGAATCTGGTTTGATGGCAAAGCAAAGTTTGCTGATTCTAAAGAATCGTCAATTGTATTTTCCATGATTGATAAGAAATACGGCTTTCTAACAGCATTAATTAGATCATTTAACAAGATTAGAGGTACAAATCCTATAGCAATGGCAATAGTGCTGGACTAGGTTCCAATTAATTTCCGGATAATTTGGAATTGTTTCTGGAATTTAGAGTTATTTATTTTCTATATGGCAAGAATACCTGCGCTAAGTTACTTGAAACTGTATCAAAGGACGACTATGGTCAGTATGCTCAACTAACCTTGTCAGAATAAAATGGAACACAACCTTACTTAAATATCATATTATTTAATATATAATATGAAAAAGGAAGAAAATGGAAAAGAGAGCAGTAATGTTTTAGATAATTCTGATGAAACGAATTTCAATTATCGGTCAATAAAACTTGTGACAAAAAGTAATGAAACTCCAGAAGGCGATGGTTTTGTGGTACATAGATCCTTCCCTTCAGGGTCTATTCGAAATCTGGATCCCTTCTTACTTTTAGATGAGATGGGTCCATTAGACTTGTTACCATATGAGAGTAAAGGCTTTCCCGAACATCCTCACAGGGGATTTGTAACTGTTACATACATGCTTGAGGGAAGATTTGAACATAAAGACTCTCAGGGAAACTCTGGCAAACTTGGACCCGGTGACGTTCAGTGGATGACGGCAGGCTCGGGTTTGGTTCACTCGGAAATGCCTGAAAAGGAATTCGCCAAAAATGGTGGAAGGTTGCATGGATTTCAGCTATGGATCAACCTTCGGAAAACAGACAAGTGGATTAAACCTGATTACCAGGATGTTCCTTCCACAAGAATTCCTCAGGTCAGTACGCCGGATGGTAAAGTATCGGCTAGAGTCATTGCAGGAAATTACCTTGACGCTAAGGCAGTTATCAATACCTTAACCCCTATCCTCTACTTGCACTTTACCCTGAAACCAGGAGGACAGGTTGTGCAATCTGTTCCTGAAAATTATAATGCATTTGCATATGTTATTGGTGGAGAGGGTCTTTTTGGTAAAGATAAAACAGCAGTTGGAGAAAAAAACTTGATAGTGTTTGAAAATGATGGTGAAATTATTTCAATTAGAGAATCGGATAATGCAAAGTCTCCTCTTGATGTACTGCTTATCGCAGGAATGCCTCTTAATGAACCAATAGTTCAGTACGGCCCCTTCGTGATGAATACTCGGGAAGAAATAGATAAAACATTGGAGGATTATCGAAATGGTAGAATTGGAAAGATTAATTTTTAAAGTCGTAAGAAATTCTCCTTTCTGTAGACAATCCGGAAGTTCTGTATTTTGCGCAAAATAGAATCAATATACTTCCCCCGTCTCGAGAGCATCAAAGTTGTAGATTTTCTTCGATGTCTTTAGAATATTGATTTTATAGTTGCTGAAATTTGGCGTTTTGATAATACAAAACTCGTTAACCCTCCCTCTCTAAAAGTAGCTCCTCCATTAAAAAGAGTACAATGCACTAAAGCTAAGCTCCATGTCGAACCTCATTGAAGAAAATCTAAAGAGTTCTGTACGAACTTCTTTGAACAATAAAATTAAGGATCACAAGCTTAGAACTGCTCTTGACTACCTTAATCAAATTTCATTTACAGTTGACGGTACTTCAAACAAAACCATAGATTTGTTGCCTAACGATGCCATATGTCTGCTTGGTAATTCAAGAATGACAAATCTTATGTTGACAAGGCTAACGGTGCATTGTTTAATGCCCAAGAAATATGGTGGATTTAGAATTTCAAAAGCATTTATCCTTGATGCCGGAAATTGTACTGATGTTTATCAGTTTGTAGATTTTATGAAACAATATGGCCTGAACATCAAAAGGAATCTCAAGAAAATAATGATATCCAGAGTATTTACCGTATATCAGCTTACTCATTTTTTAAAATACGAGCTTCCTAAAACGGTCCATGATTACAAAATTAACATAGTTATAATTCCAGACTTATTGGCAATGTTTTTCCAGGAATCAGAGATAGACTTTAACGAAGTGAAGTTTTTGTTAACAGATATTCTTAATATTCTTAAGACAATTACTCGTGATGATAAAGTTCTTTTAATAACTTCACTATCTCTTGACAACGAATTACCTCCTTTCGTTATAGAATTAGGGAACATGATTACTCAATGTTTTAACAAATGTATCGTAATTGACAAAAACAAGACTAATAATAAATATAAAATTGTCATACAGCAAAAACAAGATGCGGACTATATTACCATTAAAGGACATATGTCGTTAACAGCTGAAGATGTGTTGACAGTAAAGGTAAGATGATGTATGGGGAGGACAATTCCGTCTTTTAGGCTAGCATGTATGGCCGAGGAATTGAGGTGGCGTAAATTTCGTTCTCTGCTGAGCAAGAGTGATAGAAAAAAATTTGATGCGATGTTTTCTACCTGCCGTCTCTATAACAGCGCCTCTGCAAATGCGGCTAGACCCATAGTTTTGGAGTGTATCATTATGTCAATTATTCTGAATGACTTCAAGAGATTGACAGAATTTATGAAGAAAACTAACAATAAGAAAACCTTGACTCAAGACCAATCTAATGAAATTCGGTGACAGAGTTGACATTGTTTCCAAACGAAGATATATTAACTAGGGAAATTCAGGCATGGAGCGGATTTGCTGAGGCACTGCGAGAGGAAGACAGAGTATTATTTTTACGAATGTTAAAGCAATGTTACAAATATGTTGATTCAATCAATTCAAAAGGAGAGTACTATTCGACAGAGTCTCTGCTGATAAGTTTAATCTTTGTTCAACATAAGATTATTAATTGGTTAATCAATAATGGAAATTTTAACTTGCAAGATTGGAGATAAACCAATATGAGGAAATAGCAGCCAGACATGTTCTCAGGATGGTTATTTGATGCATATGCTAAAAATGACAAGATGGTCTTTTGGATAAGGCAGACCAATGGAGACACCATAAGACTAGAAGATGATTGGTCCCATCCAATATATGTAGCAGCGGATGATGAATTATTATTTGAGCAAATTTTAGCAAGCGAAGACATTGCCAAACACATATTGGGTTCTGAAATTGTACGAAAATATGAAAATTTGACAGATTCAGTAGAATCGCTTGTTCTTCAATTAAGACTAAAAGACTCTAATAGTGCTGCCAGTGTAGCTTCAAAAATTGAAAAAAAATTCAGGTTTGGGGAAATTAGACTTTATAATGTAGACGTACTTCCCGCTCAGACATACTTTTATGAACACGGCATATTTCCGACATGCTATTGTCATATTAATGAGAAAAAGTCTGGTTTGGATTGGAACGTGAGAGATAATGTATGGTCTACTAATTATAAGTTACCACAATTTGAGAACGTACATCTCAGGGTCTTTCCCAAAGTTGCGCAAGGTACCATACCAAGGTACACTGATAGGATAGACCGTATCGAAATACAAAAATATTATGACAATGAGACAATTCGGATTGAGGAAGACTCTGAAAGTGATATACTTTACAAACTTATGAGACAAATGGCAAATATAAATGCAGACTTTGTGCTGACAGATGATGGGGATTCATTTACATTTCCGTACCTGATTGAAAGGGCAAATAGTAATCGTATAAAACTAGAATTAGGAAGAGAAAAAGATGATGGTGGATTAATAAAACCTGCAAGAGAAGGAATTTCATACTTTTCATATGGCAAAATTTTTTTCAAACCGTCTACAATAAAGTTACCCGGAAGGATACACATTGATACCGATAATTCTTTTATCATGGCAGAATCGGGACTACCGGGCTTATACGAGCTGGCAAGAATCTGCAGAATGCCCTTTCATACCGCATCTAGAGCGAGTATAGGAAAATGTATGAGCAGCTTGCAATTTTACACTGCTGACAGAAAAAATGTTCTTATCCCATGGAAACCTACTCTTGCTGAACACGTCAAGAGCTTGGAAGAACTTTTAATTGCAGACAGAGGAGGGATGATTCTTGAACCTTGGATTGGCGTACATGAAAATGTCGCAGAACTTGATTTTGTTTCTTTGTATCCATCGATAATGGAAAAGAAGAATATATCAGCAGAAACGGTATTCTGCGACTGCTGTCCTGATTCAAGTCTAAGAGTTCCTGGTTTGGATAACTATTACAGGTGCGAAAAAAGAAAAGGACTAGTGCCGACAGCCCTTGAGATTCTTCTTGCTAAAAGGAAAATCTATAAGAATATGAGAAATTCCGCTGCCGATACTGAACTAAAAGAAATTTATGATGCAAGGCAAACCGCCATTAAATGGGTTCTGGTAACAAGTTTTGGATACCTTGGTTTTAACAATGCCAAATTTGGAAGAATAGACGCTCACATTGCAGTGTGTGCCTTTGACAGGAACATTTTAATTGACACCATAAGAACAGCGGAACAACAGGGATTTAAGGTTCTACACGCCATAGTAGATTCAATTTGGGTACAGAAAAGCAATCCCCAAAAAGATATAACGATTGACACCTATGAGTCGTTGAAAACAGCTATAGAAAATAAAACAGGTTTTGACATATCAGTTGAGGGGGTGTACAAATGGGTTGCATTTGTTCCCTCAAAAAGTAATAACATAGTAGGAGTTCCCAACAGATATTTCGGTGTCTTTGAGGATGGCACCCTGAAGCTTAGGGGAATTGAAGCAAGGAGGCATGACACCCCAGTTTTTTTTTCCAATTACCAACAATTAATTTTAAACGTCCTGTCAGAAGCAGCCAACATAAGTGAAGTTAAAGCAATGTTTCCGAAAATAGGAAATATTTTCAATTCACATTTGAAACTTTTGAAAGAAAGGAGAGTTAGTCTTACCGACTTGGTATTTACTAAAAGGATTTCAAAAAATTATTATGAATATGAAGATAGAGACACTGTTGAAAATAATGCCCTTCTAGATTTGAGTTTTGGAGGCAAATCATTGAGAGCTGGAGAGATTTTAAAATATGTTGTTACAGACTATTATGGCAGGCATTCTAAGAAAAGGAGTATCCCTATAGAACTTGCTCATTCTCAAACCAAGTTCGATGTCAAAAGATATTGCGAAATATTACAAGAAGTAACTAATACAGTAACAGAGCCGTTTGGTATAACGCTAAAAGCTGAGAACGTGATGCAACTCTAATTACTTCTCAGAATATCATCAAATGTTGCTTGTCTTGCAGTCTCATAAAAATAATTTCTAGCATTTTGAATTACGGCCTTTTCCTTTTCTGACAATGCGTTCCCTAGCAACCCCTTGAATTCAATGGCATTTACTACGGCTCGTGCTCCATAATGGTTGTTAAAATATCCTCTAACAATGGTAGTTTCTGTTGAAATTTGCTTAATCTTCTGAACCCATGGCTTTAGTTCTTCTCTAGAGTAAAGATAATTATATCTTGGTTTTACTTGTCTCCCATGCCATCGAATGAACGCATGACTTGCGGTTACAATCGGCTCAGCAAGAAATTTCAACTTATCCGACTCGGGAGAGTCTGTCATCACAGCTGCAATGTTATAATGTTTTAGCATTTCCCATGGCCCCTCTGTATTCCATGACGGATGCCTGAATTCAATTGCATAATCATAACCCTTAGGAAGTCTATCAAGGAACTCCTCTGTATTCTGGAATTCTTTAACGGTGAAACTTGGAGGTAATTGAATCAAAACTGCTCCCAATTTATTAGTGTACTTTAAAGGTGATATTTTTTCTAGGAACTCGTCCAAAAGGGCTATTGCTCCCTTATTTACATCAAGTCGATGGTCGTGTGTTACTGCTTCAGGAACTTTAACCGAAAATTGAAACTTGTCAGGAGTTGCTTTATTAATAATGGTAAATGTATCCTTGGTCATGTACATGTAAAATTTCTCATAAAATGTAGCGTCCATTTCAGCCGTGTCAAAAAATTGAGCATAATACTGCAATTTCTTGGCCTGAGCATCTGGATAAAACACCTTGACCCAGCCTCCTGCTTCAAAGGAATCAGAATAGCTCCAACCCGAGCATCCTATACGCACTGACAACATAATTTATCTTTGAAAACGGGAGGTTACTTATTCATTTTCGATTGTTCTCTTTTGAGACCATTTTATCTTCATTTGATTTAAAAGTTCGAAATTTTCATAAATAAATGGTCTTGTCTGCCTCATTCCTTCTATAATTGGTTTTGCCTTATGCCAGAAAGGAGTGGGATTGAAAACATCAAAATACAAATTGGTATCAATTAGTTGTCTTTTTACTAAAGTTCCTGAAAGCTCAAAAAAACCACAAACGCGAATAAAATGGCACCTGTCCTTACTTGTACCATGGTATTTTTGCTTATATTCTTGATAGCTTTTTACATTAAAATCTTCAAGGACCCAAAGAAAAGAATCTCTGTTTCGATCATATATGTCATAGAGTGAAAATAGAGCATCTACATTCTCATTTGCCAATGTATACTAATATGATTTGAAGCATTAAAATATTTTTGAATTACCGCTTCTAATATCCAAGGGGAAAATAAAAAATTCATTTCAGACTAGTGATAAACTACTTGATGTGATACCAGTATTTGAATAACTTCTAAATCAGGTGTAGTTTGCTTTTTAATTCCTTTGCTCGATTTCTTATAGTCACTTCTGTAACTCCTGCGGCATCTGCAATGTCAATCTGTCTAACTGTTTTGCCTTCCATTTGAAGTGATACATATAACACCGCTCCAGCAAAACCCATAGGATCTTTTCCAGCAGAAAATTCCTGCTCAAGAACTTTTTTCATAAAATCTCTTGCATGTCTCGTTGTTATTTCGTTCAGCTCGATTTTATTTGCAATCTTATCTATACATTGGAAACAATTTACCTGTGGTATTTTTCTTTCCAGATGAAATACAATATCTCTATAAATTTTTGCAATAGCCTTCCTTCTTATGTTACTAGCTTCTGCAAGTTCATCAATTGTTCTAGATACGCCCTGTTCTCTACATGTTATGTATAGACAAGCTACTAAAACTGCTCCAATTGTTCTACCTCTTATTAATCCATCTTCCTGAACCTTTCGATATGTGTATGCAGTTTTTTCAACTATGGAAGGTGTAAGACTAAGTTTATCCTTCAATTTACCCAGTAATACGAAGGCGGTTGTGAAATTGCGTGAAGAACTATCTCGATACAGGGTACGCGAATCCCATATTCGCAACCTGTTCATCCTGGCTTGCATGCCTGAATCAATTAATTGTCCGGCAGAATCCTTGTTTGTTTTGCCAATAATTGTTGATAAATTCATGTCATGTACTGCAAGAGAAAATGGCAGTCCTATCCTACTCTTATCGGCTTCGTGATCTTTAGGATTAATCCATTCCTTACCAATCTCTTCAATGCCATCTATCACAACTGTTCCACAGTTACTACACACGATCTCTCCGGATACTACATCAGTAACCAGCCTATCCTCTTTTATATTACAGGTTGAACACGTAATTACTTTTGACATTATAACGGTTAAGTAGTTATATATACGCTAATCAAGTATTTAAGGATTGTACCTGAATAAGCCAACAAGATGTTCTTAATTTACAGAATACACAACAACATGATACTTTGAGTAAGACTCGTAGAAACACCCTTTGAGATATTTTAAATCTTATAGCTTTTTTATAATATATTGTCTATATAATTATGGACTGACCATGAAGGTCGCATATAGCTCAAAGTCAATGCAATATCTGTTAGAGACGGATAATAAACAGATATCGATTACTGACAATCTTGAAAATGAAATTGAATGCCCGAGATGTCATGAAATCATGACACTGTGTTCTGATTTCGATTTGCTTTACTATAAATGTGAAGAATGTAAATTACCTCTATATACCGCGCAGAATTCAAATTATTAACATTTGTTATCTGAATTAAATATTAATTTTTAGAATAGATAAAATATGATGTAGACGACATTCATCATTTCTTTCTTATTGAAT
>Ga0193736_1000100_pt1 | contig 13322 bp, 15 predicted proteins | sample L2m1metaG_FD_160566 | JGI IMG/M metagenome (GOLD analysis project Ga0193736, IMG submission 160566) | Soil microbial communities from a riparian zone of the East river system, Colorado, United States - L2m1 | ecosystem: Environmental > Terrestrial > Soil > Riparian zone | place: USA: East River... | reverse complement strand
CAGCGAAACACCTCCAACAACTGGTATGTATGGATTGGAAATGGATGGGGGCCGTCCTCTGATCCGCGTGCGCCTGCCGATACGACCAATCCTACGGTAAGCGTCACATTCCCGGCGAATGGGGCCACATTCACTCGCGGCCAAAGTATCACGATGACGGCCAATGCTGCCGATAACGTGGGCGTAAATCGAGTTGAATTCCGCTCGGACGGCGCGTTGAAATGCACCGATACGACAGCGCCCTATAGCTGTCAATTCAACTTGCCGGGTGGCAAGCGCAGGACTAACATCCAACTGAGCGCAACCGCGTTTGATGCAGCGGGCAATAATGCTTCGCATCAGGTTTTAGTAAACACTCAATAAGGAAGTAATGCCATGAAATATCTTTTCGGGATATTCTTGTCACTGTTATCCGCAGTGACTATGGCATTGCCCCGCTACGGTATGAATATGCATACCGGCATGGGCAGTGCTACCGGCAACCAAACAGCGGCGGGAATCCTCGACGCCCGCAACATGACCGAGCTACGCTTGGACACTTGGAATCTCGCGCAAACCCGCGACACTGCGGCAAAGATTCGCGCAGTAGGCGGGCGCGTGCAGGTTTCGGCGCAGATTAATTTTCAATGGGACTACACCTGCAATCAAAATCTCGCGCAAGTCGAAGCAACGACATATACGGATATGACGAACATGATCAATTCGCTAAGCGATTTGGTCCATGATTTTGAATTCCTGAATGAAATTCCGCTTCGACCGGAAATCAACAATGCGAATGTTGTTCCATTCAACAGTGGCACCAGTGCATCAGCGTATGCGAACAAGCCTTGCGTAGCTAGTGTGACGGCAGCATTGCGCGGCATGTCTCGCGCACTGATCGACGTTCGCAATGCAACCGGCTTGCCGCTGCGTGGCATCATGGGCACTATCGGGCGTGACTTCGGTTTGCTCGATCATTTACGAGCGAATGGCGTTCAGTGGGATGTGACCGGGTATCACATTTATCCGCACATCCATCATCCAAGCCTGCTAGTCAATGACCCCTGGTGGATGCTTCCCGCAGGATCGGGACCGTTGATCAAGCTCGGAAGCTACGGCAAGCCAGTTACGCTCAACGAGTTTAATTGCGGCGAGTTGTTCGATGCGGATTACGGCAACATTGAAGGCGACTTCAAAACCGAAAACTGTATCAAGGCACTCGATAAGCATTTGCTCGATTTGCGCAATCAAACGCAAATGAATCTTGAATCGATAATCCTGTATGACTTCGTAGATAACACCGGAACCACCGGGCCGGAAAGCAGATCGGGATATATGTACGACATGAGCCGCCCGAAAGTTCATTTGTACGTTGCAACCGCTTATGCAGGCGGCGCGTTGTCGGCAAGCGAACGCACGGCTATCATCAGTCGCGGCCTCATGACCGAAGCAGAAATCAACTCGATGCAAGAGCAAGGCGGCGGGCCGCAGGAAAGTCCGCATAACACTACGATCCCGCCTGCGACAAACATCGTGGATGATCGGGGCGTAACGTGGACGGTATCTGGCGGGCAAATCTATCGCAATGGAAATGTGCAGCCGGAAACGAATGGCGTGGCGCTATTGCTTTATTGGAATAAGGTTGTTTATCAACAAAATTCCGCTGCGCAAGGTGGCAATTGGTGGCTATGGGATAACAGCATCGCTGACACCGCGCCTCACAAGTGGGTAGCTACAACCGATCCGCGAGCCACTTCGTCCGACACTACCAATCCAACCGTGAGCATCACTTTCCCGGCGAATGGGCAGACATTTGGGCGTGGCGTGCAGATCACCATGACGGCCAATGCGGCGGATAACGTAGGCGTTGCCCGTGTTGAATTTGCATCGAATGGGGTTATCAAGTGTTCCGACACTAGCGCACCCTATAGCTGCACATTCCTCTTGCCGGGTGGCAACAAGAAAAGCAATTGGCCCTTAACCGCTAGAGCATTCGATGCGGCGGGCAATAGTGCCGTTCACCAAATATTGGTGAACACTAGATGAAATAACCGTGGATCAGAGAGGTAAAATCTCTGTCTAGCACTGTGGATCGTGGGCGAGGGATCAAAAGTTTCTCGCCCACTTTTAGAAAGGAAATATGAGCATCCCTCAATTGCGCGTGCGAACCGAATTTTCTTTTCGGAAAGTGTTCGGCCCGATAGCGCGAGTAGCCGCAGCATTGCGCGAAATCGAGGCACCATGCGCCGGGATCGTTGACAGTGATACATGGGGCCATGTCCGCTTTGAGCGCGCACTGAAAGATGGTCCTGTCAGACCTCTATTCGGAACGGAAATCCCGATTCCAAAAGAGGACGGAACAAAGCCTGTTGCATGGGCATTGGCATCCGACATGCAGGCGTTCTACCGTTTCAGCACTGCGGCCCGTAGGCCCGACGCGGACATCGAGGAACTGTTTGCGAGCGAAGCCGGTATCGTGCGATTTGCCGGTGCCGCGCTAACCGATCCCGAATGTTTTGACTATGTGGATATAAATCCCGGATCGCCCCTACAACAGCGCCGGGCAATCGCCCTGGCCGCGCATACCGGCAAGCCGCTTGTCGTGACCTCAGACAACGCCTACCCGCGTCCCGAAGACTTTTCGGCATTCATGGCCGTGATCGACCGGCAACGCGCCAGCCCCCAGCATTTACTAACCCGAAAAGAGCTTCACGCCGCATTAGTTGATAACGGCCCATTGAATGACGTTCAATTTATTCATGCCGTGAACAACACGTTTGAAGCATCCGAGCGATGTGTCTCGAAATTGGAATCCGCCCCAATGCTTTCCATTGCGGGAGATTTGTGGCAATGGGTCATGCGCGGCAAGGCCGAAAGATTGATCGCAGGACAACTAATCTGGAATGAGGAATACGAAAAGCGAATTGCCTATGAAATGCGGATCATCTACGAAAAGAAATTCGATTCGTACTTCATCGCGGTTGCGGACCTCATACGATGGGCAAAGCAACGGATGTTAGTTGGTCCTGGCCGAGGATCGTCGGCAGGATCGCTTGTCTGCTATCTGCTAGGGATCACCGAGATTGATCCTATGCCGCATGGATTATTGTTTGAGAGATTCATTGACTTCACCCGTACAGACTTTCCAGACATCGATATTGACTTCAACCATGAAAAGCGTGATTTGATTTTTGGGTATTTAGGGGAAACTTATGGAAATGATTGCGTTGCTCGAATCGGTAATGTGTCAACTCTTAAGCCTCCATCCTTGCTCGCCAAGTCCTGCCGCAAATTTGGCGTTCCTGATCATGAGCGTTATCGTCTTCTTGATGTTATTCCTGCGGGAGAATTAGAAGGATCGTCCATCTTTGGCAAGACGATTCAATGGGCAATGGAATCAACTGGTGTCGGTCAGCGTTTCATCGAAAAATATCCCGCTACAAAATCAATAGCGGCAGGCGAGAATCATGCGGACCATACATCAACACACTCTGGCGGCGTTGCGGTTTGCACGGTTCCTCTTAGCAATTTTTGCACTGTCGGACCTGATGGCGTTGCGCATCTGGACAAGGTTGACGCGGAGCAATTGAACGTCTTGAAAATCGATGCGCTATCGATTCGCACGCTGGCCGTGATCGAAGGCGCGGGCGTTGCATCGAATCAGGAATTGTATTCACTCAAGCCGGATGATCCCGAAGTCTTGAAGCTATTCAACGAAGGCCGGTTCGTTGGCGTATTCCAATTTGAAGGCGGCGCTACAGGAAAGATAGCATCGCAAATTCATATCGACAATTTCAGATTCATCGATCACATATCCGCACTGTCGCGGCCCGGCCCTCTTGCCAGCGGCGCAACGGACCACTACATCAAACGCGTACGCGGCGAAGAACAAGTTACCTATTCCCATCCGGCCCTTGCCGACATCCTATCGAAGACGCAAGGGATCATTCTCTTTCAAGAGCAAGTGATGCGGATATGCAAGGACATCGCCGGTTTTTCCTGGCCGGATGTCATGGAGATTCGCCGCGCCATTGGCAAGAAAAAGGGAAATGAATATTTCGACAGGCGCAGAAAGCAATTTGTCGAAGGCGCGCAAAAGACCGTAGGCATGGCCGCGAATGATGCGGAAGACCTTTGGCGAGGGATGTTGACATTCGGAACCTACGGATTCAACCAATCGCATTCTGTGAGTTATGGATATGTGTCCTACTGGTGCGCGTGGATGAAGACGTACCATCCGCTTGCGTTCGCCGCGTCATGCCTGCGACTTGCGAAAGATGATTTGCAGACTGCGCAAATCCTGAAAGAGATTCAATCACGCGAAGGGATTGAGTATGTCGCTTTTGATATTGATCGCAGCGGCGTGAATTGGGAAGTGCATGACAATCAACTTGTGGGCGGCTTTACGAACCTAGTCGGGATTGGTCCTGTGAAGGCCCACAAGGCTGTAGAAGATCGCAACGCAGGCGTGATGACACCCAAGCAACGCGAACGCCTCCTGTCGCTTCCTGTGAAGTTTGCGGAGTTGTTTCCACTCAAACGAGATTACCGTGATTGGTACTTGAATCCCGAAGAACACGGATGCATCGAGGGAACGAAAATCCTGACTTCAAATAAATTCCCGAATAAAGGCGAAGTGGTTTGGCTAGGCCGCGTGATCGGGCGGCGCAGTCGCGATGAAAACGAAGCAAGATTGGTTGATCGTCGCGGCGGCATTCGTAAGGACGGTCAGACAAAATTTGCAGATATTCTCTGTCTCGATGACTACGCAACTGAGACAATCACTTGTCGGATACCGGCAGATTTTTATGAGCATACGGGCCGCATGGCGTTGGACAATTTGAAAAACGATGATGTGATTTTGGTTCGCGGATGGAAGGTTCCCGAATACAACATCATTCGCGTAAAAAGGATCATGTGCATTACTCGGCCCGAAGTCCTGAATCCAGAATTCGCTGGCGCAGTTTTCAACGCAAGCGGACAAGCGGAAATTCTTCCACCGGCAAAGGATCGCAGTGGTCCTGAGCCTCAACCTGCGGAGGTTATCAATGAGTGACCCTACACCACCATTTGCCACCCCTGATCAAAGACAGATTTTCGACAATCTCAAAAATGATTTGATCATCGTCTTGATCGACAAATTCCTGGCGGGCCGCGTGGTCCTGACCGTAAAAGAATTAAACGAGAATCCCATAGGCAAGAGATTGATCATGGAATTCAATCCATTGACAAGCTCTTTTGTGTTTGAAGTCGAAGACAAGGAAATTCCAAATGGAACAAGCCCCCTCAACTGAATCGCCACCAGTACCAAATGAAATTTGGCGCAACATCATCACAAATAAAAATGTGAAGATCATTTCCTGTGATGCAGGATGGGTTGTCTATCAACCCGTGGAGGCAAACGTGATCCCGCGTGCATGGACAACGCCGCTCGATGAATTCATGGGGCGATATTCACAAGTCGCATCATGAAGATTCGTACATTCGCTGGATTTACACGGTTCATTTATAACAATGGGACCGTGATTGATGAATTCCCATCGCGACTTGAAATCACGATGGGGGATCGAACATTTACCGCAATACCGGAAGACAATCCCGAATATGAATTGCGAGCGAAAGAATTGGGCTTTGCTACTTCGCTTGAAATGTGCAAGGCGCACGACAAGATGCACGCGGGATTTGCGGATCAATTGGGCCTACCCTATTCGCCCGCACTCCTGGCCGCATCGAAGGGCGAGCCGATCAACGAACTGACAGGCGCGGAAGAGGCTTTCATTCTCGCCTTTCACAAATTCGTCAACCTCCTGATCAAGGAAGGACTATTCCGCAAATGAAAACACCTGAACAAAATTTGTGGGAGCGGATCAAGAACAACATGACCGCATATCCTGATATTCACATGGAGCGCAATGAAAATATCGTTGGCAACGGATTCCCGGATACGATAGCAATCGTTGGCGGCATCGTGACGTTTCTTGAACTAAAACAAGTGCCGGATTTTCCGGCGCGAGAAAAGTCCATTGTTATAGGAAACGATAAAGGCTTATCGCAGGACCAAAAAAATTGGCATCTGAATTGGACTCAGTATTCAGGACGCGTTGCAACCTTGGTCGGGGTTGATTCTTATTTTTATTTTCTTGTTTCCGCAAGATATTCCGACAGAATCAATGAATTCAATCGCCGCGACCTTGCCTACTATTCAATGGCGTGCGGCAAGCAAAGTTTATTCTGGCCGCGATTGGCTAATTCACTCAGGATGCTTGAATGGAACGATCCACAATGAATAAGGGGGCCAATTGGCCCCCTCTCTTGCAGATCGCGATTACGCGGGTGGCGCATTCGGATCGGGTTGCGGATTTTGTTCCGCTTCACGCTCAAGGCGGCGTTCCTCGGCGCGGCGTGCGTCCGCTTCCGGCGTTTGACCGGGAACCGGCGTGCCGTCCGGGCGCATCTTGCCGGAATTCGGCGTCTTGCCGGATTCATGGGCGGCGCGGCGTTCTTCTTCCGTCATACCTTTACGGACTTGACCGGGAGCGTCATCTTTTCCAGGCATAGCAATTCTCCTAAGAGGTTGATTGATCAATCGCCGGTAGCTAACCGACGCGTGGCATTTTAACAGATAAAGTCAAGAAATGAAAACTCAAGGCATGACGCAGCAAATCGAAGCCTTGCGGCGAATGAGCGGCAAGAAATGGTTTGCGCTATTCATGGAGCAAGGCACCGGCAAAACGTGGTCTTTCCTGGCGGATGCGGAACGTTATTACGCAGTCGGAAAGATCGATGCCATGTTCGTTCTCGCCCCTTCCGGCGTGCATGAAAATTGGGTCTTGCGTGAGATTCCTATGCACATGGATTGCAATTACATAGCGAAATTTTGGCAATCGGGAATGGGAAAAAGAGCATTCGCGCAGTTTGAAAAAGACATGCTAACGCCGACCGAACCGGGTGAGATTCGACCACTGAGAATCCTCACAATGAACTATGAAGCAATGGCAACAAGCAAACAAGCATTTGAATTCGCTTGCAAGTTTATGCGTGCGACGAAATGCATTTTTGTGCTCGATGAATCCCACAAAATAAAAACGCCAGAATCAAAGTCCGCGACGACAAGAAAAGTGATGAAGGCCAAACCGCTGGCCGTTGCGCGGCGGATCGGATCGGGAACGCCGATGGACAAGCCGCAGGATATATTTACCCAAATGCAGTTTCTAGAAGATGGATTGCTTGGCACCGACAGTTTCCATGCGTTCATGTCCGAATTCGCCGTCCTAGTCGATCCTGTGAATCCTAGCCGCGAATCCGATTGGGCTATGCGCCGACAGATCAAGGCGAATCCCAGGCTCGCATGGGCAATCATCGTTGCGAAGGATGACGACACAGGCTTACCGATGTACCGTAATCTGGATAAGCTGAATAAACTTTTAGAGCCGCATTCATATCGCGTTTTGAAAAAAGACTGTCTCGACTTGCCGCCGAAGCAATTCACAAATCACTATTTCGAGTTGACCTCTGAGCAACGCCGCGCCTACACGTTGCTTGAAGAGGAACTGCGGATCGAGACAAGTGATGGACGAATCAAGCCTATTCATGCACTCGCAAAATTTGGCAAGCTCCAACAGATCACATCAGGATTTGTCATCGTTCCTGGCGAAGATGAATTGCGATATATCGGTGAAGAGAATCCGCGTATGGATGCCATCATGCGGCGGCTAGAAGACTTTCCCGGAAAGAAAATTATTTGGGCGAGATTCCGGGAGGAAGTCGCGGAATTAAAGCGCCGCGTGATCGATGCCGGGATCAAGATGGTTGAATACCATGGCGGCGTTAAAAAAGGCGAGCGCAACGAAGCTATCGAGCAATTCCAAAACGGCGATGCACAAGTCATGCTAGGCGTGCAAAAGGCGGGCGGACAAGGACTCACGTTCACCGCATCAAATTGCACGTTCTTTTGCAGCAATGAATTTTCAGCACTCGCACGCCTACAAGCGGAAGATAGAAATCACCGGATCGGAACCGTAGGCGATTCCGTTCTCTACATCGATTTGGTTGCGCGGGATACGATTGACGAAGCTATTGCAAGGGCGCATCAATTCAAAATCTCACTGTCAGCAGAAATCCTCGGTGATCGCGGTATCGACCTTCGCGGCGCGGGACTAGGTTAAAATCAAGGCCGAAAGGAAAACGACCCAATGCCAAAAGTGTATGTTCCCCAGGTGCCTTCGCGCATCGATCCGGCCACAAGGCTATGGATTCCCACAGTAAACATCGAGCCAGCGAAATCGTTTGGCGAGATTGAAATCATGTTGCCGCCAGCAGCGGGCAGGCTCGCAACCGTGCCACTCATGGAAGCTATGCGTGAGAAGATGAAGGAATTCCGCAAAGGCGATTACGTTGTCGCACTCGGTGATCCATCTCTGATCGCGATTGCATCGTGCATCTCATGTCTCAAGACAGGCGGCTTTCTTCGCTTGCTGAAATGGGATCGCATCGCATCGCAATATCTAGAAGTGGAGGTTCAATTATGAGTGATTCAGAAAAAGAAATTGATTATTCATTCATCGATCCTGCCGATGCGGTTGCCGATGAGCTACCGGAAGACAAGCTCCAACGCCTTTCCTTTCTCGCAAATAGACTTCGCGACAAACAAATGGAGTTGGCGAGAATCGATCAGGAATTGGAGCGGCAAGAACGGATCGAGCGTGAATTGCGCGAAGTCACTATCCCCGAATTGATGAAAGAGTGCACGATAAAATCTTTCGCGTTGGAGGATGGATCGAAGATCGAATTGGCCGAAGAATTCAGTTGCAGTATTTCCGAAGAGAGACAAAATATCGCGCACGAATGGCTGCGAAAACACAATCTTGGAGGCATAATCAAGGTTGCAGTTGCAGTCGGATTCGGACGCGATGAAATCGACAAGGCCGATGCACTGATGAAAGAATTGGCGGAAAGGAAATTACCGGCAGTAGCGCAAGAGGCAGTGCACTGGCAAACGCTAAAGGCAACGCTCAGAGAATTGCGCGAGAAAGGAAAGGAAATACCTGCGGATATTTTCGGTCTTCATGTTTACAACAATGTCAAACTCACGCCGCCAAAGGGGTTTGCGTCACCACCGAAGATTCGGAAAAGGAAATGAATCGCCGCTATGTAGATGAAACGCCGGTATCATTCGCGTGCCGGAAGTTCTTGAATGAAGCAAGATTCAAGATTATTGATCAACCCACAGAAAGGAAATCTGAAATGGAAAATGAATCTCACGCCGATAAGGCCCATCGTAGTCGCGGCATTCAAAATCGATTGCTTCGCAGCGAAGCATTCAAGCTATACGATTGGATTCGCGTGCCGGGCCAAATCGAAGGCTTGAAGACCTACAAAGAAATCGCGGAGAAGGCCGGGAGGGATGGCGTGATCGGGCGTGAACCGGCAACGCGCACCATCGAAGACATGATGGAAGACGCTGGCCTATCGTTGCCCAAGCCGCCAGCGGCACCGCGTGACAAGGACATCGCCGCACTCGCAAACGCATTCATCAATCTTTGCATGACAGTTGGCGAAGAGGAATGCATCACTGACGAAATCAAACAAATGGCCGGGAGATAAAAATTCACGGGCCAATCGCTTCGCCGCCCGCCTAAGTGCGAAGCATTAGGAGATTCAATTATGGCAAGCGCCAATTCAAGAACTGAGAAAGATGCAAAAGTGATCGAGTCCAACGCGGAAGCGGGCGACTATTCCACCGAAGGAAATTTACCCGCAGTCAAACCGCAAGGCGCGTTAACCGTTGGCGAATTTGACTTCGCAGCGGATGCGGGCGGCGGCATGGAAGGGGCGACCTTCGATAGCTTCGCAATTCCGTTCCTGATCATTCTGCAAAAGGGATCGCCGCAATGCGATGAAGCAAGCGGCAAGGCTATCCCTGGCGCACGGCAAGGAATGTTCTACAACACTGTGACCGGCAAGCTGTACGACACTTCCGAAAAGCCATTGGTGTTCGTCCCATGCGCCTACAAACGTACGTTCATTCATTGGGGTGCACGGGCCGCAGGCGGCAAATTCAAAGGTGAACTGACCGAGCAAGACGTTATCGAACTGCGCCGCACGAACCAACTGCGCGAGTTTGAAATGAAGTTGCTTTTCCCTCTGCCCAATGGCGACATCAGCGAAAAAATGAGTGATCGTGTAAGCGACACTCGAAACCATTACGGTTTCATTCTGGAAGACGATGGTTCCTGGCAGCAAGCCCTCATGTCTCTTGCATCTTCGCAGATCAAGCATTCGCGCAACCTCATGGCGCAACTCGGATCGCAAAAGATTCGCGGCCAAAATGGACTGATGTTTCAGCCGCCGACATGGGCGAACAAGGTTTATATCACTTCGATTCCCGAAAAAAACGACAAGGGAACGTGGATGGGATTCAACTTCCATATCCCTGAAGGCCCGGCAGGCAAGGTTGACCGGCGCGATGTGTACGATGCGGGCAAGGAATTCTCGCAAAGCGTGAAGCAAGGCTCGGTGACGACCAATTACCAAAACCTTGAAGAGAATCAACCGCGTGAAGATGAAAGCGTTGCAAGCGGCCCCATTGGTCCTGGCGCAGGCGAAAACAAATTCTGATCGAGGATCGGGCCGGGCAACCGGCCCTTTTACTATCAAATGGATAGCATTCAATTCACCCTACTGATCGCTGCGATTCTCTGCGCCGCCAGTGCAAAGAACGAATTCAATTTCGTTCTAGTCTTAATCTGTTTGGCGTTTGCCGCGCTGCAATTCTTTGGCATCGTGACCCCGAGAATATGAGTTGCTTCAAGTACCGATCACTGTACGAGCGGCTTGTCGCCAATACATATCTCGCAGTTGAAGATAATCCCGCGTCATGTTGGATTTGGAAAGGCGAGTTGACCGGATCGGGCTATCCCAAAGTCACGATCCGCATCCCTGGCGTGAAGAATCCCCGTGGCGTGGCCGCGCATCGCTTGATGCTGGAAATCGTTCACGATATATATTTCCCGTTTGACGAAGCCGGGCATCTTTGCTTTGAGACTCGATGCATCAACCCGGATCATCTGGAAGTGCAGACGAAGGCCCTGAATCTGGTCCTCAGACGTGGCGTGACATCGAGCCGGAAGACTTTAGAGGATCGCATGGTGCCGATCCTGTATCCCCGATCCGACCTATATATCCCCGATTTTGAGAATCTGTCTGTACCACCATGCCTGACGGCGGATCATGTCCACCATCAGCAGGTTGAAATGAATCCACAATTTCAGATTCATCACGGATGAATTTTAAGATCGTACATTGTCATGTCGCCACTCCCGGCAACAGTCTCGATCCCCAATTGCGCGGAAGTCAGATATTCATTTCCCGCAACCCATGGCGTACCGGCAGAATCCTTGCGGCCCATCGCATATCGAATGAACGATTGCAGATTTATCGCAGTGAAATCTGGATTGAAAACATCCGGTTGAAAGACGATGAATTTCCATCCTCTGCGGCCCCCATGCGTGCCATCGAGCGAACCAAAATTCGGAAGCAATCTGCCGTCACTCCCCTTGGAGCAATAAACGTGATACAGCTTGCCATCGATCCATGCGTCATGATCGTACCAATTCGGATTGCGACCATTTGGATAGCCGCCATAGTTGCCCCAATTGGTGAACGGGATCATGAATTCATGCGTGATCGAAGATCGCACAAATCCATATCCCTGATCAGGAGTTGATTGCAACCATGCATCAATCGACAAATGGCCCAAGCCTGACGGCGGTGCATTGTGTTTGTATCGCGCACTGACAAGGAACGGCGCGGTCAGCGGCAGTTGCAGCGGCAGGCGCGTTCCTGGCGTTTCGCCGCTCGGGGCTTTCAGGATCGGATCGCCGCGTGCCGTTTGCACCAGCATCCCGCCCGGCCTATCGCCCGTGGACGCGCATCCCGGCTGACGGCCATAGATCGCGGCGGGATAGCCTTTGACTTCGGCTGATCCCGTTGGATTGGGCCATCGCCATTTCGCTCGAAATGCGGATTGAATCCCATCGTGGAATACGCCTATCGCTTGTTCAAATTGATGCAGCGCGGTTCCTTCGGTTAGCGCGCCCTGGCCCCACCGATTATCGAGTGCCCAATACTTACCGAATTCAACCCATACATCCGGCCTTCGGGCTACCGTGATTTGCGGCATGAAGACCACAGGCGCAGGCGTAGGGCTTGGCGCGGGGGCCGGTGACGGCGCAGGCGTTGGCGAAGGAATTGGCGGCGGATCAAATGCGCCGCAAGGAATTTCTTTCCAGTAATTCGGAGTCCAATGTGGCGCTGAATTCTCATTGAAAACCGTTGCGGAAATTGGCAATGCTTCGTAGCACAGACCTAAGTGAGACACCCGCTCCCCAGGCATATAGCGTTTCGTCCCGATCCACATTGGATAGCCGCTGACAGGCGGCGGCGTGGGCACAGGTGCAGGCGCAGGCGTTGGGGCCGGTGAAGGGGCAGGCGTGGGGCTTGGCGCGGGTGTAGGGGCGGGCATGGGTTTCCATATCGTCTTCCACCAGGGGCGGCGGCTTGCCATGATTATTCCCCTTCAACATTTGATTCCGAAACGCGCAGAGTCCAGCAATCATCCACTAGGCGGCGCGGATCGGTGAACCACTCGAAAGGCATACGGAAATATCCGCGTTTGCCCCAAGTTGTTCCCCAAGAATTTGCGACAGTGATCATTCTGTCTGTGAGATTGAATCCATCAGCGACTACTGCATGTCCGCCGATTGGATACTCGCCTTCCTGCGGCATGGTATAGACATCGTTTTTCGCAGTCAGATCGAAAATCTTGTCATATGCGAGAAAACCGAACATGACCGGGCAACCGATCCCGATAGCTTGCAAGACCGCATCGAGTCCCAGGCATTTTTCATACGATAGCCGCCCATCGTATTGCGTCTTGAATGCGGTTGCGGCCTTCACGGCAGTTGCCGATGGTTTCTTGAGAATGTTCGCACTGGTGAAACGCCAATTCGTTTCTTTCGGAACGCCGAAGTTGACGAATGATTTGATGATGTCGCGGTTGTACGCGCCCATGTCCAAATGCGCTTCACCGATCATTTCACGCGCAAGGTAATAGGGAAATAATCGGGATAGTTGTCCCGCATCGCCTTTTAGTTTGAGCGCAGTTTCGACAAGCGTTGAACCGGCATGTCCGGTACACGATGATGTCATGCCTTGATCGTGGATACGCACGCCTGCGGCAACGCCTAGCGGGTTGATAAATTCCGGCAGGACAGACGATCCGATTTGAAAAATTCGATCCCGATGGTCCGGTAATTCAGGACGCCATGAACGAAGCCGCGCAC
>Ga0193736_1000098_pt1 | contig 13856 bp, 17 predicted proteins | sample L2m1metaG_FD_160566 | JGI IMG/M metagenome (GOLD analysis project Ga0193736, IMG submission 160566) | Soil microbial communities from a riparian zone of the East river system, Colorado, United States - L2m1 | ecosystem: Environmental > Terrestrial > Soil > Riparian zone | place: USA: East River... | reverse complement strand
GAAAGGCCTGAGCAGGCTGCCTGGCGGGAAGCGACGGAAGGAAGACCCCGGGGCAGATGGGGCATACGAACCTGCGGTGCGTGTCTTCACGCATCTGTTTACACCTAGAGGACTGAATCATGGTAAGCAGGGTTGGGTGGTCAGGCCTGGTAGTGCTGCGGCCTTCCATCTTGTCACCGCACGAGCAGGAATTGAGCGGGAAGCCACCCGGAACGCACGCCTCCTTGCGCACCTTCTCGGGACGCAACAGCTGATAGGAGAGGGGATTGAAAGGCTTGACGACTGTCTTGATAGGTTTGCAAAGGATGGGGTTGATCTTGGACAATACCAGCAATAGATAGAACTGTAATTGTATATAATTTATCTCATCCACAGATACCTTAGACTACTGTACTAATACGACCAACTGTTCAAAGATTCTGGAAAATTCACTCACCGAGATGGCCGATAAATTTTCTTTTGATTTAAGGCGATTTTTAAACCGTCCCGTCTCAACCAGACATGCTTCAACGGAGCAGCAAGGCTGGCGTCCCTCCCAGATAGTCATCCACTCCACCGTCATGTTGTACGCTGCGCCAAATACTATCCGTGCTTCCACCACTCCCCTATCCACGAACTCTTTAACGCATTCCCGGAGCTTCGAAACACAGAAACCTCACGCACGCTGATCACTTGTTTTTAGACATCAACACTCTCTCGCCCTGTCATGCACTTCGCCCTACTGTAACGTAGTTCACTGCACCCCGTGTATTGATGTAACCTGGCTTCGGATATTGTGGGGCAGGCCGAACCCTGACCCCAGGGGGAGTTTGGCCGGAGACGGGGCAACTGTCTTGGGCATTCCTGCGACCGGCAAGACCCTAAGGGCAGGGCAAACGTAGTTATCTACGATGCTCAATGCGGCCAGGTTCGAACCCATATCCTCCCTTTGGTGGGCGGGAGCCTCATTCGTAGCTAGGTTCACTTCCCATACAGTATCTAACAAGAAGTAGTAGAGAGTAAGTGGTCACATAGGCCGTAAACGGCCTGAGCACCACTATAAGCCTCGGAATATATCTATCTATCTATCCGCTGTTTCAGCTCTTCCTGGCAGAGACATGAGGATATTCAAAGAAAGATGTGATTGCAAAGATAAAAAGCACAACGATGGCCACCAGCCAGAAATTATTTACCACCTCAGACAGTGCTACTTCCTACTGCGAGAGCGGGTCGATGGTTTCGGAGTAACTTGCTTGTCATGGGTTCTGCCCAACCTCTGCGTTATTGCAGCTTCTGCCCCACGTGCGTCAGATTTTCTGGGTTTGTCCATGGATCGCGTAACACGCCTCATTATTACCTGAAAATAAGATAAGTCAATGGGTGGTGGCGATGGGAAATATACGAACTTCAGGACAATTTTCGGATGGTCTCTGTCTGGTACCCGCTGCATTGTTGTGCTCCGCATCATCAGAGAATAACCCTGATGGTCCGCGTTTTTGGGGTTGGGGTGGGAGGTCGGAGCGCAGGGTGATGGTCTCGGCACCCGATATTTCTGCTCCTGGTGGGCCCGTAGAATTGTCAGTACAGTGACAGATTGATGGACGTCAGACTCACCCGCCTTTCCTCCCCTACGCCGACCGGATTCTGCGCTAGGGGGGAACTTAGACACCTGATCATTCCCGCTTCCACGACTGCTTTCAGGTTTACGCTCAGGAGCCGCCTTTTCCTTGGTTTTGTATGCCGGTCTTGGGGCAGGGCGTGGTTTCGGCCTTTCGGGAGGACCGGATGCACTGAAATGAGGGTCAGTTATAGTGTGCTTCACGGATGTGGTGAAATTCTCCTCGGGTGCCGAACCGCGGTGATCCACAACTTCTGGGGATGTAATGCTAGTGCCGCGGACTGACAGGTCTTTGGGGCAGATGCCCGACCTGATCCTTTGTTCGGTTCTGGAATCATGCCATTGTGGCGACTGAGCATGGCTGGCTGCACCATCCGCACCACCTCCAATAGCATCAGAGTCTGTTTCCGGCCATTCAAAGCTTTCCCCATCGGAGTCCTCTTCATGGGAGTCTTTTAGATTGCGCTCCTTTCCCTTCCATCCTGACTTGCTCTGCCTGGTTCTATGGGCCTGCCCGGGGCCGTCGTGGATGGTCCCCTTTGTGCCGCGTGATCGCTTGACTGACGGTGCAGCGGTTGAGGGAGCCTTTGGTTTGGAGGCTTTCCGTTGACGTTTCCGCTTGTTAGAACCTTGCGCGGTATCGATTTCGTCCAGCTCAGATGAGGTTCCATCCGCCCCAGATTCTACATCCTTCCGACTACCGCGTTTCCTCTTCTTCTGCGACTCCTTGCGGAATGGGTTGCCCTCGTGGGACGATTGGAAAGTGCCATCACCCTTGAGCTTGTAAGCGTGGAACCGAAATGCGAGACCCTCCTCCCCTTCCTGCCGCTGATACCAGAAATCAAGTAGTCGATGTATCTCGAGCTCTTTCATCTTTGTTGGTTCCCGCAGAATGAAGTCATCGGGCAGGTAGTCGGGATGAATGAATTCCGCCTGTTCCGCTTGAATATTCACCCATGGGGGGATCGCTTTGGGGTTTCCGGTTGCTCTCCCTGTCCGTGGACGGTGGTTCAGGTTCCTCAGCATAGTGCATAGTGGTGAAGCTCACTGTATGCCAATGCTACAAATGCACGGACCAAAGCCTTTCTGCCAGTAACCTTGCTGGGCCACTCCTCCGGGGGAGGAAGCATAGGGTATCCTGCATCATCAACGGGGATTGACAAATAAGGCTTGCGGCCTGCGGCCCCACCCGATTCCACCATCGCACCATCCGTCTCTACTCCCAGATTGGCAAGAACTGGGTGAAAAAGTATGGATGGACCGCTTACCGTGCATGTCTTTCGCGTGCTGCTCCAGCGTTGCAATAATGTCACCCTTCCGCCACGCCGGATTGTTCGCAAAGAAACTCTTCCCCCCTAATTCTCGCATGTACTCATGGCTGGCATGTTTTTTAATCCCGGGCGTCTTGACATGCAGTAGAAAAATACTGACTATTGCACAATAACATTCTCATCGTTGTCTTTGTAGAATGATAAAACCACACAATCCATTCCACATGACTTCTTGATCTGTCGGCAAAAGCTACGGATGTACTTATAGCCATGTTTCTCTGCCGTTCTGTTATTTTGTTAGATTGACGGAAGGATTTACAGAACAATGATACCCACTTCGCCTGCTGTTCTGGGGGTGGTCCAACTCTGTTCCAAAGCTTAGCTGTCTGGTCGGCATCTTCTCTGTCCTTCTCACTTGTACCCTTCAGCAGTTTCGTGAGTTCCCTTTGATAGCATGAAAAATACTCCTGTTGGCTGGATACGTCCCCACCGAGAGATGTGATTATGCGCTTGTGGAGTTCTGGTTCGTGCTCGACGCCTAGTACCATCCTGCTGGTCCATTTCTTCACTGTGTCGAAGCGTTCACGGGAACCCCGTTTTCGGCCGTGGACGTGGAACCACCAATGAACGCCCTGCTACATGGGTCACCGAGGAAAGGATTCTGGAAGAGGAGAGAACAGACCTGCTTCTTGAGTTTTTTGGTGGCAGTATCCCATCCGGGATTTGTCTTCTTCAGAGCTTCGTATACGTCGCTGGCAATGATGCGTCGCTCCTTTCGATCAGCAGCCTGCCACTGGAGCTTCTGTTGCTCCAACAATGTAAGCTCCTCTGGAGTGAACTTGAATTGTATGGCCTCCGGATGATCCATAATTTGATACAATAGCAGGAAGGGCAGCCAGTAAAGAAGGGGCAAGCACGACCAAATTTAAAGTCCATTTTCTTTGAACCAGCGACCCCGCGATCGCCAATGTCTGATGCGCCAACCGCCAAGACAGATCCCGAGGGCGGGAATTACCTAATGAGGTGAAGCGGCACGAGGAGCATCAAATTTGAGCCGATCACTTCAAGACTTGGGACTGATGCGCCTCCGATCGTCACAATCGAGTCCCTATTCGTATGCTCTGAAGTGAGATCCGGTTACTGCTTAACCCTGAGTTCAATCCACTGCAGAATTAGATCCTGTTTGCTTGGTGGCGGATGGGGCTCGAACTCTCGGAGGACCTCCCGTCCCATGCGGAACGATGGATCTCATGTTACCGCGGTCCAGGGTGGCGAAAACGATTACGACGTGCATACGATCACCAAGGATGTCCTCGCGCTTTCGCCATTTCATCTATATTGAATGACGACCAGTAAATTGACATAATGACTTCTTGCTCGAAATGCAATTGGTTCTACCCCTGAGATTCTTACATTGCCGCTCCCCCGACAATGCATTGAAAACGTAGATATTACCATGCACTACCTACGTATTGAGTGGATATCATGACTTTCCATTCATAAAATGGGAACTCGGTCGCAATCATAGTGGTCGGTGCCGCACTGCTCTTTGGAAAGCAATGAATATAGGAATAATGGGGTGATGTAGTAGTGCCGCTGCTGGTGAAGTTGGTGAGAGGGACCATCCACCACTTCATGGCTCGACAAAGAGAGAATTTCAAAGGATGAAAGACAAACTCACTGTGTCACCATATACCTACCTGGGTGCAACGGGTGACAGATGAGCTGACGATGGATCACCATGTAAGTACTTGTAGACGCAACTGCATCGTCCTAAGGTCTTTACTACTCGGGCAAATATGTATATGATGTGCTGCTCCCTGCAGCCCATGCAAGATGTACTACCACCTTACCTCGGAACGGCCGATCTCAAACGCTGGAGTCATGTCAAATCAAATCCCTCCATGTAGACAGATGACTTGTGGGACATTGGAAGATGTGCCACTGTCACGCCCAGACGAACAACTCAGAAATGCGTCCACAAGTACAAAGTACACTCTGCACCCTCTAATGCCCTCCCGTCGCTGCAAATCCGGCTTTAAAGGTCACCAGAATGCCACAATCGTCGTCGGCGTTTCGAGTGAATATACATCTAGAGGTCTCATTCAGAAACTTAAACGGGGTTCCCCGCCAACCAGTCGAAGTGTAAGCCCAGCAAAAAGTCCTTCAAAAAAGCAAAAAATTGGGGAGAACTTGGATGACTTCCCACTCCCACTTCCTGAAATATCAGAACCCTTGCAGTTACCATACTCAAAGGTAGGGTTTATTTTGCGAAGTAATCCACAGTTCCTCAGATTATGCATCAAATTACCCAGACTCAAAATGATTACATTCGGGAGTATGTGGATAAGAAGTCCATCTTTCTCCAACACCTGGTTATGTTTGAAGGGGGGCATCGTTCCCGGACATGCCTTCTATGCGCCGGTGAGGGTTCCTGGCGATGTCTGGATTGCTTCCGGAGGCCATTCTTGTGCATGGGATGCTGTGAACAGTCGCATTTGGACCACCCTTTCCATCGTGTACAGTCGTGGACTGGGGAATACTTCGAGGACTCCTGGCTGCTGCATACCGGACTGGTCATTAATCTAGGTCACGATGGTCAGCCCTGTCCGCAAGGCGATGGGGTGAGATTACCTCATGCGTGGCACCGGGATTCTTCTCGACATGCTCCCGACGTCGAGACCGTGCCGCAAAATTCTGGAGCCAATCCGCATCATCAAGAGGCGGGACGGTGGTCTCCCATTGCTCCTTCGGAAACCCTTGCCCATCATCCCACAGGAGACGATATCATGGATACCAACTGGGAGTTCGATAACGAGCTGCCGACAATGGAGGAGGAGGAGGATCCAGTGGTCGCCAAGTCCAATCGCTTCGAGAGCATGCTGAATGCTCTCAGTACGTCCAGAGATATTGATGTCGAAACTCCAGTGGAGGCCCGGCCATTCGAGGACTTCGCTTTCCATCAAGGAGGAGCAGCTAAAACAAGCATCTCCAGCGTGAAGGTAGTCGTCATCGTACATGTCAACGGGATCCACCGCCTACCCATCCGCTGGTGCCGTTGTCCCGGACATAAACCTTACAACATTCAAGCGTTGGATGCAGGATTTTTCGCCACTTCTTACAAGCGCATTGGGACTCTGTTTACTTTTGGAGCATTGGATGACTTCCTGGCAGACAATCAGGAATGCAAAACTGCTGCGTGGCATTACATCCAGAAACTCAGAAGATTTACATGTCCCGCATTTCCGCACACATCACCGGTATGCGTATTTGTTGGTTGCTTCTGATTCCTTTCTAACATGTTGTAGGACCGATATCGTGAGCTACTGCGGATCTCACGGCAGTGGAGAGATCTCAAGAGATTGAAATGGAATGGCTTCGGACACGAATCACGTCTTCCGAAGCCTGGGGAACTTGCAGTGAGCTGCCCAGTGTGCCCGCAAGCCGGAATTAACCTTGCCGATGATTGGGAAACGGACGAAAATCAGTGAGGTTTCTCCCATGTTTTGCTGGATTGCCAAGTGTAACTCTGTGATCTTACCAGAAAGCCATACATGCGCATGTTCGCAGTGGATGGAAACTTCACAGCTGTACATGAACGACAGAAACGTCCCGAAGACGATGTTCCGCTGAGCGATGGACTTTCCTTCATGACGGAACGAAGCAGATATTTGGAGCACTTGAAAGTTGGACTAGAAACGCAGGAGGTAATTGTTACAACCTCCACCTTGTCACTACTACTCATTTTTTCACCGTACAAAAGAGAGGAGAGTGCAATGAGTTTCACGCTACCAATGACTCCAATGTAGCGCGCCACGGGATGGACGCGTCAGGTATCGGTTCCGTGGCGTGTTTGCGGGACGGTTTTTTTGTGGGCGAGGCAAGCGTGGATTTTCAAAAAGGAGAGAGGTAATGGCCCCCGCTGAGCATTCGTTGTATCCCGCTGACAGGGTCAACCCTAGACAGATCAACATTGATTATGCCATTTGCCAAGCCCTTGGTGCGGAAAATATGAAAGGGATTCGACGCGTACTGCTGGTTTACGACGTAATGTGCCAGTGGATCAAGAACTTCGTCAAGCGGGTTGACCACTCCCCTTACCTGTCGCTTCCAGATGACCTTTTCATCCTCAAGGGTATTGGGGACTTTCATGTCCGCGGCCACGTTCCTGCCTGCTTTCCGCGTTATGCTTTGACATTTGTTGAAGGTGCGGGGGTCATTGATGGCGAAATTGTAGAAACGCTTTGGTCCGTCCTCAACGAGACCTCCCGAAGCTCCCGTGGGGCTACCTTGGCACATCGGAACGAAATCCTGGACGACCACATGAATCACTCTAACTGGAAAAAACTTCTTGGAATAGGCAAGCTCCCCCTTCTCTATTCTTTTATGTCCTGACTCCTCAAAGTTTCAACCCTCATTCGGAGACTCAAGCGTGCTCGCGGGTTGGTTGAGGAAACCAGGGACACCTATTGCAAACTGACGGATTCCGCTAATCCTGAAGCCATCTCAGAATGGAAATGGAAGGCCGCGAAAGCGCAAGTGGAAAGGCACAACGATGTAACAGCTATGGATTATTTTGCGTTGAAGATTGGCGAGGGTATGTATCCTTAGCCGATGTACTCCATGCCAAAACATGCACTAACCTGATACAAGCCCCTGGCAAAGCGGATGCCCAGTTAAAACTATATCAAACTGTAACTTCAGAAGCATTAGCAGGATTGCCCCAATTTCTGGCAGAAGGACTGAAGATACAGGAAATGCAGTCGGTCCACCCGAACCTTCCGTTCCATATTCGCTGCTCATTACATCATCCCAGACTGCTTATCCAAACATTCGTACATGAGATCGGCAAAAAACCAACGAAGCAGGAACAGGTGGAGCTAGCCCTTAGGAGGTCAAAGCTGACATCCAGGATCCGGGACCACCAACGCCGTGCCGCTCGTTATCTGGACTTCCAAACGGATGGACCCGACGAGTATACATTTGAAGCGAACTCTGTGTTTGTCGATGGAGATGATGGGGAGGTTCATTTGCAGGCTGTAGCGAGGATGGAAGACACATCCGAGGTCCCTGAAAAGTTCTTACTTGCACTACCCTCCTCCTTGCCATCTGCGTTACAGGCTTCTCCTTCCATCCAAATCGCCAGGAAGCAAGAAATTGATCTACGTGAAGGCGAATGCAATGACGCCCTCCAAAACGTGCGCTTAGCCCTCGGGAAAAAGGCATTCCTGTTCCGAACGCAAGTCCGCCCGAAAGGTCCAAAAACGGGCAAGACTCGCCCCTGGGCTGGGATACACGCGGCGGATCGATCGCTCCGCCAGGCTGCCCAGTTATACCGGTCATCGCGGGACGCCCTGATGGCATTGGATCCTCCTCCTTCGATGGTACAGAAATACAAGCCGCTAATGGCCAAGGAGCTGAAAACGAGTACTACGCTATTAGATACCTCTGCCCGCGGGGTGAAGCACGACAGTCTCCCATGGTTTTGGTACCTTGATGTTGCAGCTGACACCGAGTCAGGGGACCAATTGACGGAATGTAGGCGCCGTTCCGTTCTGCTCCATTGCATCACCTGATTTTCCGATTGTGAAGTTCATCGGGTTAACTGGCTGCGTGCACAGGCAAACTACGAGCGAGCCCAAGAAGAGTTAATTTTGGTTCAAAAGGAGATGGAATGGTGTGTCCGTTACTTCCAATGGAAGACCAGAAGATGGGTAGGATGGATGGAGCTCGGTGGTTGGTGGGTCACCTCTGGTATGCAAAAAGGCAGCGAGCAATGTGGAACCGTTTTGCCAACGCAGCACAGGACTCATTCACCCTAGCTGGTGTTGTAATTCAAATTTGAATGCATTCCACTGGCTTACATTGAGTGACTAACAATCGGGATGCGCTTCGGATCTACGATTCAAATACAACCACGCCTGGCTTTCTCACAAACAACCATCATGGAACCACCCCCAGCCAGCTTCCTCGTATACCTGATTTCGCGCGCCCGTGCAGCAATTACTACTGTTCAGGAGTCGGAAGAAGAGTCTCCCGATCCCGCATACATCACCTGGTGGTGGTCAAAGATGGAACATGAGCTGGTACGTTTATGATCTATCTTCCCTGCCCTAACTCATTCGAGATAGAACCATGGTGAAAGCTTGGTTGGGCGCTTGATTCTCCAAGATAAGCATCTGCAGTTGCCGGTATTCTACAAAAAATTGGCCAAGCTACGTGTCACCAAGGACAAATACGGAGAGGAGTGTTGGAGAGCTCTGCGGGAACTCAATGCGTCGTGTTCGCCCATGGATCCAACCCGCGTCATCCCGGAATATGCGGACCCGTGGTGGTCGACCCGGGCAGAACGGTCCGCCCCGTTGGACCAAGGCCTGTATCGCTTCACACAGCTTGTGCTGCATCATCCCCTTTTCATCGCCGTCCTGGACTCATAGCATCACCCACAGGTTGGCCCTGCTTCGCTAAACGTGGTCCGTTCTGCAGAGGACCGATTTCAAGCCGACATCTGTTCTGCGAAATCCCTTGCCCAGGTAGCGCTACGCCAAATTACCGCCGGTACCACACAGTTAGCCATCAATAATATAGAGCTTCTCGAGGCAGAGCAACAATTCCAAGCAGATGACCATGGCGGGGATTACTAAATATAGAATTTGGGCCACATTTGTACCTCTTGCCTTCTATTCATGATCACCATGCATCCTCTCTCCTTGGGGCATTTTCCTAGCTTCCTCAAAGAGGCATTCATGACAAATCCCTTTGAAAACCAAAATGAAGCGCAAGAGTTCCTGGAGCTCCTCACCTTGAGGATCCGTGGATTACTTCAAAGCATTCCACCCAACGCCATAGAGTCTGAGAAGGTTACTGGTAGTAGGGATGGGCAATCCGCTCTTGGCCGGAGGCTGCACGCAGAGGTGGTAAGTAGTGCTGGCATTTCTTCCACCCTTCCATCAACCTTGCCGGTGGCTGACATCCGGTAGATGTTAATTGAGCAGTTCATTGGTCGTTGTACCGTTCACAACTGGCGGTTGAGCATTCCACCCTTTCTTCGGGCTGTCCACCAACAGGCCATGACGCCGGGCGCGTTGGACCGAGACCGGATACTTTCGCTGCAGAAACTCGCCCTCGAATCCATTCGGGACGGCGGAACGGAGCACCATCCGGGGTTTCTGTGGCGGTGGGATGGCTCCCCCGAAGAGGATACCCTGGCGGAGGTTCTTTCTCGTTACCGAAATCAGGTTTGTCTAGCGCACCCAGCCTCCATCTGCCACCGCTGATTATCTTAGCTCTCTGGGAACCCTCCTTTGACTCTTGTCCCGTTCCTCCGGTCGCCGATTCAAGACCTTCTGGATGCGCGGCGAATCCTCCGCGACGCCCACGTTTCCTTAAACCGCGCCACAGCGTCCCTCACCACCGATCTCCGAGCAGGGAACAAGATTGTCGAAGAACTCAATGCAGCCGTAGATCGGATAGAGCGTGATCCCTGATTATGTGTGTCTCTTACGAAAATATATATATAGTGTATCGATTGCTTGCATTCCTGCCGTTATGTCCACCTTCCCGTCCACTGCTATTTTGGATTTGACAGAAAAAGTTGCCCGCTATGCACAAATGCGTTTCTGCTGGTACCTGGGGAAGAAAGCTGATCCGCCAGGACCCTCTCCCCCGTTGGAATTCAACATTCAATTAGTCGACGACGTTGAAGTGCTGGCTTCCCAGGCGGCAAGAGCGTTCACAAACCGGGGTGAGTCAAATCAACCTGTTCCCGCTATCTAACCGTTGATCTGCCCTGCAGTGCATGTGACCTGGGACGCAGACCGGTTGGCAGACTTCCTTCCTAAGCGCCCAACGGGACAGTGCGAAGTGGAGGAAGCCCGGATCGACGCCAAATTTCCACCCGATCACAAAGGGCTTCTTGTAGTCGAACCTGCGATAATTGTTGAACGTCATTCTCGGATTCTAGCTTGGTGCCTTCCCGACGGCTTGTCGAAGAAGCGGCAGGTCAGCGTCCTTGCGGCCGTCTATAAAACCTGCCTGTCTTTCACCTGACCGGAATACTTCGGAAATTTAGGCCATTGTCTGGGCAGCCGCTCAAAAACTCGGTAATGCACTGCGTGGCTCGGTCAGCAGTGAGAGCGGAAGCGGTTCAAATTGGCGAACCGATCCTCGTTACTTCAAGGACGCGGATGAATGTGAACTGGAACCGGGGTGTATCAACTTCTCCCCTTCTTGGTTCCAGCAAGCGCGCGGTGGTGTGAGTCCTATTCCATCACGATCTCAAGCTTGGACAATTGATGAATTCTGATAAATTCTGCTAGGTCGCACACCACACACTCGAAATCTCTGCAACGCTGAAACCTGGAAAAGCGAAGCCCAGTACATTAGAATGGCTTGAGGAAATGACGGAGTCCTTTGCTTTGATGGGGGCATTCCTGGCGATCGCCCATCCGACTCTGTATGAAGCGGGTTGCAAGGCCCTTCGCAACATTGCTGCCAATCCCACAGAAGTTCAGGAGGGTGAAGCGGTGCTGGATATTCTCCAGCTCTGGGCTTCACCATTCTCTGCGTATGCCTTCAGTAGCAACCGCGCCTCGCCATTCCATCGTGATAACTATTCTCGTCCCCAGTGGTACGAAATGCTGGCGACTTTTGGCCCTTACACTGGTGGTAGGCTGGTGTTCGCAAATATTGGAGTGGAAGTACAGTACGACTCCGGAACAATGGTCGCGCTGTCAGGCAAGCTTTTGCGCCACGGCGTGCCGACCTGTAGTGGTAATCGCGTCTGTATTGCCCAATACATGCGGGATAACGTACATGCCCGCATGAGTGTCAAAGCGGCGGGCTGGATGACCACCGAGTTATATGACATTCTCAGCATGTAGTGCTTTCTACACCTATAATACAAGCCTTTCGGTTCTTCCTGACATTGGCTACTCCTCAAAACCTGTTCCCTGGACAGTGGGGAATGGCATCCTCTGACCCACTGAAAGTACTGGAGTCAGATCCGCGTTGCCAAAGAATTGCCCTTGAAGCGATATCAGCCTTGGGGGCCTGTGTTTACAACGGGATCAGTGAAATATCCCGAGTATTCAAAAAGAGGGGAATGCATGCGGAAGGCAAGCAACCGGAACCTAGACCGCCATTGTCAGCGCAAACCGGACACAATGTCTGCTCTCTGTACCCTTGCAGTAGCGGATTGAAGACTGGCTGCTCCTCTTGCCATCTCGGTGCTCCTTGTCGGGTCCCCAACAGCATAACCCCTTGCGAATGATGACGCATGGATAATATACGGGTGTTAGGATGTGGGCCATCGCTCCGCGTGGCGTTCCCGAGTTCCTACAATGTCAGAGTTGAGCTTGTAGGTGGACAAGGAGGGTTTTGGAGGGGAAAGATAACGCCACTATCCCCACATTAGCCGCACTACGATTTGCTGCTAGCGAGCTCCCGATCTCATCAGCAAACCTTGAGCCAAGTATTCTATGCTCGATAGTTGTTCGGCCAAAACAGAGGAAAATATAATCGGGAAGCCACAACCGCGCTCTAATGCCTTCGCCAGCGGTGATTGATGACCATACAGCATAGCGAAATATATTCATGGTTATTTCGGCGGGAAGGTCATTGAGACGAAATGTACGCCAGAATCGAATCTTGTACTCAATTCGTGATAAGAAAAGCGCCTTCTCGATTTCAATGTTGCGCCGGGGAGCGGCTTGACGTCACGGTTGGATTCGTTCATAATTTTGTACCCGGACAAGGAACATGGCGCATTCGAACCACTGTGATGAAGTTCAAAACGCTCAATGGCTAGGGGAACACCAGCAATTCCAGCAGTACGGAGTTTGTCAAGTACCACCAAAACAGGCTCCTAGTCCTTGACGATGATGATGAGCATGCGTATGTTGGGTAATTTGGTGAATAACTTGTCTAGAAGGATCTCCATCTCATTGTCGTCAAATTGGTGATCACCTTGATTGTTGATACGAATATCCAGTGGGGCTATACCTGTTCTGTCAATCCAAGCAAAGGATCGTTCAAATGGAGGACGGTCTCAAAACCATATTGCATTCCACAAGGTGGAGTCCTCGAGCGGAATCGTCCGCCAGTGCCTGCAGGTCCATGTAGGCCACAACCGTGCTCTAATGCCTTCGCCAGCAGTGGATGACCATACAGCATAGCGAAATATATTGGTAATTATTTCGGCAGGAAGGTCATTGAGACGAAATGTACGCCAGAATCGAATCTTGTACTCAATTCGTGCTAAGAAAAGCGCCTTCTCGATTTCACTGTTGCGCCGGGGAGCAGCTTGACGTTGGATTCTTTCATAATTTTGTATCTGAATAAGGAACGTGGCACATTCGTGACGACTTCTATACACCTCCCAAGGTTGAAGCAGATGAGGTTCCCAATCTTTCATTAGAGTCCATTGGAATGCAGCGACGGTCTCAGTATACTTTCGGTACAACGCCGCTTCTGATTCGGTGGTAGGGCCAGCAATAGTGACGGGTCGGTGGGAAGGTTCGGGGATACATTGCAGAGCGTTGGAAGGAAGGACGTATGATTGAACACACGAAGGACCGGCCACGCTGCCCAGGGATTTGTCACCGGAGCACAAGAGTACGCGACTGCTAAGCTTCGGTCACTGATTCTTGTCACTCGCAACCCTTCAGTCATCCCCGCCGTCGGTTGGAATGGTCCCCGTGCCCATCAGCGTCGCCTCGGTTCCTATCATCCTTGTCTCCTCACCCTCGTCGTCGACACGTCTGTTAGTAAAAAAAGAAAAACAGAACAAAAAAGTGCTGAAAACAACTCGGAGGCAGGATGCCTCCCGAGCTCTTGTGTGTCCTGATATTGCCGCTGCAGTCGTTGTCGTTGTCGTCTGCGCTTGCTGCTGTTCGACTTGTCCTTTTCCGTTCCGTTGTTCCGTTCTGTTGTTCCGTTCCGTTCCGTTCTCTGGTTTCGTTCGTTGCTTCGTTTGGTTCCGTTGTCCC
>Ga0193736_1000095_pt1 | contig 14252 bp, 8 predicted proteins | sample L2m1metaG_FD_160566 | JGI IMG/M metagenome (GOLD analysis project Ga0193736, IMG submission 160566) | Soil microbial communities from a riparian zone of the East river system, Colorado, United States - L2m1 | ecosystem: Environmental > Terrestrial > Soil > Riparian zone | place: USA: East River... | reverse complement strand
AACCATGGCAGTTCCAGGTCAATTATATATCCTTGTTTGTCCGTACCTACTGGATACGTAATGGGTTACATAATGAGTACGATAATGGGTATTGAACAAGACTTAGTTATTCTGATCTCCTCTATCGCAGTATCAATAGGAGTCATTCTCGTAACAAAATCTATGACAATTAAAGAAACAGGAATGCTACTCAGATCTATTCTTCAAAAAAAACAAATTTAAACAATTGACATTTGTTTTCATTGGCAAGTAATAACAAATTATTATAAATAGGTCATTAAATTTTTATATCTGAAAATTAAAGATTAAAAGAACTTCTTTGAAGATATTTCCCACGTTAAGGATTATGGGTAATTGAGATGTTCAAATTTAAGAAAATTACAGCAAAAAGAATTACGACGCTACTAACAAATCACATTTACGTCTTTTTACTTTTACCTCTAGTCTTTATTTCTCTTCCAATGTTAGATCCAGGTGTTATCATGTATGGCGACTTTCCATTGCTTGAAACATCTTTGTACAGCGAAAAATTCCTTTCAACTTGGGTAGATTTTGGAAGCCATCATGGATTTGAGACACTTGCCAGATATCCCATCATTACCATGGGTGTACTACTGAACAGTATAACTATAGGAGGTGAAATTATTTCCAAGCTCCTTATTCTTTTAGGTTTCTTTACGGCATCATTTTCCTTTTATTTTTCTTGTATTATTCTATTTAGGGATAAGATAACCAGTTATGAAGTTTTTTTCAAAATATCGACAATACTAGGAGCTTTATTTTACGCTTATAACGTATGGTCGTTTCACAGAATACATCATTGGTATTTGTGGCTAGGCTATGCTGCTTTGCCACTTTTTGTCGTGTTACTTGTTAAATCATTCAAAAATCCAACAAAATGGAAGTACGTAGTTGCTACAGTTATGATCTGGACGATTGCTTCGTCCACCCCTCACATGGTGATATTTTATGGTATTTTTTATGTTGGAATATCGCTATATTTTATATTACGAAACATAACCAATAGGAGTGCGTTACTTCGAATAGTAATTCCTCTAACGTCAATTATTTCATTTTATTTGTTATTGAATCTCTTCTGGGTATATCCATATTTGATGTATACATTATATTCGGGACAAGGATCACTGCTTCCATCAATTTTAGTAACAGAAGAACTTACTAGAGTTCTTAGTAGAGATAATACATTTTTCAATGTCGTTAGGTTAATCCAAGACTGGTGGGAACCAAGGATTATTGAGGTTGCACCTGCTCAAAATTCAATTTTGTATCCCGTCTGGCTACTTGCTAGTTTTGTGCCTTCCATACTGGCTTTTTCTTCCTTGCTTGTAAAAAGAAATTCCAAGATTGTGTTATTGTTCTCAGCAATAACACTGATTGGGATATTACTGACGTTAGGAACTAATGCACCATTTAATTTGTATTCACTAATTCTTTTTGAATCTCCATTATTTACTACCTTACAATTCGTTTTTCGTGATCCCGATAAATGGGCGTTTATGATAGGTCTAGGATATTCGTTTCTCCTAAGTATTTCGATCTTTGAAATCCTTAAAAAGCTAAACAAATCTGAATACAAAAACAAAGCATTAATGTCGTACACTTTCATATCTATAATTCTGGTCTCATTTGTAATCTACTGCTACCCTACCTACAGCAGCACAGCTCAAATAGTATTTGATTCGGTGGCTATACCTACTGAGTACAATCAACTTAATACATATTTGCAAAATAAGCCAATTGAGAAGATTTTTTTCATGTTTCAGGATTTTGCTCCCACTATTTGGCATAGACAGGGTGAATTTTACGGATTTGAACAACGGTATGCAGATAAACCCAATATTATGGCTTATCAATATCTTCCTATTTCTGAAAACTATCACGATTATATTCAGAACTCTATTCTGTTCAAAAAAACTAATAATGTCGGTAATCTGATATATCCACTTGGAACATCCTATTTAATATATAGTAATGATGAATTGGATGAAAACAATACCAAACTAAAGCTTTTATCCACGTCAGAAGATATCAAAAAAATAACAAACATTGGATTTATCAATGTCTTTAAAGCCGGTAACAATGATGTCGATGAATTTAATATTCCCAGACAAAATATTTTACTTTCAGGTGGCCTTGATTTGTTCAATTCATTGAACTCCTTACCATCTTTTACCACCTTGAATTCTTCTCTCATATTCTTGGATCAAAGCTTGAATAAGGCGCAAAAATATAGGGTATTTAGTTTTGCAGATAACTTATCTCTCGGGAAAAGGGGTGATGACTTGGTATTATCTTTTCTTGATGAAAAATATATTTTAAAACCTTTTGAATATACTAATCATGGGGATCCATCTAAAATGTGGTCAAAGGACAGCGCTTTGGATATCATACATGGACAATTTCATCTATATTCAAAGAAACTTGGTGTAGAAAACTGGGACTTTGACTATGGAAAAGGTCTAGTAATGACAGATTCCACGGGAGCTAACCTTTCAATACCAATAGATGTGGGAAATAAACTAGACAATATTGATACTGAAAATAGTAAATTAAATATATTTGTCAGGTATTTACAAAATCAAAAAGGCGGACAAATGAACATTTACCTTGATGGCAAACTAATAAATGGAATTGACACCTTAAATAGGATATCTAATAATTTTGTATGGAAAAATATTGGATCCGTCTCATTGACAGAAGCAAAGCATAATTTGGTTTTAGAAAACACTGTAGGTTTTAACGTGGTAAATCTCATTGCCATGGTTCCAAATGAACAGCTGGAGATATTAAGATCAAAAACTATCAAGATGTTAGGAGAAAGTACGGGGATTTTTTATCCCATGGAAGTAGAGACACAATTTTATAACAACAATGCAACGGATATTAATTCCGTTGTTCTATTTAGAAGTAACAGGAGCAATGTCCATGATACTCCGGATACTCCTGAGAAAACATTAAGTGGACAATTTAAAGCACCAGCAAGCTCAGACTACGTTGTATTAGAATTTTTGGGCCAGAATGTATCTAATAGGGATATTCAATCTTTTATAAATGATATAGAAATTTCACCGTCCTCTGGCATTCTCAATATCTTTTCTTCGGACTTTGAAAAAGATAAAAACAATGTACTTAAATCAGATTTTGATAATAAAAAAGTATCAATTCTGCCAGAAAACTTTAGTGCATTTGACTGGGTGAATAATCAAAAAGATATCCTTTCCACTTCGTTGGAAACAGCAGCAAACAAGAAAGACTTTGGGAATGAAAGTCTAAAAGTAGACATAAAACAAGGCAACTTCTCATATTGGGGCACTATATCTACTGACTTTATTCCAATAAGTGAAAACACATCATACGGTCTAAGCATGGACGTTTCTGCCAAAGATGTAAATCAACTACACTCTAAGGCATATTATTTTAATTCAAGCGATCAAGAAATAAAAAATGAACTGATTTTTGGTGCTAAGGATGGCACATTCAGCAACGCTTTCCGTAACACCGCAATGTCACCGTCAGGAGCACAGTACATGAAATTACAACTATGGGTTGCTCCGAACCCAAAAATGAACAGCAGTTATGTGTTAGATAACGTCAAAATAGAAGAATTAAAAGGACTTGATTGGGTGAATAATCAAAAAGATATCCTTTCCACTTCGTTGGAAACAGCAGCAAACAAGAAAGACTTTGGGAATGAAAGTCTAAAAGTAGACATAAAACAAGGCAACTTCTCATATTGGGGCACTATATCTACTGACTTTATTCCAATAAGCGATAGTGCCTATTATGATTATAGGTTTGAAGTGGCAGCTAAGGATGTCAACAAATTACATTCAAAGATATATTATTATGATTCACTGAAAAACGAATTAAGCGAGGATTTTGCCTTTGATGCAAAATCGGGAAACTTTGAATTAAGCGATAAAAAATCACTTTTACCACCCTCAGGAGCAAAGTACTTGAAATTGCAATATTGGGTTGCTTCCAACCTTAAATTGAATAGCAGCTACTTTATAGACAATGTTAATTTAGAAGAGGTAATCCCTCTTAAAGACTTGAGACCCGATGATGATTTTGATAAGCTCAAAAATCACTATGCTGTTAGGGATAATTATTTGATTCAAGACAACAATAACGTAACTGAAGCTTCAACGTCTAGTACTGGATCTTTAAATGATACATCTCCATATGGGTACAAAATGAGTACCAGGCTTTTACCTATTCAAGATAGCCATGATTATAATTTCACCGTTACTCTTAATTCTGAACATAATGGTTCCATTAGTGCCATTGCAACTTTTAAAAGCTCCAAAGATGTTACTGTAAATGCGACAAAATATGGTAATGACGCGAGCAATGGTGTAGTTCTTTCTCTGAGTCCTGGATCAAAAATACATTCAAAATTAGATATAATGCGTCCGTCTAATTATACAGTTGCTTTACGAGCAAAGACATGTGAAACATGTACTTATCTATTAACAAATTTGACAACTGAAAATAAGAATAAATTCATCAATGATAATAATATGAAAAGTAATTTTTCATTGAGTGAAAAAAGTTCTGAGCTTAAATGGTTATTCTCTAACTCGAGCTTTTTCTTAAAGGAAGGAAGCTATGAACTTGAAATCTATTCCAATTCACAGACAGATTTAGATTCAGTAATCATATATGATATTGGTAGCGTAGATATTTTTGGTAAAACCAGAGATACCGATGATGGAAATATTTTTAGTCCTGGGGTTTCAACGTCGCCCACGATTTCAGAGTTTGTCAAACTAAGTCCAACAAAATACAATTTAGAAATCAAAAACGCGACTCAGCCTTTTATGCTTACATTTTCAGAATCATACGATCCTCAATGGATTGCTTATCTAAGCAAAGATCACACTAATGAAAGCAGTATCGATAAAGAAGATGCTATTTTCAAGACGGGTAGCGTACCACTTTATTCAATTGTTAATGGATTTTATATAAACAAAACCGGTAATTACACATTGACTGTTGAATATCAACCTCAAGAGTGGTTCATTCAAGCAGGGATGGCAAGTTTAATTGTACTCATATCTGCTCTTGGTATCCTACTATTTGTTAGATTCCTAAAGAATTCAGCAAAGATCAAGCCACGTTGAGATTTATGAATATGCTTATTCAAATTTATCATGAATAATAAAATCCTTGAATTCGCCAATTTAGTAACATATTTGTTTGACCCAAAACTTCAGTCAATAGATGAGACGGAAACCTATAGTAACAAACTGGAAGGAGGGATTCGACGACAAGCCTACCATCCACGTACCACGAATACAATTTTGTCATAGTTTTAATAATAAATACCTTAACAAGACAAACCGCATCCTTGAGATAGGATGTGGAACTGGAACCAATATCTACCTAATTGATGGAGACAATACAGTAGGCGTAGATATTCAATTTAATGCATTGGCTCTTGCAAAGAAATTTTGTAAAAGAGCTGATTTTGTTGTTGCGTCCGCATTTGATTTGCCATTCAAAGATGAATCTTTCGATTCTATTTGCGTATGGGGTCTGCTGGAAGAATTGACCGTGGGGACCGAAATTAGCGCCATAAGAGAAGCAAACAGGATATTGCGTAGCGGCGCTAACCTTATGCTTTCAGCTTATAACAAATCCATGATGTCTAAAATATTTGATCCCGCAGTATTGATTTATGGCTTGAGACAATATGACTTTAAGAACATAATTGATCTATTGAATATGAACGAATTTTCTGTAATAGAGCATATAATTAAAGGGGGATGGAACACGTTACTTGCTAATAATACACTTTTGGTTTATAAACACATATTACACAAAAAAGAGGGCAGAATTAAAAGATACCTTGATCAGAAATCTAAGAAAGAGTTCAATTCTGAAGGATCAGGAAAATTATATTCTTTTGTTGTAGCCAAAAAATTGCGCAATGTTAAGTGATGATAATTTGTGTAATATTGGTTCACCCTTACAGTAACGTAACGGTGTTAAGTAATGATATTCAAGTTTATAGGATTTTACCTAGATTTGATTAAATTTTTGAGTATTTGGTCAAACTCATGGGCCGATTTATCCCATGAAAATTGCTTTGAAAGGAATAATGCATTATTACTAATTTTGGTAAGGATATCAGGATTTTTTAAAAGAAATATCGTTGAATTAGCAAGACCACTTGGTGAATTCTCTTTAACAATTAGCCCGGTCTCACCGTCTTTTACGGAATCCCTTAATCCTGGAATGTCATAAACCACAGCGGGAGTACCCATCGCATTAGATTCAGTCACATTTAATCCCCAACCCTCTCTAATACCTGGTACTAAAATGATATGCGCCTTACTCAATAATTCATACTTTAATTCATCTTCAACATATCCGTAGAAAGTTACATCTTTATTACAGATTTTTTCAAGTTCCTTCCGCATATACCCGTCTCCTATAACCCACATTTGTGCGCTGTTTATTTCTCGATTAATTAAATAGAAGGCTTCCAGGGCCTTATCTGGTAATTTTGCCTTTTTTAGTCTGCCTAAAAATGCTATAATCGGTGAAGTCCCTTTCTGCTTCACTTGTGTCAACGGCCTGATACTCAAACCTTCTGGAACAATCATTATATTTTTGAAACCCATCATTGTTAGATCTTGCTTTGTAGAATTTGAAACCGTGATAGTTGGAATGTTCCTATAATATGATAACCACTTTGGCTCTAAATAATAATATCCTAAATAATTTAGTGGAAAATGAGTTTCATAGAACCAGAACTCTCTGGCAAGTTGATGAATTACAGCCAAAATTGGCTTCCCCTTTACAAATTTTGGAGTCAGAAATGGTTTTGTGTTTATTTCGTCGATAACAATATCAAACTCGTCCGCATGCGATTTGTAGTATGATTTTGCTTTTGCATAGACACTATATTTGCACCCTTCTCTTATTATAGTCATATTATTGAATTCTTCAATCTTATTGCAATTTTCAAATTCAGCAGTGAATAACGAAATAGTGTATCCCATTTCAGCTAATCGGGACATGATTTCATGAGTAAATACCTCGGCTCCTCCTGCTTCCGGGTTTTTGATGTCTCTCCAGTTAAGCCATAAGATTCTCAATGTTTGTTTCAATCTTTCTATCCCTACAAATTTCTATCCTTCAGCGGGTCTGGAGTGTAAATTGGAACAAAAAATGAAAAACATGAACCAAGTTGAGATCAATTAGCGCATATGGCACATACCGCATTGATATTTCACTCAATTATAACCAATTTAGCAAATATTAATTTAAATCCAATATTGAACCTCTCACAAAAATTCACATGAATAATTCGGACACTATTGAGCTAGAACCCAAATTCAGTAATTTTTTGAGGCTTGTCTAGTTTTTTTCTGTAATATTTCAAAATTCTCAACCTATAAGCAATTCTCAATGTGTCAATAAACATTTTTGCTATCTCCTTTAAATCAAAGGTGGTATCTAATGTTACGCTTATTGGTAGTTCTTTAATTTTCAAACCTTGCATGGTTGCTATGGACAGTAACTCCACGTCAAATGCGTATCCTTCAACAAGCATAACCTTGAAGATGCTCTTTAAAACGGAAGTGTTTCCTATTTTTAATCCTGATTGCGTATCCCTTATTTTAATGCCTACAACAACGCGAACTAAATTATTATAGGCTTTGCTTAAGAATCTTCTATATGCTGTACTCTTTACTTTAGAAAGTTGATGTGCTTTGGACGCAATCGCTATGTCAAATCCTTCTACTTCTTTGATGTAGTTATTGATTTCCTTAGGCGAAACATTCATGTCCCCATCACGAAATAAAGTAATGTCGCCATTGGATTCTAGAACACCTAATTTTACAGCATGACCCTTACCAATGTTCTCTCTATATGAAATAAGTTTAATGTATGTATCTGATTTCTTGACTTCATTTATAATTAGCTCAGTATCATCAGTACTTCCGTCGTTTATGATTATTATTTCATAATCTAAGAGCGTGTCTGCTAGTAGCTGCTTAATTTGACTTAGAATGATGGAAATTTTTGCTTCTTCATTGTATACTGGAATAATTATTGATATCTTGTGCTTCCTTTCCAAATTCGCAACCTCGCTTGAAACAACTCTGGATTGTTGAGGGTTCTCGTAATTGGGCGCTAACAACTCCTGATTGATGCAAACACAAAGGTCATATATGAAACTTTACAAAAGTCTTCTTTTCCTCTAATAAATATTGAATCAATTGTCGGTCACTTTAATCTGTACCCAACCTGTAACCTAGATAATATTATTCAATTGGGCAACTAATATAACAACTGGTCGAATTCTGACTGTATTGAATATACCTAACTTAGTATTTCACCGCTAGAACTACGTAATTGATCTCTCTTGAATAGATAGCGAAGAAATGCTGAAAATGAATTGAATTTGACATCCACTTTGAAAATGTCGTCCATATCTTATAACAGATTCGTATAAGTTTAAAAATCTACATGTATTGAAATAACTTGATCTCCGGATTTTGACGAATGAACCTCTTGTTTCTGTAATCATTCCCTCTAAAAATTCTTCCAGTACAATGAAAAAATGCCTGGAAAGCATTAAGAATCAGACATATACATCAATTGAAATAATAATAGTGGATAACAATTCTGATGATACTACAATAGAGATTGCAAAACAATATACCAACAAGATTTTCAATATTGGTCCGGAACGAAGTACTCAGGTAAATTATGGTGTGAAAATGGCTAATGGCAAATACATTTATAGAATTGACTCTGACTTTGTACTCGAAACCAGTGTCATTTATGAGGCAGTAAATGCTGCTGAATATAGTGATTACGCAGCAGTTCTTATTCACAATACCTCGGACGCATCGGCAGGTTACTGGGCCAGAGTTAGAAAATTTGAGAGGGATATGTACGGGGAGGGAACGGTAGCTGTAGCAGTACGATTCATACGGCGAGATGTTTTTATTTCAGTTGGAGGTTATGACCCTCAGATGGTAGCTGGAGAAGATTATGATCTTCATAATCGGATCGTCGATAAATATCAAATTGGAAGTATAAACGCGAAGGAGCTGCATTTAAGAGAATATAGATCCATAAAAGAAATAGCCAAAAAGAACTATTATTATGGGAAGACAGCGGGCCCCTTTCTAAAAAAGAATAAATCGAGAGGATTTAGGCAAGTGAGTCCGTTTAGGAGGGTTTATCTGAGGCATTATAAAGAATTTATTTTACAGCCTTCATTGGCCATAGGATTTATTGTCTATCAAATAGTCCGATATACATTCGGGTGCTTTGGAATCGTGGTAAGTATGCTGAGTAAACATTAGTGACTTGTAATCCATCACTTAATGTCCCTCCTCATGTAATAAAAATAATTGACTTGTCAATTTCGGTCTCACAATATCCGCGGATTACACAAATGGATCCTTTTATTCTGAATTAAACAATCATTTTTCGTATAATACAATTCTATTCTTTGGCAATAACTCTTCAATAGTTATTATGTTAGTTTCTTCTTCTACTTTGAAATAATTATTTTGTTCTAAGGGGCGATTTGTCCGGAAAGATAGGTCGACTATGCCTATGTCTGATTCTAATGTAATCTTTGAACCAGTTTTTGTCATTCGTATGTTATGTATTTTATTTGCCCTTCCATATAATTCAGAAAACGTTACCTTCCAGCAGGGCTTCAATTTGTCAAAGGTAGTCAGTATTTTTTTCCACGCATTGAAAAGATCCTTTCTCGTAATTGAGGGATTCCAGTCATAAAAAAATGCATGATAGTGATTTATTATACATACAGGGTCTCGACTTAGCATACAACTTTTGATTATCTTTTCAGTCATCGTGTATAGTGAATCAATAGATGATAAATTTACATTTCTCATAGCAGGAGACCATGTTATTGCATGTTTGCCTACTGACATGATCACAGGCTTGACAAACCGGATTGCCCAACTTCCATCGATGCCGATATTTTTATACTTCTCTACTAACATTCTCAACACAATTTTTTTTGTAAATGATGGCACGTAAAAATTCCTCATGAGTGTATCAAACAGTGATATTCTGTAGATAGGGATTAGTCCATGCTTGCGTATCAGCTTCAAATTCTTGGTAGAAATATCCTCCCCTGGAGGAACAAAAAACTTTGAATCTATGTTAAATGATTGTTTCATCATTTCTTTTCCAAGGTTAATTTCTTTTTCTTTGTCTAAATCGCTGCCAAATTCACCACGGCCATCTATATTATCATGGGAATAACCGTGTTGCAAAACTTCTACTTTATTGTCCCGAATCTTCTCCTTAAGGTAATCTACTAGACCTCTATTTTCTGATACTGAAAAATGCGAAGAAGTATTCCTTTGGGACGGAGGAACGCAAATATCATTGATTCCTTTTTGAAAGGGTACTACTGCCAAACACACCTTAAAGCCTTTCTTCCACGCAACTGAATAAAGTGAATCTAATATGTTTGATTTTGTAAAATAATTCGTATCATCATCACGAATCAAAAAAGGTATCTTGCCACTGGGGCCCAGTATTGGATGTAACATACATATTATTTTGATAGGAGGATATTATAAATCTGAACACTCCAAATAAGAGTCTAATCAATTGGACTATTAAAAACGTAATTTCATATTTTTAGCTTGAAAGTCGGACAAAACATTTTAAAGGAATAAATGGAATTAGGACAATATTCATGCTCAAATTAATTACTTTCATTGTCCTTTTTGTTTTTACTACATTACAATATTTGATGGGTGGTGGAGTTTGTTGTGTTTATGGCGAAAAAGGACCTGATGTTGGAAAAGAAATTGACCAAACTGGGAGGTCATGGCCAAACTATCATGAAGTTAGCACTTCGAACTCACTGCATACAAATGAACCTATTTCAGGTAATGATAGCTTAAGACTTGTTTTATTACAAGAAGAATTTGAGGACTCGGTTAAGATAGCTAATGACACAGTTGGAACAACAATTGATCCCACTTTACAAATAGAAAGTGTGTTCAAAGGAATAGACTTCCCTACGAGCATGGCCTTTTTAGATAAAGACGATATTCTGGTATTGGAAAAAAACCATGGAACTGTGAAAAGAATTGTAAACGGGAATATGCTGGACGAACCACTGTTGGATGTCAATGTTGCAAATAGGCTAGAAAGGGGTATGTTGGGAATTGCCATTTCGAGACAGGATAACAATAATGGAACGGCACCAAAAATATTTGTATTCCTGTACTTTACTGAAACCAGGTCAAGAGATGGTCAAGATCTTGAACCAGGTGGAGTTGCCCTTGCTAACAGACTTTATCGCTATGAATTAGTAAATGGCAAATTATTAAATCCAAAGCTGTTGTTGAATCTTCCAGCAGAACCAGGACCACAAGGAGGGGAGCATCAAGGCGGTGTCGTTCTGATTGGACCTGATAACAATGTGTATCTGGTAGTTGGAGATGTAAATCGTTACTCTGAAGCGCAAAATATGGTAGATGGATATGAACCAGATGGCACCAGCGCCATACTGAGAATTACTCAAGAAGGTAATGCTGTACAAGACGCCAAAACAATGGGTGAGAAGGATCCTCTAAACAAATACTACGCTTATGGAATTAGGAATAGTTTCGGCATTGGATTCGACCCCTTAACTAATAACCTTTGGGATACAGAAAACGGTCTCAATTGTTGTGATGAAATAAATTTAGTTGAACCAGGATTCAACAGTGGATGGGCAAAAATTCAAGGATTTTGGTTATTAAATCAGACTGACGACAGAAATAGTCAATTAAGAATTTTCAACTATTCGTTAGAAAAAGAAATGTTATTTGATTTTGGGGGAAAAGGAAACTATAGTTCTCCTGAATTTATTTGGGGTTACACAGTTGCACCTACTGCAATTGGATTCCTTAATTCAAGTAAGTTAGGTGACAAATACGAAAATGATATTTTTGTTGGAAATGTCAACGACCAAACTCTCTACAATTTTGATCTGGATCAAAATAGGACGGCACTCATGCTTAATGGTACACTGGCCGATAGAATATCCGATAGTCGTAAGGATCTTGAAAAAATAATATTTGCAAAAGAGTTGGGTAGAATTACCGACATGGAAGTGGGACCAGACGGAAATTTGTATATTGTTTCCCATAAATGGTACAATGACAATCAATCTAAAGGAAGAATCCTTAAGATAAGTAAAGATGCAGATTTAACGAAAAATTTGACTATAGGAAAAGTTGGCTGGGAAAACTATAATGATGATAGCCTTGCCATCTCAATCGAAAAAAGTGAACCTATTTCTGGTAATGCTAGCTTGAGGGTAGATGTACTTCCCGCTACCGGAGCTAATGAATTTATTAATTCTTCGTGGAGTATAATTTCTACAGATTTTATTCCTGTAGATGAAAATCAATATTATAATTATAGTTTGGAAATATCTGCAAAAGATGTAAATCAAGTTCATTCCAAGGTAATTTATTATGACCCAAATAAGAAGGAAATAAATGCAGACTTTATCTTTGGAGGTAGGGATGGTACATTTAATAATGAAAAATTTGATAATTCCTTCTTATCACGAGATTCAGCAAAATATGTAAAAATCCAGATGTGGGTCAGACAGAGTTTAGAAAAAAATGCTATGTATCTTGTCGACAACGTGGAATTAACAAGGGCTAAATTTTAGGCAATGGTGTTCAATGTTAAATCTTGTATTATTGATAACACATAAACCTCATACTAATTCATGTGACCTTGAGGTCATATTGGCGGTTCTAACAATCAAGTTCTTAATGCTTTTTAAGTGATTAAATGAATTAAATTATATTGTTTGAAAGGTCAGGTTTTAATAAATGGTTTATAAATATTAAACATTCCAAATGAATCAATTGGGAGAAAACCTGCCTGAATTAAGTATTTCTCTTATACTACCTGTATTTAACGAGGAAAGGATAATTGAGAGATGCATAAAAAGACTTTTACACTACTGTAAAGAAAAGGGCTGGGATTTTGAATTAATTTTTGTGGAAGATGGTTGCACGGACAATACTATTTCAATCGTGAGTAAGTGTGGCTTACATGAGAATCGTATAAAAATAGTGAACATTCCTAATCGACTAGGCAAGGGCGGTTCTATAAAATTTGCAGCCCTGACTTCTAAATTAAAAGATTACGTTGCTTATATGGATTCGGATCTGGCCGCAGATCCCTCTGAAATTGAAAAGTTACTTGACCAGATAAAAGATCAGGATGTAGTGTTGGGTTCAAGGATTTTGCGTGGAAATTTACCGCCGATACAGAGACCGCTATATAGATCACTTTTTTCGCATTTATATTCAACATTATTTAGAGTATTATTTAGAATACCAATACATGACCCCCAATGTGGACTCAAGTTATTTAAAAAAGAGATACTGATACGGCTTATTAACAAAGTCACAGTCTTAGGTTTTGCATTTGATACAGATTTGATTGTAGAGGCCCAAGCTCAGGATCTCAGAGTCAAAGAAGTTCCAATTAATTGGACTCATGGAAAATATTCAACGGTACGGGTAATTGATGAAATACGAGAAATGGGCCTGGATCTTTTTTCAATTTGGTACTCCTACCATCTGATTTGGAAGCAAAATAAAAAAGTTTATCCACAGAAAAAAGGGAGCATTGGCGGTCAAATACTATTTACGATTCTGTCGTTAAGTAACGAAATAAAGAAAAGGCCAGCAAGATACCCTAAAATTAAATCGCCATTGTCTACTGTACACAAGAACTAGTTTGTAAATTTAAAAATATTATATCGCAACTAGAGTGTTGTAAATATAGTTTTAAATTAGTCGGCTTATATACAATTAATGTCTAACTAGACTACATTCACTTACACTGACTAAATAATTGATCTAAAAAAATAGTTTTTAAGAAAAATGCACATTATGCTCAAGCTAGTCAACTTATATTCTAAAAAATATTACCTTATATGAACTTCTCTCTCAATTGTCGCTTAATTGCATAGAATCATCAAATTTCGAAGATACATAATTATCAAAAATTATTGTAACTTGTTAATCTCTGAAATAAAGAAATCGGTAGTCTTATCCCAACTAAAATGCCTGGAATATTCAAGTGCTTGATTGCTCAATCTGTGGAGTAACTCCTTGTCTTTCAACAACTTCAACGCATGTTTTGCGAGAAATTCAGGTTTCTTCTCCCAAACAAGAAACCTGAATTTC
>Ga0193736_1000092_pt1 | contig 14334 bp, 9 predicted proteins | sample L2m1metaG_FD_160566 | JGI IMG/M metagenome (GOLD analysis project Ga0193736, IMG submission 160566) | Soil microbial communities from a riparian zone of the East river system, Colorado, United States - L2m1 | ecosystem: Environmental > Terrestrial > Soil > Riparian zone | place: USA: East River... | reverse complement strand
ATCGTCTTTCCGCCCGAGATGGCCATCGGCGCAACTCGTGACACGACTCTCGCTTACGAGCAGGGACGTCTCACCGCACTCGAAGGCCGCGCGCTGGGAATTCACATCGCGTATGCGCCTGTTCTCGACGTCAACAACAACCCCGACAATCCGGTCATAAACACCCGCTCCTACGGAGAAGATCCGGATCTGGCCGCGCGAATGGGTGTCGCGTTCATCCATGGCCTGCAGGCTCACGGCATGATCGCAACGGGAAAGCACTTTCCAGGTCATGGCGACACCGGAGTGAACTCCCACCTGGCGCTGCCGGTAGTTACGGTGAGCCGGAGCCGTCTGGACACGGTGGAGCTCGTCCCGTTTCGCGCCGCGGTCAACGCGGGTGTCGGCGCGATAATGTCGTTTCACGGTGCAATGCCTGCGCTCGACTCGTCCAACGTGCCAGGGACGCTTTCAGCGAAGGTGATGACGGGATTGCTGCGCGGAGAGATGGGGTTCAAGGGGATCATCATCTCGGACGCGATGGACATGCGCGGTGTTCTGGATCAGTTTGGCGCCGCTGAAGCCGTAAAGCGCGCCGTCGCAGCCGGCGTCGATGTCTTGATTCAGCCGCTCGACATACCGCAGACCATCGATGCAGTCATTGCCGGCGTAAGAGACGGCCGATACACCGAAGCACGGCTCGACTCTTCGGTCAGGAGAGTTCTGGAAGCCAAGCGCAGGCTCGGCCTCGGACAGAACAAGCTCGTCGACATCAGCAGACTGCGTTTTCTGGTTGGAGACAGCACAAACGTGCAGATCGCACGACAGGTGGCTGAGAAATCGATCACGCTCGTGAAGGATTCGCTGAAGCAGATCCCGCTGAGCGTGCCTGGCGCTCGAGTGCTGTCGATAACCTTGGCGCGTCGGGCCGACCTTCCCGCCGGCAACGCGTTCAATACCGAGCTGCGGAGCAGCCTGCCAAATCTGCGCACGGTATTCGTCGCGACCGAAGACGCCGCGTTGAACTATCCGCGGCTGATCACGGCCGCGGATTCCGCCGACGTCACCATCGTGAGCTCGTACGTGGGACAGAGTTGGGATGCCGTAACGGCCAGCGCGCCGCAGGCGTTCACAAACTTCGTGCAGACCCTGGCACAGCGGGGGAGGAAGCCGATCGTTGTTGCGTTTGGAAATCCGTATCTGCTTCAACAGCTGCCATGGGTGGGCACGTATCTCGTTGCCTGGGGTGGCTTTCCGGTTTCGCAGACCGCAGCGGCACGAGCGCTGCTCGGAACATCAGCAATCTCAGGTCACCTACCGATCAGCATGCCGCCATACGCAAGTCGCGGAGCGGGTCTGGAAAGAGCGGCACGACCGCGTTGAGCCGACGGATGTTTTGATCGGCAGAATTTTTTTTTTTCAAAACGAAATCGTCTGTTGACGATCACTTAGTTCAGTTCTATATCAGTAGTTGCCCACCTCGAGTCGCTTGAACGAATGCCAGCGACTCCTCCAGAAAAATTTGCGGATGGAAGTCTTGACTTTAGTCTCATAACGTGACTAATTCGCATTCGCCATGCGTGACCGCTCTCCAAAGCCTGCTTCGTACACCGTCGACGTCGTTCTCGTGACCGCGATGGGAAACGAGCTGGCGGTTCTGGTCGCCCGCAACTCGACGGAGCGCGAGCGATGGTCACTGCCGTGGCGATTTCCGCAAACCGGCGAAACGCTCGACGCCGCCGCGGCTCGAGTGGCCCAGGACGCACTCGGCGAGTCTCCAATTTGGATGGAGCAGGTCGGCGCATTCGGTGATGGGAAGCGGCACCCGAGCGATGCCGATGTGTCCGTGGCCGACGTGGGTCTCGTGCCGCACGAGACCGCCTCGCCCCGAACTGGGTACGCGTGGTTCCCGATTGGGGACCTCCCGCCGCTCTCCCCCAGGCAGCGGGCGATGGTCGAGGCGGCTACCAAGGCCATCCAGAGCCGGCTGGATCAGGCCCCAATCGCGTTCCGTCTTCTCCCGGCGACTTTCACCCTGAGCGAGCTCCAACACATGTACGAGCTGCTGCTGGATAAACGCCTGCACAAAGCGAGTTTCCGGCGTGCCCTACAGGGTGCCTGGCTCGTCGAACCTACAGACGAATGGCGCAGCGAAGGAAGGGGAAGGCCGGCCCAGCTTTTCCGGTATGCACCGAAGAAAAGGCGTAGGCTGCAGAGGGGAGTCAGGTTCGATTTCCTCTATCCGTAGAAGTCCGGTAACAGGCTGGTACCATTCGGTTTGAGCCTCAGGAACCTCTTGCGGTCGCGGTGTATTAGTTGCAATGTGTACCTAAGGCTCGACAAGCTAAAAAGGGGGCCCGCTAGTATGCTCGCTTTTCTGGATAGTTTGTGCGCCGCGCTACTCGCGCGAGACAGCACAGAGATACAGCGACTTCTTGCACTTCCGGCGGCACGGGATCTACCTCGCCGAGTGCGCGAAGAAGCTATTGCTATCTCGCGAGCGGGCAATCGCAGCTTCATGGCGCCGATTCATGCGCTCCATTTTTATTACAAGCTCACTCACATGGTTGATGAGTCGAGCGATCCTATCTTCGGCGATACTTCCAAGCATGGCGAAGTCGAAGGCGGCCAGATGGAGTTGCCGCTCCGCAAAGTAGGAAACGGCGGGCGCTAGCTCGACTGCACGAGCGCCCGAAGCGAGTTTTTCTCTCTCATCGCTTCGCGCCAGATATCTCCAATCTTTTGAAACCGCTCGGGAGCATTCCCGATGTGGAAGTCACGCGGGTCGAGGTCGTCCGTGAGCTCGCTCCATTTGAGCGGCGTCGACACCGGGGCTCCCGGCTTCGCTCGCACGCAATAGGGACCCGCCACAGTTTTTCCCCCAATGTTCTGGAGGTAGTCGACGTAAACGGTTGCTCCTCCGCGCGCTTTGACGACGCGCTCGATCGTGGCTTCCTTCGGGTGGGATTGCGCGACCTTCGTCGCGATCATTTGCGCGACCAATGTTGCGGCCTGGTTCGGTGTCTTCGGAGGCAGCGGTAGATAGATATGCAACCCTCTTGAGCCAGAAGTCTTGATCGCCGCATGTAGACCAAAGCCGTCGATCACTTCCTTTGCCCAACGAGCAACCTGTATGACTCGCGCAAAGTTCGCCCTCGGCCCGGGATCCAGGTCTATGATCGTGTAGTCGGCGTACTCCAGTGACTGAATGCGGGAGTGCCATGGATCAACGGAGATTGCGCCGAGCTGAATCGTGTACAGCAGGGTCAGGAGGTCGGCCCCTACATAGCGCGGCTGTTTCTCGCCGCCGTCTGTCTCGATGGTCTCGACCCTGACTCCGGCCGGTGTAGTCTCAGAGGCCTTCTGTTGAAAGAAACTTTCGCCCTCGATCCCGTTTGGGAATCGCTTGAGGACGAACGGGCGATCCTCGATCGTCGGAAGGATGAACTCCGCGACGCGCGTGTAGTACCGCATGACGTCGCCTTTCGTGTACTTCTCCTTCGGGAAAAAGACCTTGTCGAGGTTCGAGACCTTGAGTGTCTTGCCGCCCCCGAAGTCGAGAGAGCCTTCCCCGCCTTTTTCCTGGATTGCAGTCAGCTGCGCATAGAGAGATGCCGTGTCGACCAGTTCGTGCGCGGAGTCCGGGCTCGCCGCACGGCGCGGTGTTCTGGATCGAGAGGTTTTCGCTGACGCCTTTGCCCGCGCGGGGACGCTGGGCCGTCCTTCCCGCTTCTCTATCTTGCCCGCGCGAGCCGACGTTTTCTGAACGCTTCGCTGCTCGAGCCCCACTTCTTCCGGATCCTTGTCGTCGCGAAGACCGAGGAAAATGGGTTGGCGCAGCCGGCGATCCGCAGTCCACTCGTTGAATTTCACCTCTACGACGATCTCGGGCTTTACCCAGTGAGCTTTCTCGTTGGTCTTCGGCGTTTCTTCGAAGGGTGACGTCTTTCTCTCCAAGGGCTTGAGGCGGCGGTGCATCTCCTCCAGTCCCTTTCGGGTGAAGCCGCCACCGGTGTGCCCGACGTAAATGAAGCGATCCTTGTCGAAGTAGCCGAGCAGGAGCGCTCCGATATGCTCACGACTGTTGCGAGGCTCGGTGTACCCGCCGATAACGAACTCCTGCCGAAACTCTATCTTCAGCTTGAGCCAATTGCGCGAGCGAGTCCCGGGCTCGTACCGCGAATCGATTCGCTTGGCGATGATGCCTTCCCATCCCTGCCGACGCGCTTTGTCGAGCATCTTCTTTCCGTCACCCTCGACCGACTCAGTCACCCGTAGCTGAGGTGACACACGCTTACCAACGCGCTTGACGAGTTTGGCTCGGCGCTCAGACCAGCTCTCCTTTATCAGGATGTCGTCTTCGCCATCCGCGAGGATGTCGAAGAGGATGAGGGCGGCCGGCGCCGACGAAGAATCCCGCTCAATTATCTGCAACTCCTTCACGTGCATCCGGCTCTGCAGCTTCTGGAATCGCGCCGGCTCTCCATCCATGAGCGCGACAATTTCGCCGTCGAGCACGAGCGACCGCTTTGTCTGGGCAGCCAGCTTTTTGAGCGAAGCCACGATCTCCGGGAATTGCGCTGCTTTGTCCTTCCCGTTGCGCGTCATGAGCTTCACGTCGGTCGCGGTGGCGTAAGCCAGGACACGAATGCCGTCGTACTTGGGCTCGAAGGTCCAACCCTCCTCCGGTATCTCGCTGCCGACACTTGCGTACATGGGCTCGAGTGAAGCCGGGAACGACTTGGCGACCGAGGTGGCGCCGGATGCCGGCCGCGAAGACACCTTTCGCGTGCTCGCAATCCTGGTGCTCGCAGAGGCCTTCGCTTTCGGCTCGCGATTGCTGTTCCAGACGCGACTCTTGCCTGAAGCGATCGCTTCCATTGTTCGGCCCGAATCCACCGAGGTCATGTTGTCGGCGACGACATCCTCTTCAGTGGCGAACTCATCCCGGTGCTTGATGAGAAGCCATTGTGGCTTCGAAGAAGATGACCGATCGCGCGAGAATTTCATGCGAATGAGCGCGAACGAGCCGTGCAACCTCTCCCCGTGGAACGTGATCTTCAGGTCTCCTCGTTTCAACCCGTCGCGGATGGCGTCCTCTTCTTCCTCGGCGGAAGGGGCAGCATCGGCAGAGTAGGTGCCTCGATCCCATAGCATTACCGTCCCGCCGCCGTACTCCCCCTTTGGAATGGTCCCCTCGAAGGTGTTGTAATCGATGGGGTGATCCTCGACCTGCATCGCGAGTCTTTTCACGGATGGGTCGAGGCTAGGCCCCTTCGGGACGGCCCAGCTTTTCATCACGCCGTCCAGCTCCAGGCGAAGATCGAAATGGAGGCGACTCGCCGCGTGCTTCTGAATCACGAAGCCAAGCCGGCCGGGGCGCGTCGACGCCGAGGTCTTGTCCCCCGACGGCTCCGCGGTGCGTGTGAAATCGCGCTTTCGCCGGTACTCTGCGAGTTGCGAGCGAGCGCCGCGCTTCACGCCTCCGCTCGTCGTTACGGCCATTTGATGCCTGCCTTACGCGGTTTTCTTCTTTGCCCTGGGCTTACGGCTGGCTGCGACTGATTTTCTTTTCGCGCGCACCGCGCCCTTCTGGCCGGCTCCTTCCTCGAGGCTGGCGCGAAGGCGAGACATGAGGTCGAGCACGTCGCTATCGTGAGCCTCTCCTTCCGGCTCCTCGAGCTTGACCTTCTTACCCTTCATCTTGGCCTTGATGACCTTCATCAGGTTGGCGCGATACTCGTCCGTGTACCTCGTCGGGTCGAACGGCTCAGCGAGGTTGGTGACCAGCTGTTCCGCCATCTGCAGCTCCTGGGGTCGAACGGCCTGACGGCTCGGAAAGTTGAACTCCTTCGCGTCCACGAGCTCGTTGGCGAAGCGCATGATCTCGAGCACCAGCGCATCTCCAATGACTTTCACGCCGGCGAGGTGCTGGGTCTGACGGATTATGATCTTCCCGATACCGACCATGCCGGTTTTGCGAATGGCTTCACGGAGCAGGGTATACGGTTTCTCGCCGCCCTTGGATGGAACGAGGTAGTAGGGCGTCTCGAAGTAGCGTGGATCGATCTCGTCATCCTTCACGAAATCGAGGATGTCTATCGTCTTGGACTGCTCGAGTGCTGCTGACTTGAAATCCTCGTCGGTGACGACGACGAATTTTCCCTTCTCGTACTCGTAGCCTTTCACGATCTCGTTCCACGGAACGGGCTCGCCTTCAGCCTGGCAGACCCGCTCGTACTTCACCGGAGAGAGGTCTTCCTTGTGGAGGAGCCGGAAGCTGATATGATCGGCGCGCACAGCGGTCCTGAGCTCCACTGGGATGTTGACGAGGCCGAATGTCAGCGAGCCTTTCCAGATTGCAGCCACCGTGCACCCCCGATTCGAGTGAGCCTTCCGATCGGGTGCATGAAAGCAAATCAAATGCCGCCTGTGGAAACAATTTTGTGAGGCCACAGGATGCAAAAAGGCCCCGTTACCGGGGCCTTGTTCAGCTCGAATTGTTCAACTGACTTTTGTCACATCCGCGGCCTGTGGTCCTTTCTGGCCCTGAACAACTTCGAATTCTACCTTATCGCCCTCGGCGAGAGATTTGAATCCGGATCCACCGATCGCGCTGAAGTGCACGAAAACATCGGGGCCTCCCTCGCGCGATATGAAACCAAACCCCTTGGCGTCGTTGAACCATTTTACCGTACCCGTAATGCGTGCCATTTAGCTATTCCTCTCTCCGCAGGGCAATCTGGAGCCGTTACTGTCCGGGCCGCGGTGAGAAAGGCACCGTGCCCCGCCGGACTTCTCCCTGTGAAGCGTTCTCAATCCGGCGTTTGTGGAGGAGGGCAAGTTTTGTGCAACAGGCCGTACTTCTACGCCGCTCCAGCCACGTAATGGGCGGATCGCCCACAGCTTTTGCACCGTAGCGTCACGTGGGTGTAGGGAGGCGGGGGAACTTGCCTGGGATCACGTTCGATCGATCCGGAGCACGAAGGGCAGCTGAGCGGAGATCCGTGACGATCGTTGCTGATGAGAAACAGGGCCTGAGCGGGATTGTACGCGTTCGGACGTGGCTTGCGCATGAGCTCTCCAGTTCACACGGCGCTGCGCGGTTGGCGTCGCATAGGTGACAGTTGACGGCCATCCATTGAGGAGAAGAGCCATCGAGATTCGCGAGTGGATGTGCATTGGTCTCACGCTGGCATTCGTCACTGCCTGCGGTCCACGTGCGCACATACCGCTCAGACCGGCCAATCTGCCCGACGCACTTGCTCCAACAGACAGTGGAGCGCTCCTGGCACGGCGCCTGGCACCGACCTTGTACCTCCAACGGGACGAAACGTTCCCTTTGGAGCGGGTGGTGGTGGTCCTGCACCCGACCAAGATGACGTTCACGGGTCCTGGATTCCGTTTACCGTCCCGACCGACCAGGAGGTGCTATGGGTAGGCTACGACTCGACTTACGCCCCTACCGACGTCTGGACTTACTGGCATGGGCACATCCTTCACGCAGCGTGGCCGAAGTCCCAGCTCGCCATCGACGTGCAGTGGGGCAAGCACGGCAGCATGCCGCGCAACGTCAGGCAAAGCGACCTGCCGAAGCTGCAGTCGCTCAACTTCTTCTACGCCATGACGATCATCGGGGAGTGGGACATCCTGCTTGGGGACCTGACGCGTAAGGGCCCGCTTTGCTTCTGTCACAGCTATCGCCGATACCTCCAGTTCACACGTCCGCTCATCGTGAGTGAAAGGATCGATGCGATTGTGCGGACGGAAGATCCGGGGCCAGTACTCAGACAGGTTTTCGGAAGGAAATACTCGAACAAACATCAGTGGCCGTGAAACAAAAAAGCATCGGCGAGATTGGACCTCGCCGATGCCTTTACTAAACCTCTGTGAAGCTTATTGCCGTGCGGTGGCGGCTGGAATCGGCTGCTCGCGCTGGGCAATGATGAAGAGGTCTTTCTGCGACGCACTCTGCTTGAGGACCTGCAGCGCGTGCATAAGCTGGTTGTCGTCGGGGACGCTGCGACGCTTCGCGGAAGAATCGCCGAACGCCAACCGCGCGACGGTGTTGCCAAGAAGGCGATCGATCTCGGGGGCTGCCTGCTCGTACTGGGCAGCGTCGACAGTGACACCCTTGGCCTGAAGCCGGCGGAAGAACTCCTGACGCCAGGTCGACGGCACCGTGAAATCGGGTCGAACCGACTTCTTCAGCTCGAGCGAGTAATCCATGAGCGTGGATCTCACCTCGGCCGTCTTCGGGGCGAATGCGTTGAATACCTTTTGCTCCGCCGTCGTCAGTGTATCGGGACGCACGATGATGTCGGGAGTGATTGCGCCACCGCCGTAGACGATGCGCCCGGCATCCGATCGGAACTTGGGACGCGAGCGACGGACCGAATCGGTCTCGAGGGAGTCGGGCATCACTTCCACGAATTCACCACTGGGCAGAAGCTTCCGCTCCTTCTGGATGGACCGGCCGTTCGGCGTGTACCACTTTGCCGTCGTCATCTTCAGGGCGTAGCCGCCTTCCAGCGGGAAGACCGACTGGACAAGCCCTTTTCCGAACGAAGTCGTTCCAATGATGAGAGCACGGTCGTGGTCCTGCAGCGCGCCGGCGACGATCTCGGAAGCCGAAGCACTTCTTCCATCTGTCAACAACACCAGCGGAATAGTGGGAGCGATCGGATCGTCGCTCGCAACGAAATTCTGGTTCTCTCCATTGCGGGCGCGGATGCTGGAGATGTGCTGTCCCTTCTTGAGGAAGAGATTGCTGACGCTCAACGATTGATCGAGGATGCCGCCGGGATTGCCACGCAGGTCGATCACGATGCCACGCGCTCCTTCACGGGACAAACGTGTTATCGAGTTCTCGAGCTCGTCTCTCGCGCTCTCGTTGAATTGCAGGAGCGGTATGTATCCGATCTTGCTGTCGAGCATGATCGCGTACGGGACCGCGGGAATGTTGATGACGGCTCGCGTAAACGTTATGGGGATGAGCTCGGGCACACCGGGGCGGGAGAACCTGACGCGCACCTTGCTGCCCGGATTTCCCTTGAGGGCATCAGAGGTCTGGGAAACGGTCCAGCCACGGATGTTGGTCGTATCGATGAAGTTGATCCGATCCCCTTCCTGCACGCCGGCCTGCTCCGCCGGGGTATGCGGGAACACACGCTGGACCGTGATGAAGCCCTGGGTCTCGGCGATCTCCATCCCGATGCCGGCATAGCGTCCGTTCGTCTGGGCGTTGAAGGCGGAAAGCTCCTTCGGCGACAGCAGAACGCTGTACGGATCGTTCAGCTCGTGAATGAGCCCGCGCGCGGCTTTCTCGTAGAGAGTCGCCTGGTCGACGGTATCGACAAAGCGGCTGGAGACGATGTTGAGAACCTGGTCCAGAAGGCGAGCACCCTGCTGGCTCTCGCTCTGCTGAAATACGAATCCCCCGGCCATCAGCGGAATCAGTGCGAGGCCAATGAGCGTGCTTTTTCTGGATCGGGACATACGGTCTAATTGATGGAAGAGGGCGGTAACGTAATAGATACGCCCGGAACCGGTCAGTGTTCCTCAAGGACGCACAAACGGCACCATCGGAACATAGCCCACTCAGGCCGCCCGGGAGGCCAACACGTAGTCAACCAGCCAGTCGCGGTTGACCTGCCTGAAGGTGGCATCGCGGAGAAGTCCCGCAGCCAGGAGCATCTCGTGAGCGGGCTGGAGCACTCGTTGCAAGTGCGAGGGGTAGCGCTGAGTCAAAGGCAGCTGTTCGGCCAGTGCCGCCAGCGGGACTCTCCACGTTACCATGCCTTCCTCTCTCGCCACCTCGAGCAGGCGGTAAAGCCGCCTGGCGACGGGATTGGTGAGTGACAGGTAGTGGATCGCGGAGAGAGTGACGGTGTGTCCCGCGGCAATGTTCGAGCGAATCGCTGCGCCGATGGTGACCCGGGCATCGCCGGGCTCGGATGCGGTCAGAACCGGAAAAAGAGTGAACTGTTCACGCTCGGCCATTCGTCGCCGGGCAATGGAGACAGCAGACAAAATGGTAAATCGCCCTTCTAGCGGCTGTCCTTCCCGGGCCGCAATGTACACTCCGCTCGATTCGAGGATTGTCCGCTCGAGTCTCGTTAGCGCGGAGCGAAGCTGCTCATACGTTCTGCCGTCGACGCGGCGCCCGATCGAGCGGAGGAAGGCGTGGAGCGTAAAGCTTATCACGCCGTCTTCGGGCGCTCCCGCTTCATGGTAGCGGTGCAGGAGCTCGATATACACATCCTGGTCGAAAGTGCCGGGCAAGCGGTCGCCGGGGCTGGGCAGAACACGCCACCGTCCACCGCTCTCGGGAGAGAAGGAAATTGCCGTATCCTCGGCGGAGTCGCTCAGCCGAAAGATCGGGAGCGATTCAAGCGACCGGTCGAGGACGATAGCACGCGTCGGAACACGCCGACGGGCCACGAAGGTCATGCAGAGAGAATATGACACTGATCAAGTACGCCGCAATCGGAGCGGTCATTCTGCTCGCGCTGATTCTCATGCTTATCGGCATCCTGTCGATCACGCACGCCCCCCCGGTGAAGAGCGTCATCGCGGAAGGCGACCACGATGGGCCGCCGAGTATTGAGGATCCTCTGTTCGCGCACAGCATGGAGCTTTTCACGGGAACCCACATCGATGTGGGGAACAAGGTCGAGATTCTGCTCAACGGAGACGGGACATATCCCCGATTATGGCGGGACCTGGCGGCGGCAGAACGCACGATCACGGTGCAGATGTACTACTCCCAGCCGGGCAAGGTGGCAGACAGCCTGGCGAAGTACCTGATCGACCGTGCCCGGAACAAGGTGCGGGTGCTGTTGCTCCTGGATGCCTTCGGCTCCCAGCCCCTGAAGAAGGATTGGCTTCAAAGCCTCAAGGACGCGGGCGTCGAGGTCGTGTGGCTCAGGCCGCTGCGCTGGTACACTCTGCAGAAAGCAGCGCGGCGCTCACACGTGCGAGCCGTAGTCATCGACGGCAAGATCGGTTACACCGGCGGGTTTGGACTCGCGGACTACTGGCTGGGCGATGGCCATCACGAAGATCAATGGCGCGAGTCGAACGCCCGGTTCGAGGGCCCCACGGTAGGAGCGCTGCAAGCGACATTCGCCGCGGGATGGGCTGAAGCAACGGGCGAGCTGCTGACGGGGGACATGTTCTTTCCGAGGATGTCATTCGCCGACATAGGAGACGTGCAGGCTGGTCTCATGCACACGATTCCAAGCTCCGGAAGCACCCCGGGGGAGCGGTTCATGGCACTTTCGATCGCGGGAGCGCGCTCGAAACTGTACATAACCAACTCCTATTTTGTCCCGGGCGAAAACTTCCTGCAGCTGCTGATCGCAGCTGCCCGGAGGGGAGTCGATGTCCGGATTATCACAGTGAGCGACAAGACCGACGTCAAGACGACCTGGTACGCCGGGCGGACGTATTACGAAAAGCTTCTCGAGGGCGGCGTGAAGGTCTACGAGTACCTGCCCACGATGGTGCACTCCAAGAGCATGGTGGTCGACGGAATGTGGGCGTACGTGGGATCCATGAACTTCGACAACCGTTCGCTGTCGTTCAATGATGAATCGAATCTCGTGACGCTCGATCGGCGAGTCGGCGCGCAGATGGACTCGATCTTCCTGGACGACATCAAATGGTCGAAGGAGATCAAGCTGGACGAGTTCAGAAAACGACCGCTCTCGGGCAAGATTCTGGAGTGGGGCGCGCAGAAACTGCGCCGAGTGCTATAGGTGTGAGGCGGAGGATCGTCTGGTGGCCCGCGATGTGAGAAATAGTCCGTCCGTGCTCGCACGTTTCCAACCCCTTGTCAGGGATTGGTTCAAAGAGACATTGGGGGCCCCGAGCGATCCCCAGCGCAAGGGATGGCCGGCGATCGCGAGCGGCGCGCATACGCTCATCCTCGCGCCGACCGGAACAGGAAAGACGCTGGCGGCGTTTTTGTGGGAGCTGAACGAGCTGATCGTTCGCGGAATCGAGGAGCCGCTGCCGAACGCGGTTCATCTCCTCTACATCTCGCCGCTGAAAGCCCTCAACAACGACATTCAAAGAAACCTCGACCGGCCGCTCGCCGAGCTGCGCGAGAGATTCGCCGCAGCCGGAAAGGAGTTTCCGGAGATTCGTGTGGCTGTCAGGACGGGCGATACCCCCGCGTCGGCCCGGGCGAGAATGCTCAGGAAATCGCCACACATTCTGATTACGACTCCAGAGTCGCTGAACATCATGCTGACGACGCTGAAGGGTCGCGGAATGTTCAGCAGCGTGCGCGCGGTCATCGTCGACGAGATCCATGCAATAGCGGGCACGAAGCGCGGAGCACATCTGGCGCTGACGCTGGAGAGACTCGAGGCACTGGTGGAGCGGTCGCCCCAGCGAATCGGTCTTTCCGCTACGCAGAAGCCGCTCGAGGAAGTCGCCCGGTTTCTCGGCGGATGCGAAGCCACAGAGGCAACGGCGCCCGTGTTCAGGCCAGTGACGATCGTGGATTGCGGAATGACCAAGGAGATGGAGATCGCCGTCGAGTCTCCCGTGGCAGACCTCGGAAATGTGGGCGGCAGCATCTGGCCTGCCGTGGGGCCGCTGGTTCTCCGACACATCCAGGCGTCCAATACGACGCTCGTCTTCGTCAACAACCGCGCTCAAGCGGAGAAGATTGCCGCGCGCGTTAACACCCTGGCAGAAGAGGAGATCGCGCAACCGTACCACGGATCGCTGGCGAGGGAGCGAAGGTTTGCGCTCGAGGAACGACTCAAGGCGGGCTCATTGCGCGCGTTGGTGACGACGAGCTCGCTCGAGCTGGGGATCGACATTGGATCGGTCGATCTCGTGATCCAGCTGCAATCACCTAAGCGTGTCGCCGCCGCGTTGCAGCGGATCGGACGCGCCGGCCACACCCTCGGAGTTGCCAGTCGTGGGATACTGGTGCCGACCTTCCGCGATGATGCCGTGGAGATTGCGGCCATTGTCGCCGCGATGCGGGCGGGAGATGTGGAGCCGACTCATGTCGTACAGAACGCGCTCGATGTTCTGGCGCAGGTCGTCGTCGCCGCAGTATCGGTGGACGATTGGCGAAGTGGTGACCTGTTCGAGCTCGTGCGGCGGGCTTACCCGTACCATCGACTGACGCGAAGCGCGTTCGACGAAGTGCTGGCGATGCTCTCGGGCAAATATCCTTCCGATATCGCAGCGGAGCTGGAGCCACGCATCACGTGGGATCGTGTCAACGATCTGTTGATCGGAAGCCGTGCAGCCCGCATGACCGCGGTCATCTCGGGCGGCACGATTCCCGATCGCGGGTTGTACACCGTCAATCTTCCGGATCGCACGCGGCTAGGCGAGCTAGACGAAGAGTTCGTGCACGAGTCGAGGATGGGGGACGTCTTTCAACTTGGCTCATCGACGTGGAGAATCGCTGCGATCGAGCACGATCGTGTGGTGGTCACTCCGGCGCCGGGAACGCCGGCGAGAATGCCGTTCTGGCACGGGGAGTACATGGCGCGATCGCTGATGCTGAGCCATCGGGTAGGTGCGCTGCGCCGAGAGCTCGCCGAAGCACCGGACGAAGAACGGCTCGCGGATGAGTACGGATGTGATGCTGCCACCGCAAACTCGCTGGTGAAGTACATCGCGGCGCAACGAGCAGCAACGGGAATCGTGCCGGACGACAGGAACATCGTAATCGAACAGTTCAGAGACGAGACAGGGGCAGTGCGCATCGTGATTCACGCGGCATTCGGCGGCCGGATCAACGCGCCGTGGGGAATGGCTCTCGCCAAGCGCGTGCGCGAAGCGATGAACGATGTCGACCTGCAGGTCCAGACCACCGACGACGGCATCATGCTTCGATTACCGGATCTGGGAATGAGCGCGCCAATACAGTCTCTGCTCGGATTGTCCGGAGCCGAGGCGGAGCAGTTGGTGATGGAAGAAGTTGGATCGACCTCACTGTTCGGCGCACGTTTCAGGATGAACGCTGCGAGAGCGCTACTTCTTCCGCGTGGCAATCCGCGCCGGAGAATGCCGCTCTGGCTGCAACGGCTCAAATCGCTCGACTTGCTGCAAACCGTACGACAGTTCCCAAGCTTTCCGATTCTCGTCGAGACATATCGCGAAGTTCTGCAGGACGCATTCGATATGGACGGTCTCAAGACGACGCTCTCGGAGATCGCCGGCGGAAACATTCGCATTCACACCGTGCAAACCGATTCACCTTCGCCGTTCGCGGCCAGCCTGCAGTTTGGGTTCGTGATGGACTGGTTGTACGGCGACGATACTCCGCGAGCCGAGCAGCAGGCCGCGCTTCTGTCACTGGATCGCGTCCTTCTC
>Ga0193736_1000089_pt1 | contig 14602 bp, 19 predicted proteins | sample L2m1metaG_FD_160566 | JGI IMG/M metagenome (GOLD analysis project Ga0193736, IMG submission 160566) | Soil microbial communities from a riparian zone of the East river system, Colorado, United States - L2m1 | ecosystem: Environmental > Terrestrial > Soil > Riparian zone | place: USA: East River... | reverse complement strand
GTATGAATTATTCAATTTTTTATGGTGAGCTACTAAGAGCCTTAATCGAGCCTATAATTAAAGGTCCCGTAGATATTAAGAGTCGATCACAAAAAATGATAATCATATCATTTGACATTCTCTAGCCAGAATGGCTGAGTTACTTACCAGTTGTTGAACTTTGTTCAACGATGTTAATTCCTGTTCAACAATGATATTGTCTGTTCATGCTTGTACTATATGACTGAAGCTTGTACACGCAGGCCTTTAATATAGAGCAACTATTAGCTGTGCTAATGACATCAAAATCAAAGCACGTAGGAATGTTCCTCCTTGTCGGAACAATACTGGCCATTGCAGCAGTATATGTCTTTCCGATGCAAGCAGCCATGGCATGCGGCGGTGGTTGTGATGGCGGGGGCAAGAAGGGCGAATATGGCGGAGGTAAAAAGGGCGGTAGTAGTGGCGATTGTTGTGGTGGCAGCTTAGTAAGCGTACAGGACAACAACATTGGTAACGTCAAGGACAATGACATAAAAGCCCTAAATCACAACAAAATCCTCAGTAACAACCAAGTAAAAGACGTCAATGTTCTGAGTAAGAACAACAACAACGCGTTCCTGAACAACATACTGAGTGAAAACGGCAATAATAACAATGTAGACGTTAGTGACATTGCCAACGACTTACACAATAATATTGTGAAACACAACAACATAGGAACAAGTGTACTGAGCGACTATTTCAAACAGATCTGTGGATGCTAGGAATATAAGCAGATATGACAACCAAACTTCCCTCTTTTTTTTCTAATTATTGTCTTTTCAGTTCCCTAATACTGATACTAATATTCTTTCTAATTTTAGGAACAACAACCCAGGTGGAGGCACAAGTTCAAGGACAGGGGATAGTGGGATTTTACGCAAACTTGTCGAGCAACGAGGAGGTCCCTCCAAATGAATCTAATGCTACCGGTATGGCAGTATTACTATTTAAAAACGACAGTTCAGAAGTATCTTATTTGGTTAACGCAACAGGACTTGATGAAATAACCCAGTCCAATATATATAATGGAAGTACTGGGATGAATGGCGAAGCTGTAGTTCCATTATCTGACGAAAAAACTAAAATAGAAAAAAAGAATTCCTCCATGCAGTATCAAGGTCAAATTAAAACGGATGATCTTATGGGTACTTTAGATGGTAAGGAGATTATCGGTCTAGTAGATCTTATGAGCAATGGAAGTGCATATGTAAATATTCATACTGGACAGTATATTGACGGCGCAATACGGGGTCAAATAGTCAGGGGAGAAGTACAAATGAATGGTGATGCCATCACAGGCCTGATTGTTCCAGGGGGTCTTGTAGGTCTATCAGGAATTTCAATTCAAGGCGGATCAATAATCTTTTCGTCAGGAGGAATAATAGGCTTTATACCAATACTGGTACCAAGTGGTTCGCAAACAGGAGGCGCAAACGGTAATACAGGCGGGACCGTTGGCGGAGTTGTTGGTGGCGTTGGTGACGGCGTTGGCGGAGTTGTTGGTGGCGTTGGTGACGGCGTTGGCGGAGTTATTAACCAAGTGGGAGAAACAGTCGATAAAACAGCTAACAAGTTAATCGGAACTGTTGATAAGACGAGCGAATATGTGGGCGAAGAAGCTGGAAATATTGCTAATACAGTTGATGATGCAGCCAACGATGTTGACGATACCATAAAAGAAATAGACGATGATGTCGTCCGAAAAATCTTAGATAATGATGATGACTCTAAAGACTCAGATGATGGAGACTCTAAAGACTCAGATGATGGAGACTCTAAAGACTCAGATGATGGAGACTCTAAAGACTCAGATGATGGAGACTCTAAAGACTCAGATGATGGTGGTGATTCTGTAAAGGATACAGTTAAACGATTACTTGATTGATGTATCTGAAAACAAACAGTGGAGTAAAAAATATTGACTGTGTTGTAGGAATGTAGAATTTTAATTTCCGTTCAAGAGCATCTTTTTCTTCTATTGATCATGCTTTTCTAATGCCACTGAATGATGCACCAACGATCTGTTTTCTTGCTATGCTTACGACCTCGAATATAATTTCCTTCAAATCTTCGGCAGAATTACCTAGTATCCTAACTACTATTCCTTGTCTAGCTGGAAGAATTGATGTACCGCCAGAGATCTTCCCTTTAACCTCAAGTACTTTTATTTTCTCACTGATCTCATATTGGAGATCTTTTAGATAGAAATCTTTGGTAATGATGTAGGTTGTGCCAACTACTTTGAAATTCCCTAATATGCCTTCAGCCCATAAGTTTTCATTCTTTGGCTCTAACTTGACCGTGTCCATAAATCTGGGCCTACCCAATTGGTTTTTTCCTACTGTCTTTATGTAACAAATATCATATTCGAATGCTTCTCCACTTGCTACTCTACCAGGAACTATGACTTCTGAATATATCATTGTGGCATTATCGTGTACATTCAGTTCTACTTCCTGGTAGAATCTAGAATTACGAAAAGGTATTATTTGATCTGGGATGTATTCAAAAAAACTTCCCTCCCCCACCGTGATATTGACTATCTGGCTTGCATAATTTTTTTCCATCTTGTAAATTCTAGTCGCTCCCTGTGTGGTAACATGAGCTAAGGTATTGTTATCCAATGTAATATCAATCCTATATCGGTCTCCTTGCAGTATCCCACCAGAAGGCGATACGATATACACATATGCCATTGCAGGCAGACTTTCTTCCAGATACATCGCACGTTGTGCAAATAGCGGGACATGACTATATTGTTCTCTTATAACAGTTTTTCCCGTTTCAGGATCCCTTTCAAGCTTTAGGCTCAAAATACCAACCTTTCCTAACTTGCCAACTTCAGATTGGGATTTTGTGAGATACACTTCAAACTCCGGCGGAATATTTCTAGGTGTATAAAAATCGACGGACATGACAAGTCATCATCCTCCTAAACTAAATTTCCAAGCATGTCAATATAGTTCCATTATTCTTTGTGTTCATCAGGATATTTCCACACTGTTTGACTAAGTTATTAATAGCGGTCAATTTACTTGTTTACTAGCTTTTGGTAAAGCGTCAAATAGAACATCTTTTATGATAAATGATACAACTGCATCCACACCTTGACCAGTTTTAGAGTTGACAAAAACCGTTGGCTTGTTTGTTCGAACAATCTTTGCATCGCGTTCCATTATCTTAAGATCTGCTCCTACAAATGGAGCTATATCTATTTTGTTTATTACCAAAAGATCACAATTCTCAATCCCCAACCCTCTTTTTCTTGGATATTTGTCACCGCCTGTTACATCAATTATGTAAATAAAATAGTCTGCAAGAGCGGGACTAAAGGTTGTTGTTATATTGTCTCCGCCGCTTTCAATCAATATCAAATCAAGAAAATCGTATCTTGATTCCAATTCTTCTACTACAGAAAGATTTATCGATGGATCTTCTCTGACAGCAGTATGAGGGCATCCACCAGTAGCAACCCCTATTACTAAGTCTTCAGGTAGAAGACCTTTTTCTGTTGCAAGATTTTGTCTCATTCTTTCTGCATCTTCTTTTGAAATAACATCATTAGAAATAATGCTTACTTTGTATCCACTTGCCGAAAGTAGTGGAACAATCTGTTCAATAAGCATTGTTTTGCCTGAACCCACAGGACCCCCTATTCCAACTCGGGGAATTCTCACAGGAGCCATAAGAAATTTACTCTATTTTCATGTAATAAACATTTTTGAACTCATCGCTTCATGTTTCATTTGCATAATATCAAGACCTGGAGCAAATTGCCATATGTTTGAAATCGATCTATCAATGTTTTCTAGTACTGATTTCAAAATGACCGGCCGTAGCTCATGAATTATTTTTTGTCCATCAAAATGTTGAATTATTCCCAATCTCAAAGCAGCGCCGATAACGCTCACAGTGAATCCATAAAGTAGTATTAATCCGGCTTTGTTTTTTTGGATACCAAGTGACCAGCTCGCTACTCCAAAGGATACGGGATATACTCCGGTTGCGTTCCCAGTACTAATTGCATTTTGATAATCCTTCAACATTTTTTTGTCTTTGACAAAAGTGCTGACACATTTTAGTAATTGATTACCAGATCTAACAGACGCACTTCTCGTCTCCTCTATTAACCTCATAGAGTATAAAGACTCATCAACATGAAGCAGCGACGTAAGATCATTTTTAATGCATGATTCATAAGCGTTACCCAAAACCGCACAGTCAGACGGTCCGACTACCTGTTTTAAGTAAGTAGAAATATAATGAAAGATATCTTTGCTCTTTAACTTCTTTACTTGCGATAGCGCCTCCAGTCCACTAGAGGTTGCATACAGCCCTGTCGGGAAAAATGAATCGGACATTTGCAACATACTTATATCTTTGGTATCCATTTCAGTGTTCATGAATATTATAACCTTCTTCAGGCTCAAAAATTATGTTCTCATTTTTAATATCAATATTATCTTTTAAATTAGAAAGTAGCTTTTGAAATAGTTCGATTTCAGATCGCGCTTGAATAGGAAAAGATATTTTGCCATTTGTAATCTTTATCGGTCTATGCATATTTCCAATTGTATGACCAAGCTTGATTGCTGTTTTGAATAATTGGTCGGTTGATATGTTATCCCTTAAAGATATCGTAGCAACATTTTCTGAAACCCTTATTGCTATGACCATTTTGTCCTCTGTCAACAGGACTACGTCACCGTCATTGATATGAGATCCGGCGTCTATGACAAGAGCCAGGTCTGTGCCCTTATCAGATGTTTTCCTCATTCTAGTCCTGTCAGATTCTAGTCTGGTAATTTCAATTATCTCGACACGGCCGTTCTTTATCATGTCTTCATATTTATCCTTTAGATGCGAATCAAAATTGATATTGCCGATTATCTTATTAATATGGATCATATGTATTCTGAGTCACCCTAGTCTTAGGATTCCTCGCTAATAGTTATGTTTTTTCCTCTTCCATTTTACATCTTTTGACCTCAAAATCATTCCGGATGTCTTCAAACTGAACTACCTCAGAACTTGTGGTTTTCTTGATTTGTCGAGTCAAATAATAATCTCAGAGGCCTGGGTGAAGGAAGAAAATATATTATAATATAGCAGCCTCGCATTAGATAAAAGAACCTAAAACAAAATAAATACCGTAGTAAAAAAGAGGAACTGTTAACAACATAGTTATGGATTTGTGATATTCTGATCGTATAATCTTGAAACCTCTGGAGGCAAGGTATGAAGACAATCCTAGCCAGGCATAGTCCATCCATATATGTACAAAAAATAGAAAGGCTATTCCGGCTGGATGTCCTAGTAATGAAATTGAATCGGATATTAGTTTAACCCCTACAGTGGTCCACCAAACTATGAAGAAGGGATTAAGACTTGTGAACATAATTCCAGCAAGATATGGATTTTCAATCCGAGATGAGTTAATAGCTGAATGAGGGCTATCATTTGCTCGTATTATCCTTACCACATAAAATATTCCAAAAACAATCAAAAAAGCCCCGGCTATAAAACTAATGATTTTCATTATACTAAAAGTCATATTAACAGGAGAGAATACTACAAATGGTAAAGAAAGTAAAATAATTACTGGAAGTTCTATTATTGTGTGACCGATTGCTATTTTAATTCCAGACCAAAATCCTCCATATTTGCTTAAGGCTAAATTTGCAAATAGAAGTGGACCTGGAGAAAAAACGCCAGATACTGAAACAAGTATAATTTGTAAGCCCATCTCAACCAATGTCATGCTAGAACCAAGTCCACTCACCATTCAATTGGTTTTTTGTGTCTAAAGAAGCTGCCAGTAGGACCCTCTTCATCCATCAGCGCAACGTAAACTATGTCTTTGGCCGCATTCTCAGCGCTAACGGGAGCCATTCTGCCTCCCATGTCCGTGTTAACCCATCCAGGACATACGGCATTTACCTTTATGTCCCCATCTCTTAATTCATCGGCCATAATCAAAGTTAGGGCATTAAGCGCTGCCTTTGATATTCTATAGGCGGCATGATACCCAGCCATCTCGCTCATTGCTCCATAACCTGAAGAGATGTTTACTATCCGTCCGTATCCATTTTGTCTCATAATTGGAACAAGGGCTCTGCAGATGTTGAATGCACCATAAAAATTGACATCTAATGTTTCCTTTACAATCTTTTCATCCACGTTAAACACGCTTGTTCCTTCATCAAGGTAAACTCCAGCATTATTAATCAGGATATCAAGCCTTCCGTACATCTTTAGGATCCAATCTCGAAGAGTTTCAATATCTTTACTATCAGTTACATCAAGTTTGTGATAAACAATATTTTTTTTATCAGCACCTAGTTTGGCTGCTGCTTGTTTACCATGTTCTTCATCCTTACTTGTGAGAACTACACGGCAACCAACTTTGGATAGTTCTTTACATATTTCAAATCCAATCCCACGATTTCCTCCAGTTACAACTGCTACAGGGCTATTTTGTTTCAAGCTGCGTTGCTTTCATATTGATTGCGTCATTCTTATCAATCTTGCCGTGGATAAGAGGCCAATTAAAGTTTCGAATTATTTCAGTTGTGATAATTCAATTTAATATCAGTTTAGTAAACAAGATTTGTTTGGAATATACCTTACCTCTTGCATGACTCATCTACAAATTAAAATATGATAGATAGCTTAATACCCTAATGAAGAAAAACTTCAAGCCCAAATATGTTGATGGATTCGTATTGGCTGTTCCTAAAAATAAGATTAATGCCTATTTACGCCTAGCTAAAATGTGTGGCAAGATCTGGCTTGAGCATGGCGCTCTGGAATTCAGTGAGTGCGTAGGAGACGATCTGAAGGTAACGATGGGAATTCCATTTCCTAAAATGATCAAAATTAAATCTAGAGAGACAGTCGTCTTCTCGTGGATAACATATAAATCGCGAGCTCACAGAAACAGCGTTAACTCCAAAGTAATAAAGGACAACCGAATGAAGAATATGGATCCAAAATCAATGCCCTTTGATCCTAATCGCATGGTATATGGTGGCTTCAAGATCCTAGTATCTGAAACATAAAATATACTATCGCCGTATGTCTTTTGGATCCGCAGAAATACGAAATCAAGACTCCTGGACTAAAGAAATTAAATATTGTAGTAGAAATAATAGATCTACAATAGAATTTCAATTAGTAAAGACTCATTTCAGATCCTATGTAGGCAGTTACAGTTCCTAAACTAACAACTGGATTTATTATCGATTTGCTATTGATAAAAGTCTCGTGCATCTAACTTTTTTGTGTCTTTGATTCCAATGCCTTGAAAAATCTGAAATCAGAGACTCAAAATTATCACATGATTTATTGTCTTTAGCAGCTCTACTGAATTTCTGTCCATATCTTATGCATGTCCAACATCCAATAAGAGGAATCAAAGGTGCGATATAATATCCTGTTTGTTTTCCTGAAAATCCCCATGCCTCGCCTACTACACAGTATTTAGAATCCTTGACCAATATCATCCGATCTATTTCGTCTATTCCATTTTTCAATTTTTGAGACCAAATAGGACAAATTTCTTCAAACGACAGATCTGATTCTAAAGGCTGGGATTCAGTATGAGTTCCTTTGAGAAACTCTAACTTTACCATGCTAATATATGCATAAACTAATCTATAACCTTTAGCCAGAATTTTTTTACTAGAACCTTATCCAAAATTTTGCATGAACTCTCAGAGAATTCATCAGGGGGAATATGTCCATGGTTCGTTTTCATACTTTTAATTTATTTCATACGCAGTAGATCTTGCTACAGGAGCTGAGGATGAAAAGGCATTGATATAAAAGAGTCAACTGGTAAAAGTATTATTGATTTGATTATGTATCGTTTCTACATTCTGCTGATTCTACACCCTCTGATGTATCAATAATTTGTCTCAACTTATTTTTCATGAGTTTGTCTAGTTCTAGAGAAACATTCTTCTCCTCAGAAGGAGATATATACTTATTTGGTTGAATGCCTATGCTTCCAACTACGGATTTGGATGATGGAAAGACATCAAACAGACTTAGGTGTTCTACAATTTTTAGCATATTTGGTTTGGTAATATCTGCAGTAACAACACTCCCGTTAATATTGGGAAAATACATTACTTTTTGATTTGAAGTTACCGTTAGATTATAAGTACTTATGAAATTGTTAACTTCAGAATCTTTTCCATTGAAAATTATTGGTATTCTTGCATTTGGGGGTTCCACTTTACTTATCTGAAGCATCATTTTTTTTATCTTAATTTCTGCATCAAGGGTCGTAATTTTCTCATGAGCCGCATCCACCAATTCGTAGCATTTACCGTCAATTTTTATATTTTCATGTTTTTCGGGATAGTAGGAATATACAATGAAAAAACCAATTACTCCACCAATAGCCAATACTGCTATGATGGGTAATGCAAGGGTGGTATAATTTATCATGTCATGTTATTTCCTTTCTATCGATTGGTCTATCTACTGAAAATTCACAATGCAATTTGATTGTTGTCATGGCTAGTTGTAATTGACATAGTATTGAAAGCGTCTTTCTACCTCCTTGTTATTTCCTCTTCTTATCAGCGAAATTTGGGTATGAATTAGTTTCTTTGCATACTCTAGGCATGATGCAGATTGTTCGCTAGGTGGTAATTGGCCTGTATTTGATAATCAAACAATTTTTTCATGAGTAGCGTTCTTTTTTGACTTTATACTAGTAATCTATTGTTGGAAAAGTTTGGGCTAAAAAGAGCTTTACTTCTAGGTGGTGGTAGGCGAATCGGGCATAATACTTCTGCCGGCAGCTCCGACCGCAATCATCTGAATTCCTGTTATCAATAACCCAATTGCTATAATTAGTCCAACAAAGACCGCTCCAAACAGAGGAGATGCCAGTACAACAGTACCTATGACTATTGACAATATTCCAACGCCAATAAGGAAGAATTTTGCCCACCCAGAATGCTTGCCGGATATGCCTTCAACTATTCTTGCACATCCATTGAAGATAAGACCAATACCCACAAAGATAGTAACAATCAACGCGGTAGCTTCTGGAAATGAAATAGCAAGGCCAGCAAATATGAGTACAAGTATACCAAGACCGATAGTTGCCCATTTTCCTTTAACTGGAAGGAAAATTCCAGTAATGATCTTCTCAATTCCCACGATAAACAAAATAATTGCAAATACCACAATTAGTGCCAGAAGTGTAACTGCGGGAAATGCTAAAGCGTAGATAGATAAGATAACCGTGATAATTCCAAGGCCAATCTGTATTCCTCGAAGCCAGCCTGGAGACTTCTCAACTGATGTTTTCATTCATAAGTAACATATGATGAGAACTATTTAAAGTATTGGTAAATTATGAAGAATAATCTTAAATTTCTTAATTTCGCAATTCAAAGTTCATATTTTGTGGAAAGATCTCTTTCTCTAGTATCTAGTATCATTTTAAATCTCCGATCGCATTGAGAATTACGTTTGGATTAAATTGGGCTTTATTTGTCTGCATGAAAACCATTTAAAGTCGACATCTCCACGATACCACTTGTATACCATTCGAGGTGCACCCCAGGCTCCAACCTCGTAATCCTGACCTTCACATATGGCCTTTGGTCCCCACTTATAGGATCTAGTATCAATCACTTCATTGATTTTGATCCATGTTTTACCATCACCATTAAAGTTCATCCATTGCTCCAATTTGACTTTTGGATTATTCATATCTCGTGATAGAATTATGTGGATATACTTGATGCCAAACCAACCATGACCAGCCAAAATAACATTAGGTATTATCTTTTTAGCCCCTGCAGGGTCGTTATGATATTTGTTTGGACTTTGCTTTGTGAATTTAATTTTTGAACTGACCTTTGTAGAATTGCAATTTGTTTCACAGTCGTAGTTGAATTCTTCACAGCAAAGGTGATCACTTTCATCGTGGTGATTACAGGGACCTCTGAGGTAGATACCGTCATTATCTGTTGGCTTGTGGACATTAAAGAATCCTGTCAGCTCCACATTATCAAGATCGCTTTTATCGTATGTATAACCTCTGGCCATGGAATCCTTGAAGCTCATTTTGCAACCACCTATTGCATCCTTATAGTCAGGATCCACATTCAGGTTAAACTTGACTCTTTTATTGTCATTAGCTGTCCATGATCCGTCTTTATTTTTTACAAGTTTTCGATAGGTAGAACCACCGCCTCTCTCAAAATGCGAATCAAAGGGTTCATCATGATTCATATACCAAACAAAGCCTTTCGGTTCAGTAGGATACAAAAATGCTACTCCGTCACGTCCAACATTGTTAACTCGTTTTATTATTATAGGTTTACTAGTCATAGGAACGGTTGATGGTGCTATGGCTCTTCCTAATGGTACTAATGGTAATAACATAAATGCTGTCCCGGCAGTTCCCACCATCTTTAAAAAATCAAGGCGTGAGACAGGATTTGTTTTTGGCATTCAAATAATACTTGTCTTTGAAATATATTAAATGTACCGACACAAATACCATTAATTAGAATATCTTACCTGAATTTTGATTTTAATTGATCTTTCAAAGCTCTGTACGTATAAATTCCCTTAAATCATTAGCTTCTTCTCTATAAGCTCGGATCTTATGAATTTGACCGTCAGAACACTTGACCTCTACTGTTACTATGTTAATTTCGGCATCTGAAGCAGTAACGCTGGGATATATCTTTTCAATCCTACAGCCACGATCAAGTAATCCTTGTAACTTCAATATAGATTCATTCAATATCCATAGTTGTTACTTTAGTCTATTATTTAAAAAATTGAGTAATTGTAAAATTGCGTATGATGGATTAATGGGTTAAAGATACTTTACGATTACTAAGATCTGTCGCACAATCGATGAAGTATATCAGTATATCAGTAATAAAGGATAAAGAACACTCTAATATTGAGCAATTTGTTATTTTTATTATTATTATTGTTATCAAGATTTCAAGTAATAGAGAAAATTAACTATCCTGTAGAGTTGATTTGATAGTGCAAAAGCCAGAAAGCGAGTCAGTAAGGAAATCTGATCATTCAATTAATCCCCTCATCCTTAACAGATGGTCTCCAAGGTCTATGACTGGAGAGGCGCTAAATGACGAAGATATTATGTCACTTTTTGAAGCTGCTAGATGGGCTCCTTCGTCTTATAATAATCAACCTTGGAGATTTATTTATGCCAAAAGAAACACAAAACACTGGGATAGGTTCCTTAATTTGTTGGTTGAAGGAAATAAAATTTGGGCAAAGAATGCTGCGTTATTGGTAGTAGTTATATCTAGAAAAAACTTTGAATTTAATGAAAAACCTGCAATAACACATCAATTTGATGCAGGCTCGGCATGGGAAAATTTGGCACTAGAAGCCTCGTCCAGAGGCATTGTGGCCCACGGAATGCAAGGCTTTGATTATAAAAAGGCAGGTGTGGATTTGGGAATCCCTCCTGATTTTGAAGTTATGGCAATGATTGCAATTGGCAAAAAAGGATCAACAGAAATTCTTCCGCCCGAGTTACAGGAGAAGGAGAAACTTACTAATAGAAAACCATTGAAGGAAATCATAATGGAAGGATTTTACCATGCGTAACAAAAACTAGATTTGATTATTTTCTAATCTTTTCTTTCCCTCGTCGGTAATTCGAATTTCTGAATCTAGCTCTTCCTTATTAGCTACGAATCCATCGCTATGCAGAATTTTAACTATCCTGTTTATTTCGGATTCATCAAATATTCCTATTTCTTTTCCGATCTCGTACATGTTGAAATAACTTAACTCATCCTTGGCTGCAGTTTTTTCGAAAAGTTTCAACAGAAACTTATCAAAAGCTTCATTTGACATTATTAATCAAAAGGGACTCAAGTATGGTGGAATTCGGTATTTCGTGTTTCGCCAAGCGAGTTTTTTTTATTGACTTCGTTTTGAGATTGGTAGAGGAAAAATGCATCAAACACTTGCCATATCCAGTAGGCGGCCATGATTATCCAATTTAATGGAAATGCGAAAAAGAATGATAAAGTTATAGATAATATCACTGCACCTGTGAGAATCATAAATCCTCTGTTCTTATGATTAAGATAAATTTGCCCCAGTCCTGGCAAAATAATACTAAGGAAATAGGCATAAAGTCGGCTTTTTTCAGACATGCTCTCCATTCATGTTTCCCTTAAAAACTAGTTGAAGGAATTTGAATTGTATTTAACATCTCGTCTTGGCATTTATTGCATATCATTTTTCCTAGGAATTGATTTAGAGAAAAAGTTTTTCTTTTACAGCCATCACATACCATCTCAGACTCCATGATATTATATGATCATAATGCCTTAAATCAGTTGCATATTACGATTCGCTCATTTCTCCAGTTTTCCCATTTCCATTGTCAACCTAGATTGTTTAAAGAAATATGTTGTTGCGATTTTCTTAAGGAAAGGGGCGTTTAGTCTCTATATTGGTAACTTAAATGTATTATATGTATGAGGTTATCAAATTTCATTTTTGAAGAAATGGTTTACAAGTTCGCAAATCCTCTAAAGGAGTACAGTATTAGTAAGATAAAAGAGACGGCAATATTAGGAATATTCCTTATGAACATAGCACCATCTCCATTGTTTACTAGGTAGCGCTACCATTACTGGATGACTTGTTTCCTTATAGTGCTTTGCCGCATGTAGACCTACGGAAGAATCACAACATCCTACATGACCACACGTCAGGCACATTCGAAGGGCTACCCAGTTGGTCCCCTCTACTTGACATTCTTGGCATCCTTCCGTTTTTGGATTTACGTCTTCGTTTGCCCTAGCGTAATGCTCACATCTATTTTCGCTATTCATGGTAGTAAAAACGGCGATATCTTATAAATACCCTCATCGGGTTTGAAGAATTCATTTGGAAATTTAAATATACTTTAAACCGGCTGGTAAGCCGATGACAACAATTTAATTATGTATTGAGTTAGCCCTCAAAATTTTTAGAATTAGTAAATCCATGTGGCTTTACGAAATAGGTCCTATGATTAATAGTTTCTGCTAATTTCTTGCTCATATCTTAGCAAAATCATTCTTTCGAATAGTTGTCGATGCATTAAACAAGACTCAGAAACAGACAATTGTTTATTCTAAGTAATAGAATATAACGAGGCCTACTAGGTATTGCAAGTATTGAACCTGATTTTCTAGATTAGGGGAACTGTTTTTTGGTAAAATAATCATAACCATGAATTAGATTTTTCATCGATTGAAATTATTCTTAGCAAGTTGAATCATCCAGTTATCGCTACTATTATAGAGGAGATTGTATGCTACCAGTCGTTAAGTAGGCAAATAAAGTGAGGTTGCATACTTTATAACATATTCATGCTCCAGCGTTACTGGCATAACGAATAGTGCATTAAACAGGAACCTGAGAAGTACGACGATTATTATGATGACAATTATTATCAATGCAATGTAAATCAGTGTGCTTAAGACCATACTATGCTAAGGGCATAAAAGTATAAATAATTGTGACATAGTGCATCCGAACAGGTTCAGAATGTTAACTGATTTAAACAATATTGTGCAATCTACTAAAACATTGAGACGGTATGAATGAAAAACAAAAGACGAATTTGGTAACGTTGTCGAAAAGAAAAAAGACAATAAAAAAAGAAGAAAGAATTTGTTGTGAAAATCAGGCTATTTGCCTATTTTTTCACTCGCATTTACATTACTGCGTAAATATTCTTTTGTTACCCTTTTATGACACTCTTTACAAAGAGTTCGCAAATTATCATGATTATGCAGGAATTCGGTAATTGTTTTGACCTTATTTTCAAGTGAATCAAATCGATACCCTAATTTTTCATATAGGGATCTTGGAATTATATGATCGCATTCCAATCCTCGGGACCTTGCAAACTTTTTTCTGTATGTATAGGGATATTTTTTTCTGCAGATCTGACATGTATAGTTATCTCGTCTAAAAATATCAGAACGCACTCTATCCCAGTAAAAATTATGGTAATACCATTTTTCGAATTGTTTGTTACATTCTTTTGAGCAATATTTTCTGAATGGAGATTTAATTAAATTTTCACATCCAGTATTTCTGCATATTATACTTCCATTATCATCGAATTTGTCAAATTCTCTTATGTACACAATATTTCGAGATGACATATGAGAAAGGTATAATTGAATTACTTTATTTTCTAATCGAAGAAAAAAAATTCACTTTTGAATAAATTTGAATGGTTCGTGATTAGAGGCGATAAATTCATTTTCAATAAAGGATATTAACATCAATTGTAAAGCAGGAATACCCTTTCTCATGATATGATAGTGGTGGATTTATTGGACAATTCTCGTGTGAACAAAAAGGAGAGCCTATATAGAATTGAATTTCTTACCTATTTGTAACTCAATTTGGAGGATATGGTAAAAACTCTATATTCTATAATTGGTGAGCTTGGAAAAGATAAAATTCAAAGGGATATTACTTTGAATATAGAAAAGTCAAGGCAATATATCGAGATCATATTAACTCGATGTTGCAG
>Ga0193736_1000088_pt1 | contig 14672 bp, 14 predicted proteins | sample L2m1metaG_FD_160566 | JGI IMG/M metagenome (GOLD analysis project Ga0193736, IMG submission 160566) | Soil microbial communities from a riparian zone of the East river system, Colorado, United States - L2m1 | ecosystem: Environmental > Terrestrial > Soil > Riparian zone | place: USA: East River... | reverse complement strand
TCAGTAGTTGATACTCAGTTTTAGAATCTGATCCTACGGTTATCCTATGTTCTGAATTGTCATGATTGAGCCAAACAACCTTATCGCCTTCGGTAATTGTTACCTTATCTGGAACAAAGTTGGTTTTATTATTTACACTCTTGATTAAAATATAAAATGCCTCGTCATTGTAATTATCCTGTGAGGCTGGATTATTGGAATTAGTGAGGTTGTTGGAATTAGTGAGGTTGTTGGAATTAGTGAGGTTGTTGGAATTAGTGAGGTTGTTGGAATTAGTGAGGTTGTTGGAATTAGTGAGGTTACTTGACAGGGAAACAAAGTTAAGTTGATTGTTCTTTTCTGGTAGCCCAGAGTTGGCATTGGTAAGAATGGGAATCGTGGATTCATCGTCAACATTCCCGTCCTCATCTGGTTCAGGATTGTTGTCATCGTTGCTGATGTTGTCATTGTCATCAGATCCTCCCTCATTGTCATTATCGTCATCTGACCCACCATCATCATTATCGTCATCTGACCCACCATCATCATTATCGTCATCTGACCCACCATCATCATTATCGTCATCTGACCCACCATCATCATTATCGTTCCCATTTCCATTATTGCCGTTGTTATTGCCTCCTCCGTTTCCATTGTCCGAGGCAGCTAAAAGGAAACTTGCCAAGGATAATGGCGAGGAGGTAACCGATAAGAATGTCAATATAACTAAGATCGCAAAGAAAAGATAAAATGGATTAAGATTGTTCATCAGTAACTCTTTTTGGAAAATTTATTTCAAGTTTTCTAAACGTTTATCTTATTCAAATTTTTTCGAAATTTATTACATCAGTGATGCATAGCCTAATTATATGGATGAGCGGTGGAATTTTAAGTGTCAAAAAAGGTGTTGATATTAGATAATCTAATCTGGATAGATCTGAAAAATACACCCGTTAGTTTCGTTCGCTTCAGTCGTCTTCTTTGAACTGAAGATTATTCACATTCTATATACTTAGGATGAAGCTAAATTCTCAAGATACCGATTAATCGTCGAGCATAAACACTATGGATGTACCAATCAATTTAAATTTGGTAAAGGCACTATTGGTATCGTGCAATCGCAGAGAAAATACAGAGTATTAGATAACAAGCTGAAAATATTTGCACTAACTACGATTATTGTCTCTTCTCTTATTATTCCGTTAATCATACCCCATATTTCTCACCAGTCGATGATATATCATATTATTATTCATATTGTCAGCTTGAATATTGCAGTCTTTCTTGGGCTGGTGTCAATTTTTGCATACTTGAAAAATAGCAACTTTAGAATGTTTCTTATGGCACTAGGATTTGTGACTCTTGCTATTGTAGAGGGGATTATGTTGTTGTCTTCTACGGGTAATCTTGATAACGTAATTTTACCATCTGTAAATATAGAGTTACCACATATAGTATTACTTGTGATGTTAACACTATTTGGATTAGGGTTGTTAAAAGCAAATTGACTGCGAGCTTAGATTGGATTTATCATAATTCTTCAAGTTCGTACATTTTTGATACCTTGCCTAAAGTACAGCAAAAATTGTTGGTGTGCATCGATGAAAATCCTGGAATTAGATATAGGGAACTATTAAGAATGATTAACTCGTCAAATGGAGTACTTTCATATCATATTAATAGATTAGAAAAAATGGAACTCGTAAATGTGGAACGAAGATCCAGAATGACTAGATTATTTCCACGAAATATTTCAAATGAAATTACAGGGCTTATGGGATTCTTGAGAAACCAAACTTCCTATGAAATCATAAAACTGTTACACGATAGAGGTCCAATCTCTCAACAGGAAATAATAAAATACACTAGGAAGGCATCCTCTACAATCTCATGGCATATGAAAAAACTAATGCAAGATAATATAGTTTGCATCAAGGACAAAAATACGATTTATGACGAAGGCATTGATGTTGGTATCCAGATACAACATAAGAAGGTAAATTTATATGACTTGATAAACAGAAATATTGTAAACGGTCTGATTTACAAGACCAATAACTATATTGAGAGTAGTATAAATAACTATTCTGAAATAATGGATTCTTATTAAATAGTCTAACAGTCCAATTCAGTTGCAAAGACACATAAGTATTGAGAAAGTTTTTACATTATGGATCCTCTAACTGAGAAACCAGAAAGGATTGCATTCATTGCATACAATATTGGAGTCTATGAATCTATACAAAAATTTGCCTCTTTGATCTTGAGTGGTAAGATAAACAACAATCTTGACACAAACAAAATTGCTCAATTACTGTCTGAGACATTAACATTTTATGATTCAGAGCTGATTTCACAACTAATTAATGTACTTATAGGAAGCAATCCAAAATCAACTTTAACAAGAATTGATGCTAGTGAAGTAAATTATGTAATGAATCAGCTCAAGGCGTGTGGGGTTTCTTTGCCGTAAATTGTTACCTAATTTAATAACTAATTCGCTAATAGTATCCTGAAGAGCTAAAATAACCATAAAATGTACCTAATAGCACTCATAAAAAAAGGTATAAAGAATTATTTTTTATTGAGTATTAGAATTAGATCAGCGTGACATATAATAACCAGTTAGAATAATTCATATCTGTAGCTTAGTCCGTCTTAAATATAATTCACAAACAATGTATGTTATGGAATCATTTGGAATAATTGAAATGTTAGGATGGTATGTAGTTGGATTTTCGACAACAATACTGACTCTTCAGACAGTGTCAAAACTAAATCTTAGGAGAAGAAAAGAAAATAGAATGGTATCTCCAGGATCTACATACGCTGTCCTTAGACGAGGATGAAGGATAACAGATCATTAAATTTATTGTTGTAGTATGGATGCGTCGAAACGGCTAACTGTGTTGTGTAGTAGAGAAAATGGGAAGATTACGAGATATCCTAAAAAATTACGAACATTGGATAATGGCGTGGAACATTATTTTGTAGAGGTGACTTGCAATGATGGGATTCAATATGGCTTACAGGCCTACGGGGAGGAAGCAGTGTCGCTATTCAAAGAAACAATGAAAACTCTTGGAAAGAGTGCTTAACTTGTGAATACAAAATATTGATTCCTTTCATCCCTCTTCGTTTTCATTGTTCTCCTTTGCTAGTTTCAATGAAATAGAATTAATGCAATAACGCTTGTGGGTAGGGCGGGGACCATCATCAAAAACATGGCCTAGATGTGATCCGCATTTCTTACAGTTAATCTCAATCCTTTCAATTCCAAAGCTATAATCTGAACGATATTCTACATTTTCTTCTTCTACCGGTTGATAGAAACTCGGCCAACCTGTCCCAGAATCAAACTTTGCATCTGATTTGAATAATTCATTACCGCAGCAGACACATTTGTAAACTCCTTTGTCCTTTGAATAATAGTACTTTCCTGAAAATGGCGTTTCAGTACCCTTCTCACGGCACACCTCATATTGTTCTTGGGTAAGTTTATTTTTCCAATCTTCATCTGTCATATCCTCGATTTTCTTGTCGTCTTCCTGCATGGTCATTATTGAAAAATATTAGTATAAAAATAATTGCCAGATGAGTCAAATCATTCCGTAATGACAATTATTTAGTGATTTTCTCACTCATATGTTAAAGACAAAGTATGTTCGACAATTCAGTTCAATTGAGAAGAAATGAATATGACATTTTATATCGGGGATTACGAACATGATTCTATGGGCTGGTAGTTCAGTGGTACGAACGTTTGCTTCGCAAGTAAAAGGTCGTGGGTTCAAATCCCACCCAGTCCATAGATCCAGTTCTTGTCAGAAATGAAAATGTACCAATCTAATTTAATACTTAATTGATGAAGTTAATCGATTTGTTTCCAATGAAGTCAGTTTCTCTGAGATGTTGTTGACTATTTTCGGATGGCATAATAAATCAGTGGGCATTGACTTCAGGCTTTGAATATTGCATGCATTTTTGCAAAGCAAAATATATCACATTTTTAGTAATGCGATATGTACTAATATTATAATGGATAATCAATAGACTATGGATATAACTTATGATTTTTCAAAAAAGGTTGTGTTAATCACAGGAGGAACCGGTGCTCTCGGAAGAATGTTGGTAAAAAAATTCATAGACTTTGGTGCCATAACCATCTCGTCTTTTCATAGTGAAAAGGAAGCAGAGAACCTGAAAATAGAAAATCCTAAAGTTGAATTGATTAAAATGGATCTGCTACGGGAAGAACAGTTACTAAAAACTATACCACAATTGGTTCAACAATTTGGAACTATAAATATATTGGTTAACGTTGTAGGCGGTTATTTGGGAGGTAAAAACATCAATGATCTAAATGAAACAGAATGGGATGCAATGTTGAATCTAAATCTAAAGTCAGCGTTTCTGATAAGCAAGCATGTAATCCCGGTGATGAAATCGGGTAATGGTGGAAATATCGTCCATATATCATCAAGGACGGGACAAAAATCAGAAGGAGGTGATTCTGCGTACGCAGCATCAAAAGCAGGATTGATACGCTTTGTAGAATCGGCTGCCCAAGAATTTAAAGAAGCTAAGATTAATATCAATTGCGTTTTGCCTACTACTATTGACACTGATGCAAACCGTAAAGCAATGCCAAATGTGGATTTTAGCAAGTGGTTATCAACAGAAGACCTTGCGAACGTAATACTATTTCTTTGTTCATCTGGCGCGAGAGTGATTAATGGATCGGCTATACCAACTTATGGACTATTATGAAAAGACTAACTAAATTTGTACCTTCAAAAATTATTTTTGGCTGGGTACGGTCTCAACTCATGATTGATAATAAAACTTGGAGCTGATAGGGTGCACAAGACAATATTTACTCTAGACAGGGAACATAAAGACTAGAGTTTGAATCCATTAAGGTTTTATTCTTTAAAGTAATGAGAAGACAAAGCCTCTAAACACATTCAGCTGGAAGGTTGGGATAGATTCTTACGATCTATCCACCAGTTGAATATTATCAAATTTTATGGATACCTCGTTTTAGATGCGATGAAAATGATTCTCAATCAGTTTTTGTTAAATCGGCAATTATGTTAACTACTTGATCTCTTTATCAAAATAGCTAGTAAGTTCACCAAGATTCATAACTAATCCATAATAATTCCGAATATTATCGAGTGTCGAATTATAGTGATCAAGATTATTTGATGCTGTCGCGTCTGAAATCATAACAATGTCATAGCCATGATTGAATGCATCGCGCAAAGAAGATTCTACACATATGGACGTATCAATTCCAGAAAAAATTATAGAGTCTATTCCCAAACTTTGTAACCAAACTTCGAATTCTGTATCTTGAAAAACCGAGTCTCTCCTCTTGATCACAACATGGTCATCTGCACTAGGTTTCAACTCATCAACAATTTCAGCGTCCCAGCTTCCTCTGATGCAAATCGGTCGTTTCTTGATTCTTTCTTCTCTTGATTTTGGGAGTATTCTATGGGATCTAGTCAGGAGATCAATTCCTGATTCTTCCCTGACTGCTTGAGAATAGAAAATTGGTATCTTGACACTTCTGCAATAGTCAATGAGACGTTTAAGTGTTGGAACTACTTCGGCATACCTTGAAACATTCATTCCCATTAAATCATACGATCCACCCTTGCTGACAAATCCGTTTTGCATATCAACTATCAGTAAGGCCGGATGAATGTGGTGATTTCTAATTTTCACAACCTAGAATTCTCTAGGGGATTATAAAATTATTCGATTAGATTTTTGCAAATAGTTTGACTTTCAGAATTTCAAATTCTTATTATCATAGTACCTGCATTCTATATTTGTACCTAGTATCCATGACTTTACGAGTAATATGCTGTCACTATACAGTTATCTGAAGTTTGACTGAGGATTCTGTAAGTTCAAATGTACTATCTAAGTTGAGCGTGTTTTTTAGAGTTGCTTTCAAATAACCGTGAAGGAACTGGGAACCTTTCTTTCCTAGTCGATGTCTGATAACTATGATTCGATTTTCATTTTGATTAGTTTCGTCATAGGTTCCGAGAAATCCATAACGGCAAATTATTTTTTCAATATACTCCAATACCGTTTCAAAATTTAATGTCTTTTTCCAGAAAAGAATGGTGTCCCGAGGAATAACTTCACCTGCTGAAACCCCTAGTTCATAGATATCATCATCAGGATACGAATCGAAAAGTGACTTGAGCAACTCTCTATTTACAACTACCAAGTCAATTTTAGACAGAAAACGAGTAAATTCAGAATAGCGTTTCAGAATCATGTTAACCAGTGCATTAACAGATACTCCCATCCTCTCGGATTCTTCGTCAAGTACCCTGGATAATTCCATATCAACGCGGAATGACCTTGTGGTAGAACTAGGCAACGATATTGTTATTACTATCACGAAAATAAATGTGTTGGTATGTAACCAACTGTGTTCGTTAGCAATCGATCATTAAGCACATGTATACTTACTTTTTAATAGTAGATTCAAAGAGAAATTAATTTATGAGTTTTTCATTAAATCAACTTCCAGAAGAGACGAAAACTGCGATTGAGGATAATTTTGAATGCCAAAACTGCAAAGGTGAGAGTGTCGTATTTGACCATGGCACAGGGGAAAAAATTTGCAGTGGATGTGGAGTTGTTATTTCTGTGGAAAGAGAGCATATTGATCCATTATTAGATACCAATATTAATTTGAGTAACATGAATCTGGGAACACCATCCTCATTAGCCCATCATGATAAGAATCTGTCTACCATGATTTCTTACTCGAATGTGGATGCAGATGGTGTTGCTATACGTGTCGATCAACGCTCGGCGTTACAGAGAATGAGAAGATGGAATAAGATATCAAATAATAATAGGAGTTATCACAGAAATCTTAAAAATGCTTTCGCTGTTCTCATAAGAATTAAAGATAAACTTTCCTTAAGTGAGACCATTGTAGAAAAATCGGCATATTACTATAGAAAAATACTAGATCAGAATCTAATTAAGGGCAGATCTATAAAGGGGTTCGTAGTAGCCTGTGTATATGTATCCTGCAGAGAGATGAATGTACCTCGTACCATCGAAGAAATTGCTGATATTTCGGACGCAGACAAAATATTTGCAGGAAAGTGCTATAGATTATTAGTTAGGACGCTCAAGGTTAGACTCCCATCAATAGATTCCACGTCGCATTTGGCCAGGATTGCTAATAACGCAGGCGTAACTGAAAAGACTCTCCGACATGCAATCCAGATGATGGCGCAAATAAAGGATGATCCTATTTCGTTCGGTAAAGATCCTTGCGCAATAGCTGTGGCAGTATTGTATGGTGCATGTCTGGACAGAGGCGAAAAAACTAGTCAATCTAGAATATCATTGGCAGGAAACGTTAGTGTAGTAACGCTCAGGAAAAGATTTTTGGACATTAAAAAAATTTTTCCTCAGATTCCAAATGGTCCGAACGATAAACAGTAAATGATCCTTTTGTAGTTACATTGGAGACGGTGTCTTAATGATGGATATTCTGTCATGTTAGATTAAAGAGAAAAGTGTCAAAGAATTTTATGGTAAGGGCCATTTCTTTTTTTATTTTATTCTTCTTACGACATTAAAGTAATATTATAGCTCACAGAAGAAATCTAGTGATGGGTAAGAAGGAAAAAAGGCAACTTAGTATAATGATTGTAGAAGATGAACAAGATATTCTTCTACTCTATAAGGATTATCTCATGAGCAAGGGCTATAAGGTACTTGCAACATCTACTACTGCAAATGAAATAATGTTTGACTATGATAGAATCAAACCCGATGTTGCAATTATTGATTATAAACTGCCTAACGAAAAGAATGGTATTGATGCGGCAACGCACATTCTGGAGAAATACCCATCAGCTGCTATTCTGATAGTTACCGCCTATGATACCGTGAAAAAAGAGATCGCAAATAATTCCTTCTTTGACAACAAGCGCATGGAGGTCTTGATAAAGCCACTAAGACTTTCAGAACTTGAGAACTCTATTATCAACATTGCTAACAAGTAGAAAATTCTTTTTGGTCTTTCTTGGCCTATGCAAATCCAAAAAATTGATGAAAGACGCTAAATTCTCTTTATTATCATGTTAGTCAACAGAGATTCCTCACCTGAAGTGTCGATATAGTTGGTCGATTTCCCAAAAACACTTTCAAATATCCTGTCCAAATACATCTGAATGTGCGGTGAAGTCAACCATAATTCCTTGTTCCCATATTTGAAACCATACCTTTGTGAGCTCCCCAAGATTTCTCTCTTTTCAAGTTCCCGCAAATAGGCTGAAGAGATTCTACTCTCATCAAAATTATTTTCCCTTGCAATCTGGTCGATCATGAAATGTATCCCTGAACCATGTTGTGCCGCCGACTTATTTCTGTAAGCTATCTCTTTAGGAATACCCAATCTGTGGGCCAATAATCTATGAACATGTTTTCCAAGATTATCGTCAGGTCCTGTTACATTGAGTCGGGGATTCATATCAAAAGCAGTTTTGATGACTTCCTTGTCCAAATAGGGTTCCCTCATTTCGATCCCATGAGCCATTGTTGTTTTATCCTCTCTTTCTAATGTTTCCTTATAGAGTAAAAATAGGTCCTCCAACATGTGATTTCTGAGAGAATTATATCTTTCACTTCCTACTATTTTAGGATACCATGAATATCCTCCAAATATTTCGTCCACACCTTGGCCCGAAAATACTACTTTAACATGATCCTTTTTTGCCAACGCCATTGCAGAATATATGGGTAAAGCAACCTCAACTTGCAATGCATCACTATCTTCAATTGCATGAATGATCTTTGGTAACATCTCTTCAGTACTTCTTTTGGTAATAACGTTCACTTTAAGTGGCAAATCTAGGGCTTTGGCTACTTTATCTGCAAATAGAATATCGGATGACTCAGGAGTTCCCGCATTATAGCAGGTGACTTCCTTTACCAGGTCTTTAGCTAACCACGCAACTAGAACACTGTCAATTCCTCCTGAAAATATAATCCCTATTCTATCAAGTCCTTCAGTGCGTTTTTTCATTGCTGACAACAAAGACTTCTTGTATGCCTTAAGAGCACCCTCAAGGGAGTTATATTTGAAATTTACCTTGTTAGAGTCCAGTGTGTGTGGAGGCTCTGCAATTCTATATTCCCTTAAAGTCCCCTTATTGTTTATTATTACAGCATGACCTGGCATTACTCTCTTCACATACTTGTTACCTCCTAAAAGCCATATTGCTTTCTGCTCGGATGCAAATGTTACTTGTTCGGGGTCCTCACTATAGTAAAGCTGCCTAACCCCTAAAAGATCTCTAACTAGAGCAATGTCACCGGTCTTGTGATCCTTTATCGCAATACTATAGACTCCATCTAATACTTTTGCCATTTTTGTCAATGCCTCGAGTAAAGTGGTAGATCGTACCAATTGTTCTTCCAAGAAATGAAGGATTACCTCGCTATCTGATGTACTAGCAAAATGATGTGGAGATTTTAATTTATTCTTGATTTGCTTATAATTATAAATCTCACCATTATGTTCTAATGTCAATCTTCCATCACAACTTGTAAATGGCTGTCTTCCTAACTGACCACCCACTATTGCTAATCTCACGTGACCTAGTCCAAATCTCGCATCGTTGTATGGTGCAGAAAAATCTGAAGGTTCCAATGAATTAATTTTATTCTGTCCAACTTGTATTGCAACACCATCAGGGCCTCTATTGTGCATACAAGATAACATCAGAATAAGATCCTCAGTTACACCTGCGTTGTTTTTATTCAGAATGCCTGCTATTCCGCACATTTTTTCCTCCAACTAGCGTTCAAACGTAAATCATAATCCAAAAGAGTTCACTCAATTAACTATTCTTCAATATGATTTATCAGTGTTACGTCGTGTTTTCGTAGCAGTAGTATCATATATATGAGAAACCTTATGCCAAATATTAATCATTACCAACATATATAATAGATTGTCATAATAATTTATATACAAGTCTTTTTTGAAGCATTACTTAAATTTGGTTAATCAGAATATATGTAAATTTCCTTAAAAATTATATCGTGTATAAGAACAGTTTGTTAATATCTTATGAATCAATTTCTTCAAAATTCACTAAATTAATTGCAAAGGGGATAAAAACATACGATATTCTAATTAGTAACATTATAACGAGCTTTCGTAAAATTTAATGTATAATTTTGTAGTCAATTTTTTTTGAATGATTCCGCAAGCGGCAAGTCATAAGCGCTAGGCTTCTCACTTCTCTTGATTAAATCAGGAATGTGGAGTGTGCAACAAGCTATTTATACATATTAGTATTGGTGAATCAAATTTCAAATCTAGCAAGATTTCTATGTACCCGTTCAGTAATGTTTAAAGATAATGTGAGCGAATACAGTTTAATGCCTAGAGTGTATTACAGTCACTCTAATTCTGCTGGAGATAATTTTTCTACTCTAAATGATGATGATTATACCGATACCAAGTCCACTCAACCATTAAGGCTTAGTCACCTGATTGCATTCAATATTAAAGAAAACGATCAAATAATTTCAGGAATATTGACAATAGAATTCGAATATTATTCTTCTGATGGCAGCATTAAATATCGTGATATGCGATACAGCGATCCCAGGCTGATTAAGCATATTGAAGGAAATCCTCGAGTAATGAAAAACATCGATTCGTATCTTAGAAAGAATCTGTTAGAAGCTGAATATGGATTCAAATTGATGTCCTGATTGGATTATGCATAGAATATACTCCAAGTCAAAAAAAGCGATTATTCAACGTATTTCTTGACAATACGGACCAAGTCATTCATCCTGATAGGTTTGTTGAAAAACTCGTCGGTATTGATCTCCTGAAGTTGACTCCCTTCTATTTCAAAGGCCGTCATTAATATTACATTCACATCAGAATCGATTTGCTTGATCTTTGCTACGAATTCAACCCCGGACATAGGACTCATTCTAACATCTGATATTACGAGCCTATAATTATCGTGACTTTGTTCAAAGTCATCTAGAGCTTCTTTAGGATTTGTAAATGGGCGAACATTTATGCCATTTAGTGTTAAAATTTCGGTAAATAAGCCTATAATGTCAATTTCATCGTCTACCAACATTACAAGGTTACGCTTCAACAAGACTAATATGATGACCACGCATAAAATAATTTCCCCAAGTGACTCACAATATTATGTCCAATTCTTGTTATTGTCACTTAATTTTGGATGGCAATGAGTTGATTGGTAAAGGAAAAATTCTATCTCTATTCTTTAATCTTTGTATTTAGAATTCTATTTTTTGCTCTTCTTATCCAGAGGAAGTGTAAAAGTAAAAGTTGCGCCTTTGTCATCCTTGTTATTATGGGCCCATATCTTTCCGCCATGACTATCAACAATACTTTTCGATATATACAGGCCCAGGCCAGTTCCAGATATTGATCTTGTTGCAAATTTTTCAAACAATCTAGACATCATTTCAGGATTAATTCCTGCTCCGGTGTCCTTAATTTCTACCACAACGGACTCTTTATCTGCATCGTCATTTTTTCCATTGTTATCTTCTTTGCCTCTGTAAGCTGATATCATAATGTGCCCCTTGTTAGTAAAGTTAATTGCATTTGATATTAGATTGTCTATAACTTGCTGTAATCTTGCTTCATCTGCATATATTGTATTAGTAACGTTATTTTTGGATTCAAAAGATATTTTTACGTCCTTATCCAGAGCTTCTTTTTGGTGGTCTTCGATTACCTGTTTTATTGTTTGGTTCAAATCAAAGTAAGACTTGGTTAATTGAAGATTCTTTCCTTCAATTCTGGATACATCAAGTACGTCTTCAGTTAATTTTTCCAACCTCTTGGCATTTCTAATTATTTTATCAAAGTACTGCTCAAAATTTTTAAGATTTGTGTGAATCAATTCTGAGTAACCTAGGACTGACTGGATAGGAGTTCTAAATTCATGCGCAGCTATGTCTATGAATTCCTTTTGAAGTTTGTCGTGATATGTCAATTTCTTGGTTGTTTCTTGTAACTCTTTTGTTTGTATGTATACAACTTTTCTTAGTCCCTTGTTCCAATAACCTATTACAAAAAAAATTCCTAGAGCGCTTGCCACAATAATAATCATGGCCATAACGGCAAAATTTCTTTGCTGGTCTACTAGGTCATCTAATGAAGATGCTAAGGTATGAGGTAGAATCAAGATAGTAGTAAAATAGTGTATACCATTTGACATGACAGGAGCATACGATATCGTAAACTCTTTTCCGTCCAAAGTTACATCAGCTGTACCCACACTTGGACTTTGTACTGCTGATCTAAATAGATCTATAATGTTTTTTCCACGAATGTTATCGTTAGAAGAACGCCCTACTATGGAGTCGAATTTCTTGTTAAATACACTTGTACCGACAAAGTCGGGAATTCCCGCAAGAATCATCATACCGCTTGAATCAACTAGCGATAGATTTGCTGAAGCCAAAGGAGGGATTTGACTTTGAAGAAAACTATCTAGTGTTTTAGAGCTGATACCCGCTAAAATGGCGCCTTTAAATTCGTTAGTGTTGTTTTGAGCAGTTGTACGATTCTGAGTATCAATGATGGGATATAGAACCAAAATTCCTGATTGACCATCAGTCAACTTTATTGTATTACTATATGCAGGAACCTGTGCATCCTTAATTTTCTCAAAGTATGCCTGAGCTGCTGTAGAAAATTCTTTAATTTTCTCGTCTGAAGTATGATTCACATTTGAGCTTGACCAAATGCGCGTTCCATTACTGTCTAGCCAACTGTAAAAATCCACAAAGTTAATGGTTGTTTTTTGAGTAGAATTCATTAAAATCTTTCCTAACTCAAAACGTTGGTCAATTAATTCTCGAGAAGAGGAAAGCATTTCGAGATTTATGGTTACCAAGTCAAGCTTATTCTTGAGTATCTGAGCAAGATCCGAAACCTTGACGAGCGTTGTACTCTGAATATGTTCCACAGCAATATGTTGAATGTCAGAAGAATTTCTCATGTAATATTGATAAGTCAGAATTGAAAATATTACTCCTGCTGCGACAATAGCAGAAATCATTAATACAATTCTTCCTTCCAATATCCTTTGAGACAATTATGAAGTAGATAGATCCAGCAGCTTAAATATATTGTATGATATCAGTATACGCAGTCGAGCATTAGAGATATAAGTCTTTTATATAATTTAGATGAAATAGAGGTATGGTGAGATGTGCATTATGTGGCAGAAGAATTAATGATCCCACAGAATGTATCGTTTACCAAGATTATAAATTTGATAAAGTAACATGCCTTTACATTTACAAGAAGCTCAGTTTTATCTACAATATCGAAATTGTTGACATTATTAAGTCATGATATCTGAAATATTGGTGTTTAGGTAGAGCATTTTCTCCAGATTCCAATTTAAAAAAGTGGCGAATTTAAAAAGTATAATGTAAACGTTACCAATTATCAATAGCGTCAAAATTACTTTCATACTATTCAACTAGTTATGAAATGATTCATGTTTGAACTATTTATAACTCCAATAACCCTACAACAGTCGAATCCAAACACCCATAATCTTTTGTATCATCAATGTTATATTGGGATTTTATTGAAAATATGTGATTTTTAAATATCATGTCAACGTATTAAGTGATGAACTTGTTTGAGTAATAGAAAAAATTTAAACAATAATGATGTTGGAACTAGTTTAAAGGTTGCTGAGGCTGAGCAATCCGATGTCGGAAGGAGAATTGCTAGAGTAGACCCCAAAGTTGCAAGGCAACTGAATTTGTCTGCAGGGGACGCGCTGGAAATTTCATCATTGGGCAAGAAAACGAACGTTCTGTGTTGGCCTGCAAGAGAAAATGACACTGGAAAAGGTCTTGTGAGAATAGACGGTTATCTGCGTAATAGGCTGGATGTGGGAATTAATGATTCAGTAGAAATAAGGAAAGTCCAATCAAAGAGTGCAGAAAAAGTTACACTGGCCCCAACAGAGCCTCTAAGAATTGTGGGCGCAGAAGGTTATCTACAAGAGTATCTTTTAGGGAGTCTATTAAGTACAGGAGACATTTTTCCTTTGACGATTATGGGTCAAAGAGTAGATCTCGTAGTCATCTCTACCAATCCCTCTGGCCCTGTTTTAATGGAGGACTTTACTGAAGTCACTGTCTCTGAAGAAAGCGATAAAGCTATCCAGGTTGCAAAGGGGGACGGTACTTCTTCAATTTCTTATGAAGACATTGGCGGCATCAAAAATGAAGTATCCCGTTTAAGAGAAATGATTGAATTACCTCTGAGACATCCTGAGCTTTTTAAGAGACTTGGTGTTGAGGCGCCAAAAGGAGTTCTATTGCATGGGCCGCCTGGAACCGGTAAGACACTACTGGCAAAGGCTGTAGCACATGAAACTAACGCAAACTTTTACACTATTGGTGGGCCTGAAATAATGAGCAAGTTCTATGGAGAGTCAGAAGAGAGACTACGTGAAATTTTCAAAAAGGCCGAGGAAAATGCGCCTGCGATTATTTTCATTGATGAAATTGATTCGATTGCTCCCAAAAGAGAAGAGGTTTCAGGTGAAGTAGAAAGAAGGGTTGTCGCTCAACTTTTATCATTAATG
>Ga0193736_1000087_pt1 | contig 14923 bp, 11 predicted proteins | sample L2m1metaG_FD_160566 | JGI IMG/M metagenome (GOLD analysis project Ga0193736, IMG submission 160566) | Soil microbial communities from a riparian zone of the East river system, Colorado, United States - L2m1 | ecosystem: Environmental > Terrestrial > Soil > Riparian zone | place: USA: East River... | reverse complement strand
ATTGTGGCCTTTTTGCGGGACTTGTCGGGAAATCTTACACCGGATGAAATTAATTGTAAACAATTTAAGCTGTATAATAAAACTCTGTAACAACATTAAAATTCTCCCCGGAGATCCTTATAAAAGTAGGTTATCTAAACCCCTGAATTGTGGTTTCAGAAATGTCTTATGATCTTTTTTCATGCTGCAAAAATTTAAAATTAGCCAAATGGCCAGTAAGTTATTATGACTTATTTTTTCAGGTCTGTTAATTCCAACTTCTCATGCAGTGTTTTATAATACAACAATACTGTTAGAATGAACCCTTTTCTCTATTTCATCGACTCCTGTACTATTCACCATAATTTTAGACCCTATAGGCCTCATATTCTCATGTACAGTTATTATAATTTCAGCTAATGTTCTAAAATTCTCTACCGTATACATAAAAGAAGATAAATTTATTGATCGTTTCACAGTTCTTGTTCTCCTATTTGTGCTATCCATAAATATACTTATTTTCCTGCCCCATCTTATAATATTACTTTTAGGTTGAGATGGGTTAGGGATTGTGTCCTTTATTTTAGTTATTTACTATCAAAATCCGAAATCATTAGCAGCTGGTATAGTAACGGCTCTAACTAACCGTATTGGAGATGTAATACTGCTTCTAGCCATCGCATGAACACTAAACCAGGGACACTGAAATATTTTACACATGTGAGTATTGGACGAAAATATATACCAAATTTTAGCTATTACCTTAGCAGCCATAACAAAAAGAGCACAAATGCCATTTTCTAGCTGATTACCAGCAGCTATAGCTGCCCCCACCCCAGTGTCAGCTCTAGTTCATTCCTCCACATTGGTAACTGCAGGGGTGTTTTTGCTAATTCGATTTTTCGATTTTATGTCCACCTCGTGGTGATTTTCACCTCTATTATTATTAGTCGCTGTCTCGACCACTCTAATAGCTGGATTGAGGGCCACTACAGAATGTGACATAAAAAAAATTATTGCTCTATCGACACTAAGACAATTAGGTATAATGATGGCTGCTATGGGGTTAAACATAGTACATTTAGCCTATTTTCATATAATTACCCACGCCCTATTCAAGGCCCTTCTTTTTGTTTGTGCTGGTAGATTTATTCATAGTCATATACACAGACAAGATTTACGATGAATGGGGAACTTAAGTGCTCAAATACCTACTGCAACTTCTTGTCTTATCTTAGCAAATATAGCTCTATGTGGGTTTCCATTTATATCTGGCTTCTATTCAAAAGACATAATTGTTGAAGCTTCTATATTCTACCAACATAATATACTCATAGTAATGCTCATTATACTAGCTGTTGGCCTGACCTCTTTCTACTCTATTCGATTTAGCCTATGTGTTGTATGGGGCTCAAATAATTGTAATCCATTCATTTTCTTAGAAGAGAGCGAATCCCTTACCTCACCCATGTTAACCTTGGCCTCAATATCAATTATTTCAGGGGCCTTAATTATGTGGGTCGCCCCCATAAAACAAGAGATAATATCTATTCCCCTACACCAAAAATTGATGCCTTTATTACTAGTGGGACTAGGAGCCTTCTTGGCCTGAATAATATCAGCCTCATCCCAAAAAAGTAAATCAGTGTTAATAACCAATCAATTAAATCATTATGCATCTTGCTCAATATGATTTATAGTGCCCCTATCATCACAATTTATAATAAAATTTCCAATATTTATCTCCCACAACTACCTAAAACTAACAGACCAGTCATGATTAGAAGTTTTGGGTGGGCAAGGCATAAGTAATTTGTCAGCAAAATCATCTAATATTATAATAGCTTATTCAAAACCTATACCTGTAAACTACTTAATTATGTCCTCAATTTTAGGATTGGTTATTATTTTTTCTATACCTTAGTTTAGGTAGCTTAAATATAAAGCATGTTATTGAAGCTAACAATATGGATTTCCCCTAAACAAAGTGTATGTGGTGTATTTAACACGTTAGCTTTTCATGCTAAAATTATAGAACAATATCATACACAGACAATAGTTTAAATAAAACACCGGCTTTGGGTGCCAAAAATCACTAATTGTGTTGTCTGAAGAATTGAAAGCTAATACTAAGCACCGATCTTGTAAATCGAAGATAGAGAATCCTCTCAATTCTATGTACAACTCTATTATAATTCTAGTATTTTTACTTCCAGTAGTAGCCATATTAAATCTCATTACTAACCAATCCCATTTTTTAATAACACTTCTATCCTTAGAAGGAGTTACACTAAGTCTAGTTCTATTTATCCCAATATCGTTATCTGTTGCAAATGCACCTAACGCTAGTATTAGCGTGATATTGCTAACATTTGGGGCCTGCGAAGCTAGAATTGGTCTAAGATTAATAGTCTTAATATCACGATCATTTGGTACTGATATATTAAACTCCCTGACAATAAATAAATGTTAAAAATTCAATTAATTTTAATATCTATGCTCTTACTTCCTTTAATTACAGTAAATTATATTTGAGTTATCACTTTAACTCTAAGAACCCTTACAATATATTTATGTGGGGTGTTAATAAATAGCTACTCCTACTCTATAATAACAGAATTGATGTCCTCAGACATGATATCTTTTACATTGACAACATTAACAGTATGGGTAACAGCCATAATAATTTTAGCTAGGACAAAAGTATTTCACCAGCAGATCTACCCCAAAACATTTATTGTAAGAATAATTATCTTACTAATTATTTTAGTAAACTGTTTTCTTTCACCCAATTTATTCATTTTTTACATTTGGTTTGAGGCTTCCTTAATCCCTACAATAGTGCTTATTATAACTTGAGGGTACCAGCCCGAACGATCGCAAGCTAGAATATATTTAATAATTTATACTGTAGCGGCTTCACTTCCAATACTAATTGCCCTATGTAAAATTTATTATATATCCAACACGGCCATAATACCAATGTTCATAAATATTGAATTTCCTAAAGACTATTCATCAGCCTCCCTGGCCTGAATAATAACTATTGGTGGGTTTTTAGTAAAGCTTCCTATATTTACTGTTCATTTATGATTGCCAAAGGCACATGTAGAGGCACCTATCGCAGGATCAATAATTCTGGCCGCAATTCTCCTAAAGTTGGGGGGTTATGGAATTCTTCGTATAATTAATCTATTTACATATGCTGCTAAATCTACATCCAGAATACTTTCAAGGATTGCACTAGTTGGAGCAGTATCAACAAGTTTAATTTGCTTTCGCCAATCAGATCTAAAATCACTTATCGCTTACTCATCTGTTGGCCACATGGGCTTAATAGTAGCGGGAGCTCTATTAAATTCTAATTGAGGTTTTCAAGCAGCCTTAGCTATAATAATCGCTCATGGTTTAAGGTCCTCAGCTTTATTCGTAATAGCAAATATCAACTATGAAATAACTCACACCCGAAGACTATACCTGACAAAAGGTTTAATAGTCCTAGCACCTTTAATAACCCTATGGTGATTCTTATTTACAGCAAGAAATATGGCGGCACCTCCATCAATTAATCTTATAAGAGAAGTTATATTAATTACCTCCATCTTAAAAATGTCTACGTATAGACTAATCCTTTTAAGATTAATGAGATTTTTCACAGCTGCATATTCTTTATACATATACACGTCTATACACCATGGGCCCTTAATAGCAACATCAAATTCTATAATATATCTTAAAACAAAAGACCTAACATTAATAACAATACACTTAGCACCTATCGTGCTAATTATTTGTAAACCTGAACTAATTACAGGCTGATCATAGTGACGTAGTTAAATAATAACATTAAATTGCAAATTTAATATTGTACTAATAGTATCATCACTTAAAGTGAGATAAGCTATTCAAGCTAGCGGGTTCATACCCCGAAAAAGAGGTTTCCTCTCTCACTACCAGTTTGATTCTAGCTGATAATTTAGCTTCTATGAACCAATATACATGTAAGCTCAAGCCGCCCCGCAACACATAATGTGCCTAAATGGACCAACATTTACATCAAGCATCCTAAACGTAATAGAGCGCCACAGTAAATAAATCTATACAGATTTGCAAAAGCAAGAACTGGGTATCAAGTTAAGAGTTGGCAAAATTCGTGCCAGCTGCCGCGGTTAGACGACAAACTCAAGCTAAACTACTATTGACTAAACGTAAGGTGTATTAAAAAGCCAATAAGGTCTAATTTATTCAACCTTAGAATCACATTCACCTAAACAATCGTGAAACCATAATCTAAAACACGGATTAGATACCCGCCTATTCATGGAATAAATAAAGTCGAAAAATACGAACCACAGTTTAAAACTTAAAGATTTTGGCGGTGTCTCATCGAATCAGGGGAACCTGTCTCATAACTCGATAATCCACGAACACCTTACCTCCCCTAGATCTAACAGCTTGTGTACTGCCGTCGTAAGCACACCTCTAAAAGAACAAGTATGCAATCATGACTAGTCTCATATACGTCAGGTCAAAGTGCAGCCAATGGGGAAGGTGATGATGGGTTACAACCTAAATAAAGATACGGAATAAAGTTCTAATAACTTTATAAAAGTGGACTTGGGTGTAATAATGACTAAATACCAAAATGAAATCGAATCTAAGACATGCACACATCGCCCGTCACTCTTGCCTAAAGGCAAGATAAGTCGTAACAAAGTAGGTGTAACGGAAGTTGCACCTGTCGAAGTATAGCATATAAAATGCTTTTTACTTACACTAAAAAAAAGACATTTGTCTACTCCGCTTATCCCTATTTACTCTTATAAAAAATGATTAATAAAAACACTTCAATCTCAATTTTTTTCCAACTAAAAAACTAAAAGTACTAAAAAGGAAACGCCAAATAATTTATAGTAGTGAATAGCTCACCTACCTTGTGCATTATGGTTTTACAAGCACAAAAATTAAAAATTCTCTCCCGAATTCTATGCGAGCTGCTCCCTTATAGCTAAGAGCCCACTACTAGTTGTAGCACTAACTTTAGAAAATAGGGTAGCAGGGGCTACATACCAAACGCGCTAGAAAATTGCTGGTTATTAGTAAAATTTATACATTAAAACATATAATTCTATTATATTGTAAGATTTTAGAGGATAAGCCCTAAGATCTTAAGCCAAATAATAACCACAAAGAAACTTATAGGCCTAAAAACAGCCATTATTAATACCTTACCGTAAACACCCACATAATATATAAGCAACCTGCCCCAAAAAAACTAATATTTAAGAAAAACAGCAATCTTAATATAATATGTAAAAATAAGTATTTTTTCACCAACTAACCCAACTCTAATTAAATACAATAGCTTATAAAGGAACTCGGCAAATTCTTATTTCGACTGTTTAACAAAAACATTGCTTCTTGTCACACCATAAGAAGTAATTCCTGCCCAGTGACTAATATTCAACGGCCGCGGTATCCTAACCGTGCAAAGGTAGCATAATCACTTGCCCGTTAATTGCGGGCTAGAATGAAAGGATCTACGAAATAAAAACTGTCTCTATAAGCCTGATAAAAATTAACCTCTAACTGAAGACTGTTAGATACCGTCGAAGGACAAGAAGACCCTATAGAGCTTCATTTTAATAGAAAAATAATATCCTAATAAAATTCGGTTGGGGCGACCCGGGATCAAATAATCATCCCGCAAAACCAGATAAATAAATCTCCATAATGACCCTTAATTAAGATCAAGAGAACAAGCTACCTTAGGGATAACAGGCTAATCCCACTAAAGAGTCCTTATCAATAGTGGGGTTTGGCACCTCGATGTTGGCTTAGGGAATCTATGCGGCGCAAAAGTCACATAAAGATGGTTTGTTCAACCAAAAATACCCTACATGAGCTGAGTTCAGACCGGCGTAAGCCAGGTTAGCTTCTATCCTCGACAAAAACACCTACTTATAGTACGAAAGGACCTAAGTAAGGATAACATTTATATTTAAGGAATTCATATAAATTTAAATTCAACCCTATATCAACACACACTATGTAGTAAGTTGGCAGAATAGTGCCACTGACTTAGGATCGGTTCATGGACTTCGTCCACTTACTATATGCAACTTAGTTTATCTAGAACATTCAACTTGCACTTGACAGGAGAGACATCTCACTCAGTAGCGGCTTGACGTTTTGGAAACACTAGACCTTGAATGTCAATTTAAGATGTTCGACTCATCTTCAAGCCCGCCAAGATGGCAGAATAGTGCCACAGGTTTAAACCCTGTTTATGAGCAAAGCTCTCTTGTCACATGAGTATCCCATTTTTCACATCCGTTTTAATAAGCCTCATTTTAGCTTTACTTGGAATAGCTTTTTACACTCTAATAGAGCGAAAATTTCTAGGTTATTTTCACCTCCGAAAAGGTCCCAATAAGGTTGGATTAATGGGTATCCCACAACCATTTGCTGACGCTATTAAATTATTTGTAAAGGAACAAGCTAAACCTACCCCATCGAACCAAACACCATTTTTATTTGCCCCTACTATAGGATTAATTCTAGCTCTCATAATATGAGTCGTGTACCCCCATACTCACCAATCTTTCTTTGTTCAATTCAGTATCTTATATTTTTTATGTGTGTCAAGAATAAACGTTTATACCACATTCCTGGCTGGATGAAGATCTAATTCAAAATATGCACTACTCGGGGCACTGCGAGGGGTTGCTCAGACAATTTCATACGAAGTAAGAATATCCCTAATTCTATTAAGGGCACTGATTATATTATCAACCATAGACTTTACTAAGATATATATAATATCATGAATCTCTATATTATTTATTCCCTTAGTTGTACTATGATTTATTACAAATTTAGCGGAGACTAATCGTACCCCATTTGACTTCGCTGAAGGTGAATCGGAGTTAGTATCAGGTTTCAATGTCGAATATAGAAGAGGACTATTTGCTCTAATTTTCATGGCCGAGTATGCCAATATTCTAGTAATAAGCTTATTCACAAGCGTAATTTTCTTTAGCACTCTCCTCCCTATTATCAGAGATATTATTTTAGTTATACAGACAATAATTCTAGCTACTTTATTTGTATGAGTGCGAGCAACCTACCCACGCATACGGTATGATCACTTAATAAATCTCACCTGAAAAAGATTTCTTCCACTATCTCTAGCCATTTTAATATTATGTATTCCCCTAGTAACTATAATCTGATACAGCGCCGGATGAACGGATAACTCTGATGACGTTAATTAAGGAATTTATTCCCTGTATCTGACTAGGGAGCTTGCAAACAGCACTTGACTTTTAATCAAGAGATAATAAACTATTTCTAGTCAATGAATCTTATTACCGCATCTTCAACCATTGCTCTTATAGTACCCTTAATTGTACTTCTCGCAGCATGAATCCTGAGAACACGAACCATAGAAGATCGAGAAAAATCCTCACCATTTGAATGTGGGTTCGATCCCAAAAGAACAGCACGTATTCCATTTTCTATACGATTTTTTCTGCTTGCTATCATTTTTATTGTATTTGATATTGAAATCGTTTTACTAATACCAATTCCTACTATTATCCTCTCTAGTAGCCTGTTCGTCACCCTGACAACTTCAACATTATTTCTATTAATTCTCCTACTAGGTTTAATTCATGAATGAAAAGAAGGATCACTAGACTGATCTTCATAGATTAGCCGGGATATGTAAGAACTTCTAATTCTTATAGGGGGGTTCAACTCCTCCATAATCTTCATGACCTTAATATATTCACCGATTATAATACTTACATCAATATTCCTTATTATAAGAACTTTTATAGCCTTATCAAGAACAAATTGAATTCTTCTATGGGCAGCAATAGAGTTAAATCTTTTAAGATTTATCCCCATTATAATACAGACAAAAAATAATCAGGAAACTGAAGGTTCTATCAAATATTTTCTCGCACAAGCCATGGGATCTGCATTATTACTGATATCCAGTATATCAATATGAATATCCTTCTCATCCTTACCTAATTTTATACCCATCGCCCTCATTACGGCTATTCTATTAAAACTTGGAAGAGTGCCTTGCCACTTTTGATATCCTTCTGTTATGTCCTCAATTTCATGAACCTCTTGCTTAATCCTATCAACATGACAAAAACTTGCCCCCTTAGCTATTCTAGCCTTTATTTTACCTCAAAAATCTACACAATTTATTATATTTATAGCGGGTACAAATGCCCTAGTAGGGGGTGTAATGGGAATAAATCAAAGACAAATACGAACAATTATAGCATATTCATCTATCGGTCACATTGGATGAATATTAAGTCTTATTGCTATCTATAAGCCATTTGCATCAATAATATACTTTATAATCTACTCCCTTTTAATTACTCCTTTATTCCTATCAATATGACATTTTAACATCTACTCCTCTAAACATATAAACAAAATTTCCTCGAACAATCTTATACTACACCTAGCCATCGCCACCCTTCTTCTATCTCTGGGGGGGTTACCCCCATTAACAGGATTTATACCAAAACTAATAACAATTTTAATATTATCCGAAACAATAAAAATCACAGTATTAATATTAATCGCGGGGTCAGTCATAAACTTATTCTTCTACTTAAATATTACTATTAATATAATATTCTCAATACCTGCACTATCAATCTCAAAATACTTAAAAAATAACACCTCAAGAATTATCATTATATCCATAGCTACTACATCCCTAGGACTAAGGCCTATTATTATAATATATGCGATGATTTTATTCAACTAATCACAAAGACATTGGAACCCTATACTTCATTCTCGGAGTTTGAGCCGGTATAGTTGGAGCAGGTATAAGCCTTCTAATTCGTATTGAATTAAGTCAACCGGGGGCCTTCCTAGGGAGAGATCAACTCTATAATACAATTGTTACGGCTCATGCATTCGTTATAATTTTCTTCCTAGTTATACCAGTATTTATTGGGGGCTTTGGAAATTGACTACTACCCTTAATATTAGGCGCCCCAGATATAGCCTTCCCACGACTAAATAACATAAGATTCTGACTTTTACCCCCTTCCCTCATCCTGCTAGTTTCATCAGCTGCCGTGGAAAAAGGTGCAGGTACAGGATGAACTGTCTATCCACCCTTAGCAAGAAATTTAGCTCATGCAGGACCCTCAGTAGATCTTGCCATTTTCTCACTTCATTTAGCAGGTGCATCATCAATTCTTGGAGCAATTAACTTCATTACAACAATTATCAATATGCGATGAAATGGTCTGCGATTAGAACGAATTACATTATTTGTTTGAGCTGTAGCCATTACAGTTGTACTTCTTCTTCTATCTCTGCCAGTGCTTGCTGGTGCTATCACTATACTTTTAACTGACCGGAATCTTAATACCTCATTTTTTGATCCTGCTGGTGGGGGTGACCCCATTTTATATCAACATTTATTCTGATTCTTCGGACATCCAGAAGTATATATTTTAATCCTTCCTGGATTTGGGGCAATTTCTCATATCGTATCACACTATACGGCAAAACTTGAACCCTTTGGAGCTCTGGGAATAATTTATGCCATGCTAGGAATCGCTGTTCTAGGTTTTATTGTTTGAGCACACCATATATTCACAGTCGGACTTGATGTAGACACCCGAGCTTACTTTACAGCAGCAACCATAATTATTGCAGTCCCTACAGGAATTAAAGTATTTAGTTGATTAGCAACCCTCCATGGATCTAAAATCAAATATGACACACCTGTGCTATGAGCTTTAGGATTTATTTTCCTGTTTACTACTGGGGGTTTAACAGGAATTATCTTATCAAACTCATCTTTAGATATCATTCTTCACGACACCTACTATGTAGTAGCTCACTTCCATTATGTACTAAGAATGGGTGCTGTATTTGCCATCTTTGCAGCATTTACTCACTGATTTCCCCTATTAACAGGACTGACCCTCCACCATCGATGAGCCAATGCTCAATTCTTCCTAATGTTCCTGGGTGTAAACATAACTTTTTTTCCTCAGCACTTTTTAGGACTAAGAGGAATGCCTCGACGTTATTCTGACTATCCTGATGCATTTATAAAATGAAATGTAGTGTCATCCTTTGGGTCACTTTTATCATTTGTAGCTCTAATACTGTTTATCTTTATCTTGTGAGAAGCCTTTGCCTCACAACGAAGAGTAATCTCAAGACCACATATACCTTCAGCACTCGAGTGGTCAGACTCAATTCTTCCTTTAGATTTCCATAATTTAAGAGAGACAGGTATTATTACCTACCCTCGTCCTTTAAGTGAATGCCAAAGGCACCTATTTGTTAATTAGGTTTGTGCTATTAATTAGCTCACTTAGAATGCCAAACTGAGGTCAAATCATATTTCAAGATGCCGCATCTTCCGTTATAATACAACTAATCTCATTCCATGATCATACCCTATTAGTATTAACCTTAGTACTAACAGTAGTAGGTTATGCTCTTTTAGCCCTAATAGTTAATAAACACGTAAATCGATACATTATAGAAGCTCAAACAATTGAGACAGTATGAACAATCCTCCCTGCTCTAATTCTGCTAGTTTTAGCTCTCCCATCTCTACGAATTTTATATATTACTGATGAAGTAAGACAACCCTCCCTAACCGTAAAAACCATTGGCCATCAATGATATTGAAGGTACGAATATACAGACTTCATAGACGTAGAGATAGACTCATATATGCTTCCAACATCTGAACTCTCTCCAGGGGATTATCGCCTATTAGAAGTAGATAATCGAGTAGTAATCCCAATACAGCTAGAAATTCGAATACTAATTACCGCTGCTGATGTCATCCACTCATGGACAGTACCTGCTCTAGGTGTAAAAGTAGACGCTGTACCCGGTCGATTAAATCAAATTGGATTTACAACTACTCAGGCGGGGGTATTTTATGGTCAATGCTCAGAAATCTGTGGGGCTAACCACTCATTTATACCAATTGCCGTAGAAGCTATTAACACTAAATCATTCATAAAATGAGTTACTAACTTTAATCAATAGAAATTCTAGTTAAAAGATAACAATGTCTTGTCAAGACATAATTACCTAGTGGTGTATTTCTATGCCTCATTTATCCCCCATAAGATGAATTATATCAATTTTATTATTCTGAGCTTCAGTCTCACTTCTTGCCTCTTCCTTTTGATGATCTGAACACCACCTATTTAACTCTTCAACTAAATATAATGCTATGTCCTTATCAAGATACTGAAAATGATCCTTATAAGATGGTTGAGATCAAACATTAAACTGTAAATTTAAAAACGGGCCATGCCCTCTTGTATGTTTTTAGTATATTAGTACATTTACCTTCCAAGTAAAAAGATTATAAGCGTAAAAAACATAGATGATTCGTCAACCATTTCACCTCGTTGAATACAGACCCTGACCCCTCACCTCCTCACTTGGAGCCTTTACCTTAGCTATCGGTCTAGCTAGATGATTTCACAACCACGGAACTTCCTGTCTCATTATTGCCACAATTCTTATTATCTTATCTATAATTCAATGGTGACGTGATGTAGTACGAGAAGGTACATTTATAGGACATCATACAAGAAACGTCACTACAGGCTTACGTTGAGGAATAATTCTTTTTATTACATCTGAGGTAATATTCTTCTTTGCCTTTTTCTGAGCATTTTTCCATAGGAGCCTATCCCCTGCACCCGAAATTGGGTGTTGCTGACCTCCATCAGGAGTTCACCCTCTAAACCCTTTTAGGGTTCCCCTTCTAAATACAGCAGTCCTATTAGCTTCAGGTGTTACCGTAACCTGAGCACACCATAGTCTAATAGAAGGAAAACGAACAAATGCCATCCAAGCATTAATCGTAACAGTTTCCATTGGGGCTTATTTTACTTTTCTCCAAGCAGGAGAATATATAGCAGCACCATTTACTATTGCAGATAGAGTGTACGGATCTACCTTTTTTGTAGCAACCGGATTTCATGGTCTCCATGTTCTAATTGGATCTTCATTTCTCATAATTTGCTTATTACGAACATGGGCGCATCACTTCTCCGCTGGACATCACTTCGGATTTGAAGCTGCCGCCTGATATTGACATTTTGTAGATGTAGTATGAATTTGTCTATACCTATGTATCTACTGATGGGGTTCTTATATAACTTAGTGTACGGTGCACATAAGCCTTTGAAGCTAAAAGATTGAGTTCAACTCTTTAAGTTATAAATGATTTTAACAATATATTTATTATTAATAATTACTACTACCTTTACTCTTTATTTAGCCTCAACACCAATCATTCTAGGGATAAATATCTTAATAATGGCCCTCCTTCTCTCTTTAGTGTTTGCCTCATTCATAAGATCCTGATTTGCTTTTCTAATTTTTCTAATTTACGTCGGTGGTATATTAGTAATATTTGCTTATTTTTTAGCCTTAACTCCAAACCAGCAAATAGCAAATTCTAACAACTTAGTATATGCTCTCATTTCATTAATTACATTTATAGTACTAACATATGTATCTAATATCAAAATCCCGTCGATTTCAGAAATGTATCAAGGAAATTCCGCTCTTTATATAATAAATGCAGCTCCATTCCTCATTATTTTAGCTTTAATCCTTCTTATTACAATAATTATTGTAGTAAAATTAACTACACGTTCAAAAGGCCCTCTTCGTCCATTTGAATAATATGTTCAAACCTATCCGAACCACACATCCAGCAATTAAAATTATTAATAGGTCCTTAATTGACCTCCCTGCACCTAATAATATTTCCATCTGATGAAATTATGGATCCCTTTTAGGCTTGTGCCTTGTCATCCAAGTAATTACCGGCTTATTCCTAAGAATACACTATGTTCCAAACATCGAAATAGCCTTCTCATCTGTAACTCACATCTCCCGAGATGTAAACTATGGATGACTTCTCCGCTCAATTCATGCAAATGGTGCATCTATATTTTTCCTATTTATTTATTTACACGCGGGACGAGGACTTTATTATGGGTCTTATACTATAATAGAAACATGAAATATCGGAGTTATTTTATTTTTATTAACCATAGCAACAGCATTTATAGGATATGTCCTTCCATGAGGTCAAATAAGATTCTGAGGAGCTACTGTCATTACAAATCTATTTTCAGCCATCCCATATATTGGAAAATCCTTAGTAGAATGAATCTGGGGGGGCTTTGCAGTAGACAATGCCACACTAAACCGATTCTATGCTTTTCATTTTATCTTACCTTTTGCTATCATGGGGGCCACCATTCTACACATTATGTTTCTTCATCAATCAGGATCAAACAACCCAATTGGAGTAAATGCAGATTCAGATCGAGTTCCTTTTCATCCATATTATTCCATTAAAGACGCCCTAGGATATATACTAGCAATTACAGGTTTATCAATATTAGTTCTATTTGAACCAAACCTATTTACAGATCCGGAAAACTTCTTAATGGCAAACCCTTTAGTAACACCTATTCATATTAAACCAGAATGATATTTCTTATGAATATACGCCATTCTTCGATCAATTCCAAATAAATTAGGTGGGGTGTTAGCTCTATTCGCAGCTATTTTAATTTTATTTATTCCCCCATTTACCCATATTATAAATAAGCGAAGCCTCACCTTCTATCCAGTCAACCAATTTATATACTGGACCCTAATTGCATCGTGACTGATTCTCACATGAATTGGAGGTCGCCCTGTGGAAGACCCCTTTATTCTTATCGGCCAAATTTTTACATCTACTTACTACATTTATTTCATTTTTAACCCCTTAGTTACAAATACTTGAGACCAAGTTACTAAACCATAAGACTTTAAGTTAATTAAACTATAAACCTTCAAAGTTTGCAATGAGCTCGCTCAAGTCTTGCTATGATACCTGATATTTTCTCCTCCTTTGACCCTTATATATTTAATACCTTATTTCCAACAAACTCCATATTTCTAGTAACAAACACCCTAATCTTACTTATAATTCAATCTTCATTTTGAGTTATAAACTCACGATCAACTAGATTCAAATCCCCAGTAAAACAAACTATCTTTACACAACTATCTCGCACTTCTGGTCTTCATTTAAAGGGCATGTCTACTACCTTGTCTTCCATTTTTTTTTTACTGATTATAGTAAACCTAATGGGATTAATTCCATATACCTTTAGTACCTCAAGACACTTAATCTTTACACTAACTTTAGGCCTCCCTATCTGAATAAGATTAATTATATCTAGATTTTCACATAATCCTAAAAAATCCACAGCCCACTTTCTCCCCGATGGAGCCCCTGATTGACTAAACCCATTCTTAGTTCTAATTGAAACCACTAGAGTATTAGTTCGTCCCTTAACTCTATCGTTCCGATTGGCAGCCAATATAAGAGCAGGACACATCGTGTTAAGACTAATAGGAATTTATTGTGCATCAGCATGATTTTCCAGACTTACCAGAACTATTTTCTTAACCCTCACGACCCTTGGATATATTTTATTTGAAGTAGCTATTTGCCTTATTCAAGCATACATTTTCTGCCTTCTTCTATCTTTGTACTCCGATGACCACGCTCATTAACATGCAAACAATAAGCAATAACCAATGCATATCGATTTCGACTCGATAGAAGCGACTCCGCATTGTTTTTTATTGTATGTATATTCATACATAAATATATAAATATATAAATACATATAAATATAGATATACATATACATATACATATACATATACATATACATATACATATACATATACATATACATATATATATACATATACATATACATATACATATACATATACATATACATATACATATACATATACATATACATATACATATATATATATATATATATATGTATATATATATATATATATA
>Ga0193736_1000086_pt1 | contig 14975 bp, 17 predicted proteins | sample L2m1metaG_FD_160566 | JGI IMG/M metagenome (GOLD analysis project Ga0193736, IMG submission 160566) | Soil microbial communities from a riparian zone of the East river system, Colorado, United States - L2m1 | ecosystem: Environmental > Terrestrial > Soil > Riparian zone | place: USA: East River... | reverse complement strand
TCCCAATAATCCCCTCATATCGCAACATTCGCTATCAATACCTCGCAATGTACGTAATATTGGATGTCCGATATATATAAATACATGGTTTTGCTATATATCGTATGACCGATAATGGAGAGTAGGAGGTGATTTAATGGGATTCGGATGCTGTGGGATAGGAGTAGATCAAGTTAGAAACTTTCTGACAAGGGAAGAGAGGATTGCTTTGCTAAAAGAATACAGTGATGGTCTTGAGAAGGAAGTTCAAGGAATTAGGGAGAGGATAAAGGAATTGGAAGAAAAGTGATCCTTTCATCTTCCTTTTTCATTTCTTTCTTTTTATTTGTCACTCAGTTTTCTAAAGATTAGTTCATCATTTTTCTTATTAAGTTACTAATCTCGCCGGAATCGTTTCTCATCTGCTTTTGTTATTTTAAAATAGATTGTATGCCCATCGAAGCCGGCAATGAAATTCTTTGGTATGAAATATCTCTTTTTATTAACAATACCTTTCTCAGTGACTATAATGTCTGACCCAACCTGCTGTACTTTTCCCAAATCACAATTGTCTATTCCAAATGCGACTTTTTTGAGTACCTTACGCCATGCAGCATTCTGGCTCATGAGCATGTAACTGCAATATTTCTTATATCAATTTATTATTAGCAGTTGACATGTGAGGACTGATGACTTGGAATTGCGGTCTTATAGCGCTGCTGTCTTTGTTGTATTTGGTCAAACCTGAAACTAATAGACCTGAGATTCATAGCTGTCGGATTTCAGAAATGGTAAGAGTATTGGGCGACTCATTTCCAGAGAGATTTCCAGACACTTTCTTTGGGCAATAGTTGATCTAGTGATTATTTGAATTAGTCGATAATTGGTGGATAAACTCCAACATCAAAGCTCTGATGTTTTGGTTGAGGTTATTGGCAAATTGCTATTACAATTGAAATCTTAGCTTTTTCCATTTATTATTTTGGGATAAAACCCTAAGAGAAGCGCGGGGAGTGGGATTCGAACCCACGAGTTCTTGCGAACATGGGATTAGCAATCCCACGCCCTACCAGGCTAGGCGACCCCCGCTTAAGTGATGATTTAGATTTTTTGCTATTATATTAATTATGTAGATGATTCCATATATTCAATCGATTTCAAGCTGGCATAACAAATTTTTCATTCTTCTGCTAAAAAGATTATAAAATAGTCATCATGTGTTATTATATTATCTTTGAATCTGAGGGAATCCAATGAAATTTTTAGGCGAGCAATAATTAAAACTTATTTTGAAGTAGAATTGTTAAAAATTGATTATCACAAATCTAATGTTAGACACCCTCTCATGAAAGACGAAGGATTCACTGTAGAGGATAAACTACATCTTTATTTTGATATTTTGACAGGTAATGATTATCCTGACGGAGACGAATGGTTTGGTGTAGAATATCTTTTCCCTTACAATATCAAGTTGCCAGATAATCTTATTGGCCCTGATTATTTTACGACCATATATGTTGCAGATGCGAAGCATTTTTGGAAACACAAAGAGTTAGTTCGATTCAAATATGGAAAATCAAAGAAGCTCGTTGAATCTCTAGATTTTATTAATAAGAAATACAGGGAATTAAGTAGAAGCTTATATGATTCATCAATTATTGATCAAATAACAAAATAATTTAGATATATTTACAAAGTTTCAAGCATCAAAAAATATTAAAGTTGTTTTGATATTCTAATCCGTACTATCCCATTGAGATATTCTATTTGATCAATTTTGATATTTCCATCTTGGATATCAGATATTCTAACGTTTATGTCATATTTTCTCGGACCGCTGGTAAATATCCTTACACTCTGAGTGTTCGGGTCATAGTTTGCCTGTATATCTGACTGGGATGCCAGTCCCGGCATTTCGGCAATAATTTCATAAAAATTAGATCCTTTGATGACCTCCGGTTGAGTATGAATAGTCATATCTGGGATATTACTAATTTTTTGCCGATCCCTTGTTGGATATCGTATTTGTGGTGTTACCATTCCATATCTATTAACCACGTTCTTCAATAAGTATCCTGTTAGCAATCCCGCGAGAAAGCCTCCTATATGTGCAACATAGGCCACACCACCAGATTGGTTCAATAGGCTAAAGATAACCTGCATTACAAACCAAAAAGGAATGTATGCTATGGCCGGTATTCTTACCGTTGTAATAAAAAATGCAGCAATTACCGTAAATATCTTTGCTCTTGGAAATAGCACAAGATATGCTCCTAGTACTCCTGAAACTGCTCCTGATGCACCAATAGCAGGAATACTTCCTTCGCCTGTAGACATTGTGTAGAAACTGTGGGCGAATGCTGCTGCTAGGCCCCAACCAATGTATATAAGGACAAATTTTATTCGACCAAATTTGTCTTCAATATTGTCCCCAAACACAAACAGAAATAACATATTACCTATAAGGTGAGCTACACCAGCATGAAGAAACATGCCACTGACAGCCGAAAATATATCGCCTTGAAGTATTTTATATGGAATAGCACCATAGTTTTGCAACAAAGTATTTGTTGCCGCTTCATTAGAAAAATTTGCTGTAGCAATCACTTCTACTAAAAAAACTACAGCATTGATGGCAATTAGCAGATAAGTTACGTACGGTCTACCGTGGATTCTCTGGGTGTCATCATGAAGTGGAAACATGTATATCGTATCTGTATGTATCTGTATGGACTTTAATTGCCAAAAAGATTGAACTTTGGCATGTCTCCACCTTTTTCACTGTGGGCTTTCCTGGTATGTCTTTTTAATCGATCTTTGTCTTGAAATTTCATATCACAATATTTGCAGGCTATCAGCTTGGGTCCCTCGTCTGTTTTGTCATGATTGAACCATTTCATGAATAATTTACAGGATAATCCACTTCATTAAAGTTGTGCTGTAGTTTGTGTATTTAGTTGACTTGATAGTTACTTGTGTTGTGTTTAAAATAGGAGAATCAAGCTAATTACCTGTATACAAGTAGGATAGGTTTTTAACACCCTTTGAAAAATTTAATTTAACGATTTAATGTCAGAAGTTGAAGAAGTAATTCAGTATAAATGGGGTGTAGCCCATATATTTAGCAGTTATAATAATACTCTAGTTCATATCACGGACATTAGCGGGGCTGAAACGATTGCCTTCAGTTCTGGCGGGAGACATGTGACTGCTGACAGATATGAATCATCTCCGTATGCTGCAATGAAATCTGCAGTAGCCGCAGCGGATATTGCAAAAACCAAAGGTATCAACGCTTTGCATATAAGAGTAAGAGCTGTTGGAGGTGTAGGACCGCGAATTCCAGGACCCGGTGCTCAGGCTGCAATTAGGGCGCTTGCCAGAGCTGGATTTAGGATAGGTAGGATTGATGATGTAACTCCAATTCCTCATGATACAACGAGGAAACCCGGTGGCCGTAGGGGAAGAAGAGTGTAAACCCTCAAACAACATTTTAGAAATTATTTTCGCATAATTTTATTTTGCAAAATGGACAAATCCTTTATCTCTAACAAGCTTGTGAATTCCTTCTTTTTCATAGAGAACATTCCCTCTACCCGTTATTACATCACCAATATGAAATACATGGATTCTTTGCTTTTTAGCCTCCTTGAGCATTTTCTTGAAATTTGATCTTGGGATTGTAGCAACGGTTTCATATTCTTCTCCACCAAAAAAAAGCAAATCCTCGGTACTGATCGAATTCAAACTGGCGAAATGGCACAATTCCTTTGGTTTAGGGATTTTATTAATAATTAAGTCAACCTTGTTACTTTCTCTAGCAAGTTCGTATAGTGAGGAAGATAGCCCATCACTAGAGTCAATTGAAGATGAAAAGTATTTTGCAAGCCGGAATCCAAATTCAACTTTCGGTTTTGGGAACGTTACCGACGACAAAGATTTTGCTTTAAATTTTTTTTCTGCGTACAGGTGAGATAGGATTATTTTCAATCCTGATGAAGTATATCCAAATTTTCCGGATGTTACTATTAAATCACCAGCATTTGCACCGTTTCTACTTGGAATTTTATTACGTGATAAAGAAGTAATACCCACCATATTACAGTCAATAGTTAACTCTTTAGATTCATTGGTATCTCCTCCCAATATTGGTACTTTGTACTCCTTTGATGCAAGCGAAAATCCAGTCGCCAGATCAATTATGTCTTTTTTTGAATATTTTCTGGGTATTCCAATAGAAATAAGACATGCATAGGGTCGTATACCTTTGGAAGCAAAATCACTTACGCAGGCCAATATACTCTTCCTTGCTATTTGCCATGGTTTCATAATTTTTGGCACATCCGTGCTTTCAACTAACATATCACTCTTTAATACAATGTTCATCCTGTTTGTTTTGATCGCTTGCTTTATCACGCTATTTTTGAGCGGAGAAATTACCAAGTCATCTCTCTTTACCTTATCAAGTAAGGGGTTATTGAAATATGAAATAAAGAGATCTATAATTTCTCTTTCATTTAATCTCTTCATAAATAGACAACACCTTTTGTTTAACTTCGTTAAAAAGAGTTAGTACATTATCCGGAGTTGATTCTACTGAAATTCTAACAGCATGTTCTGTATTAGAGGATCTAATCAGAACCCAAGAATTATCATCAATCATAATTTTCGTCCCGTCCATCTTTACTATGTCAAAGGATTTTTCCTGAAATTTGTCTCCGAATTTTTCTATTACTTGTTTCTGAAAACTTGATTCCATAGGAATTTTTGATCTAATAGTTGAGTATTTTGATGCAATTTCCATACAATGGTTGTATAAATCATCACTTAATGAGGAGATAATTGCGCTGGCCAATATGCCATCTCTACACATGTCAAATTTTGGCATAATAAACCCGGCACTGCTTCCCTCACCACCGGCGTCTGCATTTAACCGGAGTATTTCTTTTACTACATTAGCTTCTCCAACTTTAGAATGATATAAAGATCCACCATATTCAGTTATAATGTGTTTAATACTATTGCTAGTATCTAAACTAGCGACAAATTTTTTTGCTCCATGGTCTAACACACTTGCAATGCATAATAAAAGCGTAAGATCTGGTGAAAGCTTGTTACCATTTTTATCCACTACTACAAGCCTGTCTGCATCCATGTCAAATGCAAATCCCAAATCTAGCTTTTTAGACAATACAAGCTTTCTTAGTTCAAGCAAGTCATCTGTTGTAGGATCGGGAGATCTTGATGAGATACCTGCAATGTCATTAATTGTGTAGAATTCTTGATTTAATGAATTATATAATTTTGGAATATATGAAGATATAGCTCCTCCTCCAGGATCCAAGCCTATTGTATTTCTTTTTTTTCTATTGTCTTCAAGATATCCACTCTTTCTCAATAATTCAAGAATATCGGATATATAGTTTGAATTCAACGCATACATTTCTCCAAATTGTGTGCTTGATAGGATATTTTCATGTTGAATTAAATCAAGTTCTTTTTCAAAAATTCCCCTTCCATTAATTATAAATTTTAAACCGTTCCATTCAAAAGGATTATGAGATGCTGTTACTACTATACCGTTACCATACTTTATTGATTCATGAAATACGAATGGTGTTGGAGCGATGCCCAGGTCCAACACATTTATTCCTTGTTCCATAATCGCTGCTGATACTGTTTGAAAAATTAAATAACTTGAAGGCCTTGTATCTCTTGCAACCAGACATTTATTCTCTGTTTTAGTAGAATTATTAATGAGAAATGACGCAAATAATCTTGAAAAATTCATAATGGTATTTAGATTCAAATCTTGTCCAAAGATACCACGAATACCAGAGATTGAAATTTTCACTTTTAAAAACTTGAATTTTGAACTATTTAATCTTGCTTTATGATAATATGAAAAATCAGCGGGACGTACAAAATACTGTATCAAATTAGAAAATAGTTAAATTGGCTATCCCATTGAAAAAGTAACCATGACAGGCCTCTATAGCTCAGTTGGTAGAGCGAAGGTTTCGTAAACCTTAGGCCGTGGGTTCGAGTCCCACTAGAGGCTCACTAATAATATACCAATATTTTTAAAACTTTAGTGATATTTCCTATGTAGATGATTCTTGAGGATAGTGGTCGATAAAAGAGAAAGAAACAGTGGAATTCCAGAATTGCTGAAGCAATCAGGGGTTTTTGTAGACTTTGCTACTTTGAAAGTTGGAGATTATATTGTATTCAACAATGTAGCAATCGAAAGGAAAACTATTTCTGATTTGTTAAGTTCTTTTTACGATGGAAGGTTATTTATTCAGTGTTCGCAACTCATAAAACATTTTTCTTCACCACTGTTAATTGTTGAAGGAAATATCATTGAAGATCTGAAATCTGATTCTAACAAATCCTTCCGCAGCTATGATCAAAAAATTCAGTTAGTTTATGATTCGCTTATAACGATAGTTTTGGATTTTAAGATACCTTTAGTTCATACGCCAAACATTGAACATACAACAAGTTTTCTCATTGCTATTGCAAACAAGCTATCAAAAAAATATTCATACGGACCCCTACTACGAAAAATTAGAAAGCAGACCTCAGAGCAAATACAGCAATTATCTGTTCTTTCTTCATTGCCTGGAGTAGGTGGTATGTTTGCCGTAAAAATGCTGAGGGAATTCAACACTCCCAAGAGAGCATTAAACGCATCGGCCGCTGAACTGGCTAAAATCCCTGGATTTGGAACTGCACGTGCCCATAGAATACGCAAAATATTGGATAATGCATATAATGATGTTGATGAAGAAAGTCAGAAAACATTACTGGAACATATCGAGTAGTCACTTATATCAAATCCCCGTCACTTTTTAATTCACCTATTATTCGCATCAGTGTATCATAGTCTATGTTCATGCTGTTAAGAATCATTGAATGGTCTAATTTCTTGTTTTTTTGAATAAAGCGTTTTACCTGACCTTTGAGTTTTTGATATTTTCTATCTTGGATATTAATCAATTTATGATTATTACGTATCGGATTTTTGATTTGAATCTAAAGGCTAGACTCATCAAACAAGCAAAAGAAGATATATTAAATTAAGAAAATTGAAGGGCTTGTTAATAAACAGCCTGTACTGCATCTTTTACTTCCTTAGATAACTCTCGATATCCATCCTTGTCTATAATGACAGCATTGATGTTATCACCGGTTCCAGAATTTCTTCTAATAGCTGCAGCTATTGCATGTATTGCTGTTTTGTACGCTTCATTTACACTAAGGTCTTTTTTGTATTCTGACTCCAAGTATCCGTATGCAACCGGAGAACCGCTGCCTGTCGAAATAAACCTTTCAGTGGTCATGGAACCGAATAGGTCAATGTTGTATATTTGTGAACCGTCACTATTCTTGTCAAATCCTGCCATGATTATTTGTACATAATAAGGATAGTATCTCTGGTTGAAGAGAACATTAGAACACAGCCTTGCAGCAGATTTAACAGGAATCAACTTTTGGTTGTTTGATAATCTGTACAGATTTGCATTATACCTCAAAAGATCGACCAAATTTTGAGCATCAGCGACACCCCCAGCAATTGTCATGCCTAAATGTTCGTCTATCTTTTGGATTTTCATAACATTTCTATCTACAATAAAATAACCAGCACTAGCTCTTGTATCGGCTGCTAGAACAACTCCATCCTTGCATGTCAAAGCACACGTAGTCGTTCCTTTCTTTATGTGGTTCATAACATACTCTTCATAGTTCTTATTGTCATGCTGAAACATTAGAACTAATTTCTATGAATACTAAATTTAAGCATTGTCACTTTGTAGTTTAATTTTTTATCGCAAATCTGACGCTGCTAGTAATATGATTATATTCGGAATCAACTAAGAATATGTTGATAATGGGAAAAACGCTCTTTGATAAAGTTTGGGATAGTCATGTGGTTATAGACGACGGGGATAAGAATACTGACGACACAAATGCCCCTTCATTAATTTACGTTGACCGGCACCTAGTACATGAAGTTACGTCTCCTCAAGCTTTTGCAAGTCTAAAGCAAAGCGGTAGACATGTTAGGCACCCCGAATTAACCATTGCGACGACGGACCATAATGTTTCGACTGAAAATAGAACACTTCCCATAGTTGATAGTGTATCGAAGATGCAATTGGAAACGCTGACAAGAAATTGCAAAGAATTTGGGATAACTATCTATGATATTAATAGTCCAGAGCAAGGTATAGTTCATGTAATTGGACCAGAACTTGGTTTGACATTGCCTGGTAGTACCATTGTTTGCGGTGACAGTCATACATCAACGCATGGTGCATTCGGAGCTCTTGCCTTTGGAATTGGAACTAGCGAGGTCGAGCATGTTCTTGCTACTCAATGTATATGGATGTACAAACCAAAATCTTTCTTGATCAAAATTGAAGGCAACCCTAGAAAAAGTCATGCTATAACCTCTAAGGATATCATACTCAAAATTATTCGTAAAATAGGTACGGATGGAGGTACTGGTACTGTAATCGAGTACAGAGGAGATGTAATTTCTAGATTATCAATGGAACAGCGAATGACTATATGCAATATGTCTATTGAAGGGGGAGCGAGAGCAGGATTAATTGCACCTGACGAAACAACATTCAATTATCTAAAGGGAAGGAGATATGCTCCCAAAGAATTAGAATTGGAAGGACTGATAGAATTTTGGAGAGCAAATTTAAAAAGTGACGCTAACGCAAAATTTGATCGAGTTGAAACGATTAATGTTACTGATCTTGCACCTCAAGTAACTTGGGGCACAAACCCGTCTATGGTTGCTGACATAACCGACTCAATCCCTTCTCCGGAGGAATTTGCACAAGGCGATGAGAACAAGAGGAAGCTGGCTGTCAGAGCACTGGAATACATGAATTTAGAACCAGGAACGCCCCTGACTAATTTGCACGTTGACAGAGTCTTTATAGGATCTTGTACGAATTCTCGATTAGAAGATCTGATAGAAGCATCATTAGTTGTTAAAGGAAGAAAGATATCAACCAAAGTAAGAGCCATGGTAGTTCCAGGATCCCAAAAGGTCAAATCAGATGCTGAAAAGCTTGGACTGGATACAGTTTTCAAGGATTCAGGATTTGAGTGGAGGGAGTCAGGTTGCAGTATGTGTCTTGGAATGAATCCTGACATTTTATTACCAGGTGAACGTTGCGCAAGTACGTCTAACAGGAATTTTGAGGGTAGACAAGGTGCTGGCGGAAGAACACATCTTGTAAGTCCAATAATGGCTGCAGCATGTGCCATAAAAGGACATTTTGTTGATGTAAGAGATTGGTTATAATCTGGTGATACTTGTGGAACGCTTTGTTGATATCAAAAGCCAAATGATTCCGTTGGACATGACGAACGTAGATACTGATCAGATAATACCCAAACAATTTCTAAAACTAATCATAAAAAGTGGATATGGTGACTTTCTTTTTTATGATCGGCGTTTTGGCCATGATGGAAGACCTAAGAAGGACTTTATTCTCAATGACCCAAAATTTGAGAAAAGACAAATCTTATTGACAAGAGATAACTTTGGATGTGGAAGTTCTAGGGAACATGCCGTTTGGGCATTGTTTGATTATGGCATTAGGGTTGTAATCGCCTCCTCGTTTGCAGACATATTCTATAATAACTGCTTTAAAAGAGGATTATTGCCTATATACTTGAGTCAAAGTGAAATAGAATACATTTTTAATTTAGTACACACTGATGACGTAATTGCAGAAATAAGCTTAGATAAGCAAACAATTTCTATATCTGGAAAAAAAATGAACTTCAATATCGATCCGACCAGGAAAAAAATGCTCTTGGAAGGGATAGATGAGATCGGTTTTACGCTGAGTTTAAACGATCAGATATTAGAATATGAAAAAGCTTCAAGAGTTGTGGATTATAATAAATATTTAGTTTAAGTTTAGAATTCAATTTCCAAAGATGCTAATTTCAGAAAGCTTGACACTAGTTTGGAGACTGATTGTATAACTAACCATCTGTTAATGACAAGTTAGTGAATGAATGAATGAACATTTAAGGATAATTCAGATAGCGTTGTACTTTTATAACTAGATTAAATTATCAATATCTAAAAATAAAATTAAAAAATGAAGGTATGTGAAAATTTCTTAGCCTTCTTCCCAACCCTTGTCGAATACACCGTTCTTGTGTAAAGCAACTGGTTGTCCTGGTGTATATTCCATTGGTCTCATCCAGAATATAGCATGAGTTGGACAAACGCCTAGACATGCACCATCTGAAATGCATCTTTCAGGATAGAATACAAAAGCTTTACCTCTCTTCCATCCCTCAACTGGTTTTACCCTCAATACATCTGGACCAAGAGCAGTACATATTTCTACACATAGAGCACAGCCAATACATCTTTGTTCATCAACATCTGGAAGTATTGCAATAGGCAATCTACTAAATCACTAAAGGACCATATGTTTTAAACTATTTAAACACTATGTAGTTTATAAAACAGTGTTATAATAAAACAGCAATATATGAAAAAAAAGAAATGAAATGGAAAGTTACTTCTTAGGTGCCATTCTTAGTACATCGACCTGACCGCTGTGAAGCCAGTCCTTCAATTCATCGTGACTAGGTTTTGCATCGTGCTTTCCAGCTAAATGAAGATGAAGTAAAACATAGTTAACCTGGTTTAACAATGGTTTGTTTCCTTCATCACCTTTACGAGATTTTGCCTGCAGATCACCGGGAACAGTTTTCCACCAATCTTCAAATGAACGAGTCATAATGAAAAGTCAGAGAAGAACTTTATAAGCCTTTTGCCAATTTGATACTAAACCAAGTTTGTCGATTAATTTTCAAATTGCCATGTTATTCAAAATTATAATAATAGGTTAAATTTGAGTAAAATTTCTAATCTATTAATGTATGCCTTTTCAAATTAGCGATCTTCGTGGAGCATACTTAAAATATCAAGAGTTCAGAAAAAATAGCAAATTTACATTTCACGAACGTTTCATATTTCCATATATTTGCGGTACGTATTTTGGTTATCGAAAAGTTGACGTGCTGCGTGTGGTTGCACTAGCAAAATCAATTTCTCCAAATCCAAGATATTTGGATGTGGGATGTGGATATGGAGATTTCTTGGAAAAAATTAGAGAATTTATACCAGATGCTATTGGCATAGAAAAGGATGCTGGCATTTTCTATGAATTTAACAGGGTAAAGCCAGACTATATTCATATTAAAGACATATCATTGGATTTGAATGAAAAATATGATGTAATATTTGTAGGATGGATGGACCCTGGAGTTGATTTTAGAAAAGCTGTGGCAAGATCTACCAATTGTATTATTACTAATTTTGATGCAGGAGGTCAATGTGGTATAAATGGTGGATGTGAATACGAAGAGTTTGGTTTTGAAAGGATAGCTTGGTGGAGAACTCCATCATGGATAGATGTAAACCACGTGATTATGAATAATTATTATACACCACTTGGAAATGAGATAAAAAAAGAATTATTCAAATTGCGGTCTGCGCATACAATGTGGTACGTATATGCAAAAGAAGACTTGTCCTCGACTATACATGACACATTAAGGTCGTGGATTAAGAAGGAATCTGAGCTTTGTTTAGACCTTGACAAGTATGATTTTGAAGGGATAATGGATGAATGTGGATTTCATTATAATGAAGAACTTCCAATCTTAATGCTGAAGAGAGCTTTATGGAAGGTATCCTTTGACTAAATGACATACAATACCAAGACGTACAGTACCCGAAAATTATATGAAGCTTATAGTGAGTTGAGAAAGTTTAGAAATTCTTCCGTTTCTCCTTTACACGAACGTTTCATATTTCCATATATTTGCGGTACGTATTTTGGTTATCGAAAAGTTGACGTGCTGCGTGTGGTTGCACTAGCAAAATCAATTTCTCCAAATCCAAGATATTTGGATGTGGGATGTGGATATGGAGATTTCTTGGAAAAAATTAGAGAATTTATACCAGATGCTATTGGCATAGAAAAGGATGCTGGCATTTTCTATGAATTTAACAGGGTAAAGCCAGACTATATTCATATTAAAGACATATCATTGGATTTGAATGAAAAATATGATGTAATATTTGTAGGATGGATGGACCCTGGAGTTGATTTTAGAAAAGCTGTGGCAAGTAAAACAGACGTCATAGTAACAACTCTTGACCAAGGAATTAGTTTGGGAGCTGAGTTCGAGGAGTTTGGTTTTGAAAGGATAGCTTGGTGGAGAACTCCATCATGGATGGATGTAAACCACGAGATTATGAATAAATATTATACCAAGATGTCAAAGGAATTGTACGATTACCTATTTGATCTACGCGGCGCGCACAATCTATGGTATGTTTACACAAAGAATTTAGATCATACTGGTAAAATTAGAGATGCGTTAACTCATAACCAAAACAAGTACCAGACCAAGTATGATTTTGAACAGGTAATGGATGAATGCGGATATGGATATTTTGAAAATCAGCAACTTTCCAAAAATAGCGAGATCAAATCCAATTTAGTTTCCTTATGGAGAATAGAATTTGGGTAAGAAATACAGTCGACATACACAAAGATGCGTTTTTGAATATGATTGATGTTACCATTTTTTATTCTTGATATTTCGAATGTGGTAATATAGATACTGTTGGGCATAGCCGCCGTATTTACCAAAATGCTTTCTCATTATTTCTGATAAAACTGAATATTGGTTATTACTTAGTTTCTTGTTTTCATTCATAAACGTGACTTTTCTACTGTCGATTAATTTCTTGTAGTACATTACTATTGCACGGCCCATCCATACGTCAATTGGAAATGCCTCCGTCTTTTCTAGAGAAAACAACAATATACAGTCGGCAATTTTGTTTCCAATTCCGTAAATACTTGTAAGTAATGCTCTGGCCTCATCATATTTACAGCGATGTAATTCATCAATTGTTAGCTGTCCTGAGACAATTTTTTCTGCAATAGATTTAATAGCTTTTGCTCTATACCCAACACTACAGGAACATAATTCGTTGATGGATGCGTTGTACAGATTCTTCATTGAGGGGAAGGTAAAGAATATTTGATTATCAATCTCTTTTTTCGTACCAAATTTCATAGATAAATTTTTTAGCATAATACGTATCATTGAAATGTTTGTGTTACTTGAACATGCAAAAGAAATCATACATTGGTAGGGATCCTGACGTAACAGACGTAATCCGTTATATTTTTTAACTAATTTAAGCAGAAAAGTATCATTGGAAAAGTCGGAAAAAATATTGTGAATATTTTCATCTAACCTAAAAATGAAATGTTCCCAATTATCAAATCCTGGCGTTGAATAAAATATTACTTCATTATTTTTAAATGAAAATTTCAGAACATGTTCTCCATAGATTCCATACCATGTATTTTTATGTTTTTCCCATAAAAACATCTGTCCACTATTGATACTAATTTCAGGATTAAATTTTGAATTTAACAGCATATGGGTTTGTTATTAAACAGCACTCGTATCCGAATTTAGCAATCCTCTTGTTTTCTCCAAATCCGCTTCTAGAACTTCAATTATTTTGGGAATTTCTTTCAGTGAACAATTCAAGCATATACATTGTAATGACAGTGGATATGTAAAATATTTTTCTTGGAGTGGAATTTCTTTCTTACATGTTATGCATTTTTTTATTTTATAGGGATCAGTATTTTTTACTATCATTAGAAATCAGGGTGATGCATTTTACACAAGCAAAAATAAATTATATTACTTCGTTGTATCATTGACTCTCTTGACTAGGTTGACTACCATAATTACTGTCTAATGCAATCTTCAATTGTTTAAAATATTTGTTAGTAACTATATCCCCGTTATCGCTTATTGAAATCAAATTAAAATTCGGAGTTTGTTGTAAAACATAGTCCCATTTCCAGTAAGCTAGTCCCCAAATACCAAGATCCTTGAAAATCTTGACAAACTGATTCGCTTCCTGTTGATTAATGTCACTCTCAAAAGGATTTATCTCAAATACTGTTGCTCCTGCTTCATTAATGGTTTGCTCTCGTAGAACATTGTTCCATTCTCCTATGTATAGGGGAACACCTGTCATATTTGAAGCCTGGAGAAAAGTAGTCAACCTTTGTTGTTGATATGAGCCTGTTGGTAGTCCGTATATGCTTATCTTAAAAACTACGTTTGTACTGTTTTGTGGCTTCATTTTAGCCAAGTTTTCTGGTGTCAAGTTTATTGGGCTTTTCAAATCTACTGGAATATTCATACTATAAGCAATTACTTTGTCCGTGTATTTTCTCAATTCATTAACAATAAATGTATTGTACTGACCAATCTTTTCCCACTGGTCAGCATTGTGGACTTGTGGTTCACTAAGGATTTCGTAACCTAAAGTGCTTTTATGACTGTCTAAAGTATTAACTATTTTTTCCAAGAATTCAGCTTGTAGAGTCCATCCATCAGTACCATTTACATCTTTAACAGCTCGATTCCACCAATCTGTCCACCACAGTTTTGCTGGTGCATATTTAGGTCCGCCACCATTGTCAGCAATATAGGATGGGTTGTTTTGAAAGAGCAATGAAGGGAATCCCGTTCCTTTTCTTGGATTAAACCATGATGAAGTGTGAAATTGATGGTTATCATAAATTACATTAATGTTATGTTTATCAGCGGCTTGGGCTACAGATTGCAATTCAAGCATGAAATTCGTGGGATCTTTTACATATGATTCCCAATAAAATACAAAACGCACATGATTCATACCAGAGTCTGAGATTAGTTTGAAACTATCGTCAAAATAGTTCGGTGGCATAATACTTCCTATAGTTCTGCTCTGTGGCATGCTTGTATAGTATCCTTTCATATTAACACCAAAAAATATTTGATTTGTCTCTAGGCCGTGTGAGACTAGTACGAATGAATTAGTGAGCAATATGCTGAATATT
>Ga0193736_1000083_pt1 | contig 15318 bp, 16 predicted proteins | sample L2m1metaG_FD_160566 | JGI IMG/M metagenome (GOLD analysis project Ga0193736, IMG submission 160566) | Soil microbial communities from a riparian zone of the East river system, Colorado, United States - L2m1 | ecosystem: Environmental > Terrestrial > Soil > Riparian zone | place: USA: East River... | reverse complement strand
AATGTGACCTACCGACTAGACCTGGGAACAGCATGTCAGGCGCGCGCCAGGCAGTATCGAGGACTAGGGCCACTGGCTATCAAGCTGACTGGTGACCGAGAGCAGAAGGTCTATCAGTCCGAGTGGGTGATCTCATTCGATGATGGCTCCGTATCTATCATGACCGACTCGGTCTTCAAGCGTGTCCTCCTCTCAGCCCTTCGCTTTGATGCTGTAGAGCCTGAGCCTGTAAAAGAGGAGATGAAGGCGAGCGCAGCGAGCGTTAAAAAATGAGCGAATCAAACGGCTCCGGAAATACCCTGAGCGAAGCGAAGGGTCTAGTTGCGGTCCCATGTTCTGAAGACGCGCGCGGCTCGGCCTTCTGGGCATGTCTAGCTGCCTTAGAGAGACCCCTAAACTGGGACATCCGAGTAGAGCGTGGATCGTCCATCGCGCGGAATAGGAACGAGAGCATTCGCTACGCGCTTGCTCAGGGATATAGGTATCTTCTCTTCCTCGATGACGATCACATCTTCCCTCCCTTCCTCCTCCGTCGCCTCCTAGATGTCCTCGAGAGTAGACGCTTGCGGATACTATCGGCGCTATATACGAAAAGGCTACATCCCAACCTACCCCTGATCTTCGACCGCTATGACCAGGATGGCCGCGTAGTCTATAAAGAACTAAAGGACGATGAATCCGGCGTCATAGAGATAGCTGCTACTGGTCTAGGCTGTCTGCTCTGTGAGGTCGATGTATTTATAAGAATCGCTGCGCAGCAGAGATTTGAAATTGGAAATGAGAAATGGTTCACGCTTGGGGAACTAGACGGAGATCAGTGGAACGATGACGTAATGTTCTTCAAGAGATGCAGAGATAGTGGGGAAAAGATCTACATCGACTTGGAGACACAGATAGGGCATGAGGCGCGCGTAGAGGTCTGGACACTCCGAGGGGCAGATGGTAAGTGGATAACTGTCTACGCTCAGAATGGCCTAATGATGCAGTTGCCGAAGATTCGTATCGACTTCTCGCTCCTAGAAGAGAATGCTGTAAAGGCAGGTCAGTCGTTCCGAGTCGTAGGAGATCATCGAGCTGCGCTCTCTCTGGATGATGAAGTCGATCGGATTGATAGAGTGAACTGAACGCGAAGCGTTCCGCACAATTTTACCCGCCTTAAACTGAACTGAGTCTGGAAATTCGGACGCTGGAGATATGGACGCTAGAAATTTGGACGAACGAAGTGAGTCCCGAATGAGCCTTGATCTTAGCCCGATAGACACAGAACTGAAGGAACTGGCGCGCGCGATCCTTGAACCTCTAGACTTAAAACTCTATGAACTCGAAGGGATGTCCGTATTCGAGGTTAGGCCAGATAGGTTCGAGTATGGGACATGCATCTTCTACATCACCGATGGAACCTTCACGCTCTCCAAGCTACTGGTCTTTCCTACATCTGACGATATCAAGCGCGCGCTCGAGGTTGGATCTAAGGAGTTTTTCGATCATCATCCTGGTGCGCGCGAGGGATTCGGTCAGATATAGAAGCATGGCAGAGAGCGTAGCGAAATGCCTCTGACGGATCTGGGAAAATCGAATCTAGGAAGATATGAGAAAGAGTGGCGACCGCACAAAAAACAAGAAGAGTTCATCGAGCTACCATTCTCTGTCTTTGAAGCCTTATATGGTGGAGCTGTGGGCGGTGGAAAGAGTGAACTCCTATTCATGCTCCCCATTGTCTATGGATTTCATGACTATCCTGGGTTCCACGGCGTCCTTTTTCGCGAGACCTTTCCTCAGCTCGAAGCGTCGCTCATCCTTCGCGCGGTTCCGATCTATCGAAAGTTGGGGGCACACTACGATTCTACTAAGCATACCTGCACATTCCCAAGCGGCGCAGTCATCCGATTCTCTTACATGGAGAACGACCAACATGCGCGTGACCACGACACCAATGAGTATCAATACATCGCGTTCGACGAGCTTACAGCGTTTAATGATTTCCGATACCTCTATCTTACTTCTCGCGTGCGTTCAGTCATTCCTGGTGTCCCTGCTATTGTTCGTTCTGCTTCCAACCCTGGGAATATAGGTCATCTATGGGTCAGGAAGCGATTCATCGAGGCATCTCCAGACGGCGGCAAGCTGTTACACGACGCCGACTCTGGCACTTACAGAATCTTCGTTCGCGCTCTATTAACTGATAATCCCTACCTCCTGGAGAAAGACCCAGGATACCTCAAGAGACTCCGGCTCCTACCTCTAGCTGAACAGCGCGCGAAAATCTACGGCGACTGGTGGGTATTTGCTGGTCAGGTATTCTCCGAGTGGCGCGACATTTACTTCGGCGCGCGGTTTCCTGATGAGCCTGAGAATGCATCTCACGTCATCGATGACTTCACTCCGCCAGAATGGATGCCTCGAATCATCGGGTGTGACTGGGGATTCCATCCCGGTAAGACTTGGGTTGGTTGGGCCGTCGCTCTGCCTTCTAAGAGGGCAGTCATCTATAGGGAGCGCACCTACTCTAAGACAAATATCTCCGTATGGGGCGCGGAAGTCGCTCAGATCACTCAGTCAGAACGCGCATCGATCGTAAAAGCGGTCCTTGATCCATCCGCCTGGGGACATAAGGGTGAGGATAAGACACTTGCTGAGCAGATTCGAGATGCAACCGGACTCAACTTCGAGCGCGCGGACAATGACCGTCTCGGCGGCAAGTTACTTCTACACGAATATCTCCGATGGTCCCAGAGGCCGAAGGCTTTCATACCGCCGGAAGGATACGATGAGAAGTTGGCACTTCGTATCTTACGGAATAATGGGCCGAAAGCCTTTCGCGAATATACACAAGGTTTTGAGCCAGAGAGTGATGAGACTAACCTCCCTAAACTACAGATCACGAAGTCATGTGTCGAACTAAGGAAAGCCATACCGGCCTGTGTCTACAGTGAGAAGGAAGGCAAAAGAGCGGAAGATGTCGCGGAGTTCAACGGTGACGATCCATACGATGGTTGCCGATATTTGCTGAAGGCTGTTGATGACTATTACAATCTCTCCTCGAAACTGGCTGAGAAGTATGGTAAGTTGGGTGAGATCGTTCAGTCTTTTGAGCAGACAAACGATTGGACAGTCTATCACCGACAGATGGCCGAGTATGACAAGAAGTTTAGACACTCAGGCCAACCTAAATCCATACCAAGGAAACAAGGTAGATACTCGAGCCGCTTTCGTTTTCGGCCTAGATAAGAGACAGTTGATCGCAATTGTCTTTCAGCTTGACGCGGAGATCAAGGTCTTACTAGAGGATCGAGATAGGCTAGAGGGTCTGTTGGAGAGGTCGATAGAAAGGAATGAGCAGAGAGTCGATAAGCTAATGGGCTTGGACCGTAAAGAGGTGGAAGAGACTGCACAGCAACCTCCAAGACCGATAGGTCGGAAGTCGTGGAATCAAACGCGCGCGGGTTATGAGTCTAAGAAGAGAGAGGAGTATTGGACTAAGAAGATCGATGCCGAGGACTTAGCATCTTTAGAGAGGCGTGTGTCTGGCGAGATGGAAGGTGCGATGCTTGCTAAGAATGAGCCAGAGGTCGCAGGCTGATGCTAGGGCAAGAGACTACTGACCTAGACGTCATCTCTGAAGGTGAACCAAAGGTTCAGCTTTATGAGACAGATGAAGCTCACTGCATCCTAAATCTCGTCCAAGAGTTCGACCGTCAAGAGGAGTTCGTTCGCATATCATCTGTTAGAGAATGGAAGAAGCAATTATTCTATTGGGATGGGATTCAGTATCTAGCCTGGGACGCACTAGGCGGTGACTGGAAGACTCCTGAGCAAGTCATAGAAGAAGATCCAGATGCTGACATAGATCCTGCACTCTACGCCAAAGTCGTCAATGTCTATAAGGCTCACGGCGAGATCATGATAGGAGCCTTATCCTCTGCCCTCCCCGCCGTCAGATTCTTTCCCAAAGACGCCGATGACCCCGATGACGTCACAGCCGCTAAGGCGCGCTCTCATATCTCCAAGTTAATCCAAAAGCAGAACAGAGCGCGCCTCCTCGTCATGCGCGCGCTCTTCCTGCTCTATACCCAAGGAATGACCGCCTGCTATAACGAGAATAAGTCCGATTACCGCTTCGGATCTATCAAGTCTCCCGAGTATGCCGACGTCCAGGTAGTTAACCGCGATCTCTACTGTCCTGGATGTGGTCAGCAGATGGGATCTCAGCAGTTTCCCTTAGATCAGCTAGATGCGATGGATGCGATGGGAGATGGGATGGGCGAGGCCCAGACCTGTCCGAATTGCGGTCCAGTTAGTCCTGAACCAGTAGACAGTCTAGAGACTCAAAAACAACAGATAGGAGAGACGACTAAGCCGAAGAACAGAGAATGCCTGGAAATGTATGGCCCACTGAATGTCAAGTTCCCTATGTGGGCTCGCGACCAGGAATCTATTCCCTATCTAATCCTAGAAACCGAGGAGCACGTATCCCTCCTCCGCGAGATCTATCCTGAGATAGCTGAGAGGATCGAAGCAACGAGCTATCCGGATACCTATGATAAGGAGTCAAGAATCCCGACAGCCTACAAGAATGACTTCCCGAGAGACCTAGCGACAGTCCAGAGAGTCTGGCTTCGTCCTTGGGCCTTCAATTCCTATGGTGGCGTAACATCTGGAATCGACCGTGAGAAAGTTCTAGCACTGAAGTCTAAATACCCTGAAGGCGTCTATGCAGTCATCATAAATCACAGTCTAGTAGCAGAGATAGTCGCAGACAAGCTAGATGATCACTGGACGATCTCCGAGAATCCACTGGCCGATACCCTACATCCCAAATCTATCGGATACCCGATGGTCCCGATAGCCGACATCACAAATGAACTGACCAACCTGACACTAGAGACTATCGAGTTTGGTCTGCCTGAAGTCTACGCCGATCCCCACGTCCTAGACTTCGATGCATATAGGAGGAATGAGGCGCGGCCGGGGCAGGTTTCTCCAGCGACGATGCCGAGTGGTCAAGGACTATCTAGTGGATTCCATGAGGTCAAGGCAGCTAGTCTCTCGCGTGAGGTGGAGCTGTTCGCGGATAGGATGACATCTGTAGCCCAGTTCGTCATGGGTTCCTATCCCTCGATATATGGTGGTAGTCAAGATGGAGGATCGGGAACCGCGCGCGAGTATGAGATCTCTAGGACTCAGGCACTACAGCGACTCTCTACGACATGGACTATCCTGCAAGAGTTCTACGCGAAGGTGATGGGGAAGTCGGTCCAGTCGTTCATCAAGAATATGCAGGAGGACGAGAGACTGGTCGAGGGTAAGGGGACTAACTTCATAAATGTCTGGATTAGACAGGCAGACCTCCAGGGTGAGGTGATGGAGTTAGAACCGGAAGTCTCGGATGCCTTCCCGATCTCATGGGCACAGAAGCGTGACGTGATCCTGAATTTGATACAGCTGAAGGATCCGGATATCGCGATGGTCATAAGGCATCCGGAGAATGCTAGCCTTATCGCATCTATCATAGGAGTTCCAGAGCTATACATACCGGGAGATGATGACCGGAATAAACAACTCTACGAGATTGGTCAGTTAATTCTCGCTGAGCCTATGGAGATTGGTGGCGGAGTTGATGAGTCAGGGCAACCGATAGGACAGGAGATGAAGTCGACTGTCGAGGTCATCCCAGAACTAGACAATCATCTGGTCGAGTCGGAGATCTGCAAAGCGTGGTTGAAGTCTGAGGTGGGTCTAGTCTCGAAGCAGATGAATCCTGGTGGCTGGATGAATGTCTTAACTCACATGAAGGAGCATTTGTTCTTCGCTCAGATGATGGTCGATCAGCAGCGCGAGGATGATAAAGATTCCGAGGACGTAGAAGACATCGGAGGTGAAAAGTGATCAAGAAAATTACGCTAGTAATTTTCCTTCTAAGCGGGAGCGTAGCTCACGGTCAGCAACCATTTAGCCTGACCGAGTATAAGTCAGCCTTCGCATTCGAGCAGATCACTGTAGCTGCGACGTCGATTGGATTTACTCTGGCTACATATGATCCGACGCCAGGAACTGGGCAGTCGCGCGTGGATACGAGGGCGGAGCTGGCGACCGTCAACTGTGACAATAATGCAGGGGCTACTATCCGAGCACGTTGGGACGGGACCGCTCCTACGGCGGCAATCGGTGTGACAGTCATAGCAGGAGCAGACGTTGCTATTTATGGATATCGCAACATCACGAATTTTAGAGCGATCCGGACTGCTGCTACTTCTGTTATTTGTAATGTTCACTTCTATCGTCGCATCACAAATTTGCAGTAGGGGACTTTGCAATAGGAGACAGATATGTTAGGGTTTATTTTTCTGGTTGTTTTCCTATCCCTACTACCAGTCAAAGCACAATCGCAGATTGTGGTTGGTGCTGGAGGTCCGAGTGTCACGATCTCGGCTTCTCCTATGCCTCTACCTATCTCCGAAATAAGTGGAGGAACAGGTCAGTCTGTATATGCTGTCGGGGATCTACTTGCTGCTAATACTACTACTAGCTTATCGCGACTACCATCTGTGGCTTCTGGCTCTCTTTTCGCATCTGCTGGTGTTGGGACATTACCTGGGTATACTACAGATCCGGTGATAACTGGATCCCTAACCTCAAATAGAGCATTGACTGGAACATCTGTCCTTGGTGGTATAGTCGTTAGTGCATCGACAGGAGCAGCACTGGGCGCGCAACAGGATGCTCCGTGGATTCGGATAATAGGCAATGGATGGAATAACACAGCTAATGCTAGCCATCCCGCTGAATTTGGTTTTCGGCTACGTCCAGGTCAGGGTAATCCAGTCACAGCTACTCTGACCTTGTTCCAACAGATTAACACTGGTGGATACTCTACGATTGGAACATGGACTAACGCTGGACTCTATACCTCTGCGGCAGGATTAACGGCAACCACGACGGTCAGTGCTGGGTCGACGGTGAATGCTGTCACAAACTACCTGTCAAATGCATCTATCTTCTACAATGGCTCGGCGGCGACGTTAACATCTGGATTCTCGACTACTACTCCGACTGTGACTGGGAAAGCAAGTAGCTTCTCAGTTCTCATCGCCGCGACGCCGGGGGTTACAGGGACCGTGACCTTCGCGACAGCTTTTACAAACGTCCCAAATTGCTCCTGCACTAATACAATCACGGCGAATGCTGTCCAAGCTGTCCCAACGGTGAGCACCTGTGTGATCAATGGTGTCTGGATCGCAGGAGATACTTTGAGATGTGTATGTCTGGGGTATTGAAATGGATAAGAGACTTATACTTGCTCTCTGGTTTGTTGGCGTGCTAGGAAGTGGTCTAGGATTTGGCTATAATCAGGGAGCAGGATATCTCAGGGGTAATGTGGTCAGCCTCGTGACGGACATTCCGAAGGGAGGCTGTGATGATGGCAACATTATCATCCTGAGACAACCAATAGGATCTCTACTGGCTGGGACGTTGAGTGTGTGTCTGGGAAATACATTCGTGCCAGTGGGTCAGACTGTTCCGACTGGAGCAATCATCTTCACCATCTCGACCTGCCCACTGGGATTTAGTCAGGTGAAAGAGCTACATGGTCGGTTGGTTGGTGGCTCACTCGACATGACGGCCTGTCAGAAGGACTGAGATGTCATCGCGCCTGTCGCCGCTCTCGCCACTCTCCAGTCTGTCTCCCATCATTGCCCTGCTGGCCGGCGTCGCGCTGCTCCTCGCGGTCGACCAGCGCTGGCGCGCCTCCGTGGCAGGACAAGGATCCACCTACAGCGCCGGGAACGTCTTGACCCAAGGCTCGGCCCTGCCCGGCACCTGCACGGTCGGAGCGCTGTTCTCACTGACCGCGACCCCCTTCGGCCTCTTTCAATGCAATGCCGCGAATATCTGGAGCGCCGTCGGGAGCGTGGGGGGGAGCGACTGGGATGTCTACATCAACAAATCGATCACCCAGACGATCACGTCGAATACGACACTCGTTAACGATACGGAACTCTTTTTCCCCGTACTCACCGCGCAAATCTGGCACATCGAACTTTTACCAGCGTATGACGGAGACGCCTTTGCGACGGACATGAAGCTCCAGACGACCTTCCCGGTCGCGCGTGGCATCTCTGGCGCGCTCTATGTGAGTAGCGCCGATGTCATTACCGAATCCAATGTCTATGTCGCTGGGGCGACGACGATTACGCAACTCAGCATGGCGACACGGAGTTCGATCGACAATCCGATCACGGCGAGGCTGGTGCTGGACTTATGGATCTCGGCGGACGGCACCTTCCAAGTCCAGCATGCGAATCTGGTCTCCGGCGTGACGCGGATGCTCTCAGGCTCCATCCTGCGCGCGAAGAAGCTCCGGTGAGATTAATTCTAAAGGATGACCACAATCCTTCTCATCATCGTCTTGATCATGCAGATTGCCGTGGTCTACTCCGTTCAAACTCTAGCCTCGGCTATCAGAGATCTAGCATATGCCATTCAAGAAGGTCGGAAAAGATAAGTATGTATCTCCGTCTGGCCGTATATTTACTAAGAAGCAGGTAAAGTTATACTACGCGACCAGTGGATTCAAGGAGAAGCCTTCGTCTTCTAAGTGAGGAATCTTATGTATAAGCACTATCTCGGCTACCTGCATCATCCTGCTGACTCTGGAGCTGGATCGGGAGGATCTACTGGAGGAGATGAAGGTGATAGTCTATCGAGAGATCTAGGTGATCTTGGAGACGACTCTGATGACAAGGGTGGAAAGAAGGACGATTCGGGAGATGATTCTGACGAAGGTGAAGGAGATAGCGACTCTGATGAGGACGATGGAGATGATGGAGAGGGAGATGATGAGGATGCCGGAGATGAGGAGGGCGGAGAGAAGGGGGCGAGATCTGCGCGCGGAGCTGGAGATGGGGAGGACGAAGAAGAGGAAGAAGAGAAGCCTAAGGAGATAGAGCTAGATGCGACAGGTAGACCGACAATCAAGTCCATAAAGACGAAGTATCCTACTCTATTCAAGGACTTCCCAGAACTTAAATCGGCCTTCTTCCTACTTCCAAAGTTCCAAGAGGTCTACGCTGACCCCGAGGCCGCGCGCGAGGCAGCAGACAAGGCTCTCGAATACGATGCTCTGGAATCATCCCTAATCGGTGAAGGTAATCCTGAACTCCTCCTGACTACTATAGCGAAAAACAATCCGAAGGCTCTGAAGAAGATAGCAGAGAACTTCGGCGAGGCTCTGAGATCTGCTGACGGGGACACTTATGCTGCACTGTCTACTCCTATAATCGAGGAGTTGCTATACCATGCGACTCGACATGCGGATAAGATCGGTGATAAGAATCTTAGGTTATCTTGTAGACATCTTGCTAACTTTGTCTTTGCTAATGGGGGCGAGATTCCTGATATTTCTAAGAGGGAGAAGAGGGAACCGCATCCGGCAGAGAAAAAACTAGAGGAAGAGCGCGCGGCGCATGATCGGGAGAAGATGAATGCGGCGGCTTCTGAGATTGGTCAGACGGCTGCGGAGGATCTTGGCCGACTTATTTCTGCCAAACTCGGACAATTGACCAAGTTCGAGCGTCGTCAGGTGATCCGAGAAACCAGGCTAGAGATCGACGAAAAGCTCAAGAGAGATGCAGGCTTCCAACGCACTATGAGGGGACTCTGGGCAAGGGTCCGATCTAGTGGATATAGCGATGAATCGAAAGAGAGAGTAAAACAAGCGTGGCTCTCGCGCGCAAGATCCATCGCACCGGGAATCCGAAATCGACTCCGACAGGAAGCTCTCTCTGCTAGAACTCCGGGGGAGGGATCCGATTCTGAAAGATTTGAAAAGTCTGAAAGAATCGTCGGAGAAAGAGAGAAAGAAACTGGAGAGAAAGAGAAGGCCCAGAAGCGGCAGTTTCCGACAAAGGGTGGAAAGCCTAGTGGTTCTCGTCGGGTTCTCGATCCTCACAAAATCGATTGGACGAAAACCACTGACTTAGATATCCTGAACTCGTAGACTGTAGGAGTAGGGCGGAACGGAAGGGGAAAAATGGCCCAGACTGAGAGTCAAGTCGTAGCCGGAGAACTGGAGAGAGTAGATCCGAAGGTTCCAGTTCTGTTCGAGCGCGACGCGATGTTCTACGCGAATGTCGAGAAGCGGCCAGTCGAGAAAGTCTCTTCCCGTGACATGAGAATTCCACTCGAAATCCGTCCTGGTGGCCTCTTTGGTTACTATGACACGGCGGGTGGGGATCTCGGACGCGGCGAGGGACCAACCTTCGAGAAGGCGCTCATCTCGACTGTCAACTTCAAGTATGCTGTCGAGTGGCACAAGAAGGCCCAGTGGTCTACGGATGACACTCGAAAGGCAGTCGTAAATTCTGTCCGGAATCTCCTTGCCAATTCGATGAAGGAGTTCCGGCGCGCGGTCGATGCCAATCTTCAGACTGCTGGGGATGGTGTTCTTGGCACGATTGCAAGTCTGACTGGCACTGGACCGTATACGATCACGACCTCCTCAACAGACGGATTTGGAACTCGTCTGCTAAGAATTGGTCACAAGGTCAACATATACGATACCACAGTGGCAACAGACCGGACGATCGGTGATGAGCGGGTAATCACTTCAATCGACCACGAGGCGGGAACTTTCGTCCTGGCCGGATCTGCAATCGCTGGGATCGTGGCAGGAGATAAGATCGTAGCCTCTGGTCTGGTCGGAGCGAATCCAGTTGGTATCTATGGTGTTCCGTATCATCATAGCTCTGCATCGACTGGAACGTGGCTCAGTTTGGACAGGGCTACGTATCCTGAAATCCGAGCGAATCGGATAAATGCGGGAGGTGCTCTGGCTCTACCTCACGCGCGCCGGGCGATGAACAAGATAGGCGAACGCCTGGGGATGGAGAATGGAGTCAAGGTCAAGGCGTGGCTCCATCCGTGTCAGGCACAGGCATATGAAGGACTCGGTCAGTTGGTCCAGCAGATCAACAAAACCGATAGTGCGAAGCAGGGGATGGACCTCTACTTCGATGTCCAACAGATTGCTGGTATCGCGATGAAAAAGCATTTCACATGGAACAAGACCAGAATCGATTTTGTCGTCGATGAGGTCTGGGGCCGCGCGGAAATGAAACCCGCTGGATTCTACGAGGAGGAGGGACGTCGCCTCTTTGAGGTCCGAGGGGCAAGCGGAGGTGTGGCGGCTGCTACCTTGTTCTACATTGTCGCATCCTTCAACACCTTCACCAATCAACCACCGGCGGTCAGCTACATCAGTGACCTGACCATCCCAACTGGATACACGCATTAGAAAGGAGGACAAAATGGCTGAATATCCAGAACGATGGGGAGTTGGTGGGTTGCAGAATCAGGTCGTAGGACCGACTCTGGTAGCGGCTGCGACGATTGCACCGACTCACAAGGTCCATCCGATCACTGGGACGACAGAGACGGCAACGATCACTCCACCCTGGACCGATTTTGGAGGTGAATTGATCTTGATCGCCGCTGCCGCATGGACCACGACAACGACAGGGAACATCGCGATCGCTGTCACGGCTGTGACGAATCAGTCTGTGATACTGGTCTACAATCCGAGGACTGCTCTCTGGTATCCTGTCCGTTACTAGATGGCGGGGAGTGGGACGGTAGGGGATCATCTCTTACCGTCCCATCTGTAGAGACTGAGCGCAGCGAAGTCTGAAATGACAGACAGAACGACGATCGATGCGATAAACAAGAGGCTGCACAGGGACTACAGAGTCCTTGATGGTAGACCCATCTATCGTATCGTTTGGAGTGGGGATCAGTTAGAGGTTAGGAAAGGGACCTTCACCGACTGGTATGGCTCGATTCTCATAAGGCAGGAGTATCAGGCTGTCAGGGAGATCAAGAAATACTGGTATCTCCAGAAGCCCTGCTGGATCTTAGAGAAGCTCGTGTTCATCCAAGGTGTCAGAGACCTAGAGGAGATCTCCAAGGAACTAGTCCAGATTAGGAATGGGAGCTACGAGACGATCTATGTCTTCCAGGACAAAAATTTCAATCCTCTCCCGGTAGCCTGGAAGGTAGTAGACTTCATCATCTTCAGACTTCATAATCCTGTTAAGAACTTAGTTCGCAAAGAGATAGATCAGCGCGCGGAACAGATCGATGAGGCAGAGGAGACAGCATACTTCCGAGAGCAGGTTGATGAGAAGGCTCGCTCGGAGCTGTTTACCTTTGAGAATGCTGTCTCGGTTAGCTCTAGGCAGGTAGAGTTTAAGCGGTCTAGGAAGATGGAGTATGTGGAAAAGACAGGACCGATAGATTTGGTCTCTCGGGATCTCATATAAGAAAGCAAGAGGGAGAAATGGATCAGATACCTCCGAATCGGCAGATGGCACTACAGGATGTCTCGACAGTCGTCTCCATCCTTCCAGTGAAGATCGATGAGCACAAGCCAGGATTGATCCCTGGGCAGTATATCCTAGCTGGGGTCAAAGATCCACTGAAAGACTGGAATACCCTCCACGTCGCGCGCGCTCAGTTCCCAGTCTATCTAGATGAGAATCGACCTGCTCTAATAGTTCCTGCACCGTCCGATGTCGTAGCCGAATCAATCTGTCGAGACTATAAGGTGGGAATAGGTTTGATCGAGCATGGGGTAGCTGAGCCTGGTCTCTTTTGGGCGCGCGGCCTGATCAAGCATTCAGACGTCCCAGTAGTCCTAGAGAAAGAGCTAGCTCGTGCTAGGGCCTTACAAGTCGAGTGGTTCAAGCGTCAGATAGCTGAGGCAGACGATGATTGGGGAAGGTATCACACTCGGAAGTCTATATCTACACTCCAGAAGATAGCTGCTACTACCTTGAAACTAGAGCGAGAGTGGAACATCGATATAGAAGTCAGGGAGAATCTACTCCTGAAGACCTGCAAATTCTGTATGGCAGATCTGAATCCGGAAGCGATCGTGTGCCGATACTGTCAGGGTATTCTGGATACTGTTCGATATAACTCCGAGTTCAAGCGAGCGGTTTCAGCGAATCAATAGTTCGCCAGGCGAACAATTCTGAGGACTAAAAATGGCGTCACCGAAAGTCAGTAATACTACAGTAGAGCTAGAAGCCAAAGCTCTAATGGTCAGAGATAAGGCCGAGACTCTGACCGGCCTGAAGACCTTTGACATGGGTGTGGCTCCTCCATTTGCTGTCGCTGCTGGATCTACAAAGGTAGTTAATCTAGATGCTGACAAGGTGGATGGTCTAGAGGCTAGTGCTTTCTTCAGGGATGAGCGAGTTCAGAACGTTTTAACTCATGGTGCTCTACCTAATCCAAATACATTAGGAGTAGATGCTACAGTAGCTATTCAGGCGGCTATAGATGCTGCGACTGCTGCTGGTCATTCTGAAGTTCATATTCCTGCTGGAGTTTATCGAGTAGCTGGGACTCTTACTATCCATGAGGGAATCAAGATCAAGGGGATTGGTGGTCAGGGATCATCATACATATCTGGAGTAGTGATAGTTCATGATTCTACTGGTGGTCTATTTCTTTGGGATGGTAATGGGGCATCGACACTTGGGACAGGCGGTGGGCTGGAGAATATCCTAATCGTAAAGCAGGATGGGAGACTGGGGGGAGATGCCATAAAGGTTCTAGCCACGAATGACAATCACAGACCCGGAGAGATGCAGTTTAACAATGTTTTAATCTATGGGATAGGAACTGGTCAGTGGGATCGTGCTCTGGATGTAGATGGGACCGCCTGCACGACTCCTGGCGCGCGTGGTGTTCGATCGATTCAGCTCAGTAAATTCAGAGTTGCAGATTGCCAGATAGATAATGAATACATTCGGATGAGGGATGCTGTCCACGTAACAACGAATCATGTTCAGATCGATACAGGTAATGGAACTGGCGATCCTGGCTTGACGATATCTGGATACTGCGAGAATCACAACTGGGCGAACTGCATCATCAATGGTGAGTTTATAGTAGGAGCGACAACTGGAGACGATTTCCATCTTACCATTACAGGGAAAGTCACTACATTCACTCAGGGGAATACGAGTGCGCGCGGTGGAGCACTGATAGCCTGTCAAACATTCACTAACGTAAGCTCATCCTTTAGAATCCACTCATCTCACAATGCTGAGTTCCTTGGAGTCAGAACTACTGTAGCCTCTGATGTCACTGGAAACTCAAATGTCTATACGGTCTTGTATGATTCTGAGCGTTTCGATGCTAACTCAGATTTTAATCCGGCTACTGGTAGGTTCACTGCTAGATCTAAGGCATCCTATCACTTTAATGCTTCTGTAGATCTCAAGGGTATAAATTGGACACATGAGCGAGTCAATGGTCTCTTCATCCGTAGAAATGCCGCTGGAGTAAGTCAGGAGCATTATTACTTTCACATTTCCGATATCACTACTAGAGCCAATCGTATAATTGAGCTAGTGTCCTCTTCTGTAGCAAATCCTAGTGTAATAACTTGCTCTGGTAATCATGGTCTAGCTACGGGAGATAACGTCATCATAGTTGGTCATGTAGCTACACCACCATTAAATCAGACCTCACATGGAGTAACAGTTGGTAGTCCTTCGACATTCACTATACCAGTAAATGTCACTGTTGGTGGCACAGGTGGTTTTGCGATTGGTAAGGGACCATCCTCTCTGGATCATCTGATTATATCTGGAGGGATAACAGCTAGGATGGAGGCTGGAGATACGATGGAGGTTTGTGTGCTTGTTGATGGTGTGTCTGCTATAGTTGATGTCTATGGCTCTGGCTCTAGTGTTCAGTATACGCACTTCAGTGGTCATATGGTTTAGAAAGTCTGAGCGTAGCGAGGACTGAAGATGGACACAGGTCTAACGATCATCACTGAGGCGCGCGGCCTACTCAACGATCCGACTGGAGCTATATTCAAGACCGATCCCATGATCGTGTTGGCGAATAAGGTATATCGGGAACTGCAAACTAAACTGTCTGCTATGGGGATTGCTGTCACGAAGAAGGACTCGACTCTCTCCGTCCTAACTGCCGGAGATAGCGTTTTAACATCAGGAAGTGGTCTACCGAATGACCTACTATACCCGATAGAGGTTAGAGAGAGATTATATCCGTCAGCAGATAGATACGCAGACATGCAGGAGAAGGACTGGAAAGAACTAGATGTCACTCCTCGGACCTTCTTAGGCTATTGGGTCTGGCAGGAAGATGAGCTGAAATTTCCTGTAGCTACGACTGATCGACAGCTTCATATCCGATTCGTCAAGACTCTTGGCTCTATTACCCAGACTACCTCCCCGATTCAAATGGCTGGTGTATCGACTTGGCTCTCTCAGCGTT
>Ga0193736_1000082_pt1 | contig 15354 bp, 14 predicted proteins | sample L2m1metaG_FD_160566 | JGI IMG/M metagenome (GOLD analysis project Ga0193736, IMG submission 160566) | Soil microbial communities from a riparian zone of the East river system, Colorado, United States - L2m1 | ecosystem: Environmental > Terrestrial > Soil > Riparian zone | place: USA: East River... | reverse complement strand
AGAAGGCTGGAGGTTCCTTTTCGTAGTTCTTTATATCATATGGCCAGTACTCCTCTGGCGGCACACCAAACAACGTCAAGGCCCCCATAGCTGTCCTCAGAAAAGCACCCGTGTCCCCTTTAAAATTAAGCATTTTCCTAGTTACCTTGTAAAGGAATAATCTAGATGCGTCTATGTGTTTTCCGTGCGCTCTCCTTTCAAAGTATTCAACTAGACCAACTGCCGCGTTTGCAGTACATGATCCAATTGATTGTTGATCTTCTATTGGAGAGCACCATTTTCGCAAGTCCTTCTTCGCAGGCAATGAGATCTTTAAAACCTTGTTCCTAAGACTTTCATCTAAGTCAACTTTCTTGAACATGTTTGCTACCTTGTAACTTTGTGGAGTATAATCCCTGAAACTGGGATAATCCGGCAGCCAACCCATCCCCTTTTTGTTAATTGTATGACTCAAATTAACACTGTGACAAATTTGGTGTTAATAAATATAGCTAGAAAATTATGAGGGTATACGAAAACCGGAACAATTTACTATTTTATGTAATTTCTATGGCGTATTTTCCAAAATGCTTATTTATTTGGAGAATAATTAGAAAGCATGCGAAAATTATTGGCGATAGTAAAGGCACTATTCCAGCGGAAGGCTTCAATAGAAACGGTTGGAAAATACTCTGTTTCGAAAAGTCCCGGTGACGTAACTGAAATAAGACACAATTAAGATGCCAGCGTAGGGATTTGAATAAATGATTACTATCCTCTTTTCAAACTTCACTGATTATTTAATATGCAACCATTTAGAATTCGCATAAATTTTGAAAAAATTCTCTTGCTCTTTTACCTATAGTTAATTCAGTACTCCTAAACAATCTCCCAACTTCAAACGTTTCAAGTCCTGGAACTATTACTCTTACAACTGGGATTTTCAATTTTGGATCAGTTAAATCAACGACTACCACCTTCTTAATTCCTGATTGCTTCAAACGATTCAATATGAATTTGATATCATCCAAGATATCGTCCATTATATACGACTTAATTTCGGAAAACGCGACGGTATTTTTATTACCGGGTCGTAAAGGTGAAGAAGTTGCAGACATGAATTGCCATTTCCGCTTGTAAATCTCGTCATTTTCTTTGTAATCGATCTTCCTACAGTCATCTCTAGCCCCTTGTATGTTAACCGCCCTCGTTTGCGATAGCTCAGTTATTGCACGGATGAGCGCAATCCTTGAGTCAAGGTGTGTTCCATATCCATATGCAAAATATCCATAATTACTTGATATCCACTCTACACTACTTGCAACAAATGTAGGGATTCCAATATCTTTTTGTGTTATATCCTTTATTAGTAATGAAATCCCAGCTGCATCGAATCTATCAACCAAGTATTTAAGCGGCGCGAACTTATTTGAAACTTCTGAAATATCAACATCCTGAAATATAGTAGGATCATCAACGAAATCAAGGCTGGAGTCTTCGTCAAATTCAGATCCAGTTTTCTCCATATTTTTGATAGATTTTGTGATTCTCTGCAAAATGCTGTACGGTAATGAAGATGCAGATATCTCTGCTATACTTACGGCATCTCTTTCAATAAGCTCACATAATGCGTGACATATCGCTTCCTCTAGAACGTTCCCGGAGGCAAGTCCATTGGTGTGTGAATATGGGAAAATATCAACGGATGGTGAATTTGAAAAATGTCTAGAAAATGCGAGTTGAGCGGGAACCAAGATTTGTTGCTTGCTCAAGAGATCAAAACCAGTTACAAAGTCCAGTATTGACGTCTTGTCACTATAAAAATCTTCAACTGGTTCCACGACTTCATCGGGATGAAGTACCTTATATGATTTAGATAAATTGGAATAACTCCCGGAAATGAAAGTTTTATTCCAGTTACTAGATAAGGAACAATATCGCTCTATGGATTCCATCAAAGCACTCACTTTTGCGTGTAATCTAGTTGGTCCTTTTCCACTATAGACCCATATTGAGTCTTCAGTACCCGGTAAGACCGAACTGTAATTGGGGATATACAATTTATCCAGATAAGTAATGTCGCAAATCCTTGTTACGCCTATCTTCTTACAGATAGGAGTGATATTTTCTAATGTGTCCTCTAAAGATTTAACCCTTGCACTTATGTTACCATCAATAGTACGATGTTTCTTTATGCTCTTGAAGCGCAATGGGGGGATTGAGGATAGCTTGGCCATTTAGGATATAAGACCGAATGATTTTTATTAATTTTGCCAGCTTCCTTAAAGTTATTCTTTCAGTAAACAGTGATTTAAATATTAGTGGGCCTTATTTGCTGCGTGAAAAAATAACCCCAGGACATTTTCGAGATAAATTGAATTAGTTTGGTTTTAGATTTGAAACTGTCACTGTATATTTAGCAGTAGAATTGCGAAGTCCACCTGAACATGATCCATGAAAATAGATCTCATGTTTTCCAATATCAAGTGGTTTGAGGAAAACCCAGTAACCATCAGCTGCAGCCTTAATTAATCCAGGTGAAATACCTAACCAGCTATCTTTACATACATCAAGAGAGAACACCTTGGGAGAAGACTGAACGCGATATGTAGGAATTCTATTCCCGTCAACTATTGCCTCCTTGTTAATTATGTCATTTATATCATCTACTACGTGTTTCACCATCGCATCTTCTGTTCTCAAATTAGGATCCTCCAACTGGTTGATTTCATAGTTTATTACTGGGAATAATAGCGCCTTCCCACTTGGAACAACACACTTTCTGATTGGAGTCTTATTCTCACCGGGGGTTCCTGCCAAAAACCATACAGGGCCACTCTGGTTCATATTTGCATATCTCCCAGTTTCATCAACTATTGGATTAACGTCAACTGGTGATGAAACGGCCCATTGCCACCATCTTACGGTCCATTCTCCAAATGAAAATCCGTATGGCCTTTGCCTATTTGTAAAATACAGCGTATTGGACTGCGATCTAATTTTTAGCATTTTACAACTATTACTTGTGCTACATGAATAAAAATTTGATGGAATTGAGACTTCATGAATTCTGGATGAAAGCAGCCGTTTTTTGGTAACAAATTCCATTCAGACGTCAGTTTTTAAGATAACATTTTCATACTTTAAAAGGAACAAATGGGGTTGAAACGTGTTCTCAAAAGCATTTTTTATATTTTTGACAAGTTTCTTGAAAGTCGTATACTCAGAGCATATTTTTTTCGTCTTGTAACTCATAGCATTCTCTCTTACAATAACCAATAGAAGGAACAAAATGATATAACAATACCTTCTGGTATTACAGAATTAGTACAATTTATTGTTCAAAATTGCCAGATCATTGTCCTTATAAACTACACTTTTGAAAATACATTGATGCAGACTAAACTTCAGAATGGAATTTTCTATCTGGGTACTTCAAAAATAGGAAACTCTTGTCATGTTGTTTTTGTTAGGGCAGGAGTTGGAACAATTGCGTCAGAAGTAGGTGAAGTTCTAGTTAAATTATGGACCATGCTCAATAACTTGGAAAAAGGAGAAGTTAATGATTTAATTGGTGTCCATGCGAGACACCTTCATCCTGGAAATTTAAATACACTTGTGGGATATGGTCCCGATTTATTTTCTATTAAGGGAATTAAAAAACAAAAGCCGTTGACTCTATCTGAAGATATCACTTTCAAACAGCCCTGTCTCAGCGGAGGTGGACCAATAATTGAAAATTCTGGAATCCGGTATTCCAAAGACATAGTCAAGAATGATGCTCAGTCTGACCATATTATACTACAATTTGTAGGAGATAACGAATTCATAACGAGTAGAGCGTCATTCGAAACCTGGAAACTCTTATCCAAATTTCAGAATAGTCTAGGAAATGACATACTATACTTAACAAATATTTTTACAGGTTTCCAGCGCGATGATAGGCGGAATTGGTTTGGTTTTCACGATGGGGTATCCAATCTTCGAAGCAAAGATCGTTTCCAAGTTCTAAGTATCGCTAAAAAGGATGTTACTGACAAGGATATATGGACTATTAATGGAACATACATGTCATTTCTAAGAATTGAATTTGATATTGATAAATGGAATAAACTTAACTACAATGACCAGTCGATAATAATCGGCAGAGACAAAATTACTGGTTGTCCCCTTATTGGGGTTGATAGAAATAAACTGCCCATAAAGGATAAAAGATGTCCTGTGAGAGGAACGTTTGAAGTTTTAGAAAAAGGTAATGAAATTTTTCGAGAGCATGGTCCATTTGGGAAACAAATGTATTTACCTCGTGGAGCTTCTGATAATCTGTTATTGAAAAGCCATATTGGTGTGGTCAACCCAACCAAAGAACAGTCAGATAAAACTAACGCCTATAGAATATACCGACAGGGATTTGAATTTTTAGAACCAATTAGATCCTATCCGGGCTTCAGAGTTGGGTTGAACTTCATAAGTTTTCAAAAAGCTCCGAAACGATTGTTTAACTTATTAAAACACAGCTCTTCCAAGGACAAGACGCTAGAGCAGTATACAGAATTGCCTTCATTTGAAACCTTTTTTACTGTAAGAACCGCAGGAATATTCATTGTACCTCCCCGGGCAATCAATGAACCATTTCCAGGAGCTGGTATCTTTCTCGACAAGCTTTCCATATCCAAAATAGATAAATCAAAATCAAGATATACGAGTAAGAAAGGACAACTATATTGACAGTAAAAAGTTCATATTAATTATTTTATTGCTATAGGTTTCTTAAAACTGAATTTAGTTACTAGCGAAAATTAGTTTTGCCTACATAAGGGGGTACTATTTCATTGGTATAGTATCCTAAAGTAGTTCAACTAATCTCAGATTCTTTACGCTCGAATAGCTTGCTATTTGAAAAAATTCAACACAACTTCCAATATTCCAAACTTCAACTTGAGGTAAATGTTGTAGACATTACCCTAAGGAAAAGGTGAGGAGTTGTCAATATCATCTTCAGTTTTAAGATGAAGGAATTTCTTTAAATCTTTAGGACCTGTAGGCCCCTTACTCTTATTTTGGGATGATATATCCTTTGTCAGATCTCTTGATTTAGACGACTGTACGTTAATATCGTAAACGGCATCGGTGTAATAATATCCTCTACCATGTCCTCCAAAGTGGAAACGATATTTGCCTGGAGTTAAATTCTTAACTATCACAAAATACCCTCCTTGTACTGTCTCATAATCACCTGGATCGGTTGGAGACTCAAATTTGGTCAGTAAAGGGTTTTCGCTTGATACTCTGAGTGTGAATACGGGAGTTTCAAAATAATAATCCTGAATGTTAGTTACGACAGTTTGAAAAGCCGAACTGGGACTAGAATCCTTATAGCGAAGCCACATTTCTCCGCCTTCTGATATGTCTCTTCTTACAGCATATCGCAGACCGCCCTCGTCGAGCAGTTGTATTGATTCGTGTGGATCATTCAAGGAGAACATAGCAGTCATGATAGGAATAAAAACTGCAGTGTTGTTATAGATAGTTTCACCTAAACTCCCTGTTTTGTCAAGAAATTTTCCTGGTTTTATAAATCGCTTGCCGCTTTTATCTTCCTCATAGTCCAAATTCCCCCTTAAGAAAAGGATTTGTTCTCCACTGTTGTAATCAACTGAAGACGAAACTAGGTAATTGGACCACTGTTCTATCCAGTCAGAATAAGTTCTTCCCCCAAAGGTATCATTCGGTTTTAAAACTGTAATAGTCAATGGTAGTTCAATAATTATTCTGAACACATATTTATAAACAAATGGTTTTGTAAACTGAATAATATCAAGAAAAGTCAACAGAAGTCTTCAAAAATTTGATTCTGGCTTGTTTATTCATACAATTAATGGTCATTTCAAATAAGCTATGTTATACTTCAACAGTAGTAAAATCATTGCTGAATCTAATCAGTGGAGGTAAAGAAACACATTATTTTGAACACTAGGATTGTAAATAAGAATATAATAATATTAAATCTTATATAGTTCCTAAAACAACTGCAATTTGATAGTTTGTTCTTAGGTCGTAATGTTCTAACTGCCTGTTTATTGTTTATTGCCGCCTTTCTGATATCAGCCATAGAAAACGTTCAAAGCTCAGACTCACAACCAGTACAATCTTTGCCTAGCCTTTTTCCTCACGATAGTAAACCATTTAACGTTACTATGGGTGTTTGGTTGGAAAGATATTGGAATTGGGTGGGCTCTATAGATCAAAACCTTCTTCCTCGAAATGATAAAAATGGGGAAAATTGCGGGATCAATCAAAATGGTCCTGTATGGTTCCTGGATTTTCACATTCCAGAGGGAGGTGCAATCAATTCAACCAAAAACTGTGAAATCCCTGAGGGTAAAGCAATCTTCATTCCCTCGCATGTAGGAGAAGTCGATCAATCAGAAAGACCCAATGGACCACTCTATACCGATAAGGAGATAACAGATTCTGTAATAGACGGAAATAATGACGGCCATGTAAGTCTAGAAATCGACGGAGTAGAGTTCTTTGATGGCCACCCCACTAAGAATTCTATCGAAGAATATTCATTGTACAGGACAATTACTGATTTCTTCAATTTAACTTATGTCGAGGATAATATTTGGGGGAAGGAAGTTCCTAAGGGTACTTATAGAGCACAAGCGGACGGCTACTTCTCAATAGTTAAGCCGTTGTCTGCGGGAAATCATACCATCGAACTTCATTCTGACACAACAAAACCAAACGTTCCACTTACGGACGAACCGAACCCTGACAATTACATCGTGGATCAAACATGGCATATTAAAATTATAAGTGCAAATTCTTCAAGATAGCTTCGTCAAGTGTTCATGTTTAATTTCAAAACGATGATTATTCTTCACTTTAAAGAGGCCCAGATTAAGCAAACCAATTATATGATTCAACAGTAAATCATACTAAAATTGAATATCAACTTTGCTGGTGGACTGGCTATACCGGTATTAGTTGTAATAGTAGTCCTGGTAATAACCGATACCTCAATCCTAGATGTCTCCAAATATTTTTTCCAGGAGAATGATTACTTCAATTTGATAGCATTTTCAGTATTGTTGTTTTCGAGTATTTTTAGTCAGTATATTTTATTAAAAATTGTTGGTAAAAAAATTCACAAATTCTCCTCGTTAATTAGAAACTCATTATATCACAGATTGAACACGTTTGTGCCTTTCTTTTTACTTTTTATCATTTTCTTAATTCTTCTTGAAATGTACATTACTTCTAGTTATCACACTATTCTAGTTAGCACGATAATATGGATAATCTATTCAACTGCAATACTAAATATGGCAGTACTTATTTTCCAATTTTTTCAGTGGTTCAAATTTAACAAGAATTATGTGGTTATTTCATATACTATTGCCATCATTGCCATTTTAGCAAACCTGACCATATCAGTAACAAGCGTAACTCACAACATTGAAACAGGGCCAAACATTATTCAATGGTTTTACAACCCAGTACAATCCTTTTCTAATGTACCAAATTTCATGGCTTTGATTTATGGAATAACTAGTGTAATAACGTTCATCTCAATGTGGCTGTCATCAGTATTAATGTTAAGTCATTATGCCAAAAAATATGGAATAGTAAGATTTGGCTTTATGATTGTAACTCCACTAATTTATTTTCTGAGTCTATTTTCTCCGTGGCTACACTTTTTCTTTCAATTTTTCAGTCATGATTATCCGTACATGGTAAATTTAACTTATTCAATCTTAAGTTCTTCTGCAAAGCCAATAGGTGGATTCTTGTTTGGTTTGATATTTTGGACTGCCTCGAAAACAATTGATAATAAATTGCTGAAAGAATATATGGTAATTGCAGGATTTGGAATCATGATATTATTCACCTCCAACCAAATTTTTGATTTAATGAGACCGGACTACCCTCCATTTGGATTAGTTACTGTTTCCTTTTTTGTGTTAGGATCCTACATATCATTTCTGGGAATTTACGCTTCCGCAGTATGTGTCGCACAGGATAGAGAGCTAAGACAAATTTTAAGAAAATCTAGTGAAAAAAACATAAACTTATTCAATCAAATTGGAAAATCTCAAATGGAGAAAAAACTCATGGCAACCGCGAATAGTGCAATGAAAAAATTCAAAGACGAATCAGGTGTTCCGACTTTTGAAGAGGAGGATTACAAAAAATATGTAGAAGATGCAATTAGAGAAATTCAAAAAGAAAAAAGGACAAGTTAGTAAATATTTAGTATTTATTTGAGTAAATAGCACCCCATAATTTTGCCATAACAATGCATACTCAAAAATTTTCTTGGCTCATCTGAACACTCATTATTGTTCGGTGGGATCAGTAAGGCTTTTTGTTCTTTGGATACATGTGATATTACGTCGGATATTTCTTCACCTCTTGATTCCTAATAAACTTCAAATTCTGGTGTATTGTACAAAAATACAAGTTATGAAGAGATTACTGATATCCAATGTGAGATCCGTTTCTAAAGCAGACATAGTGATAATTGGTTTACCAGACGAATCAAAATCCGATTCATATCGATCCGGTGCAAAGAATGGCCCTGACGTCTTACGTAGCACATATAATGAATCACTCTATTTTGATGGGGATGCTCCTGGCAAAAAAATTCCAATTGCTCCAATGTCGGGTTTTATCGACAAAAGGATATTTGACTTTGGTAACGTATCAAGGAAGAATATGTATAGTTCTGTCTTCAGCATTTGTTCAAAAAGTAAGATTCCTATAATTCTTGGCGGTGATCATTCGCTCACAACTATTGCACTTAGAGCGATCAAGGATTTGCTAGGAAAGAAAATATCTCTCTTATACTTTGATGCACATCCAGATTTCCTTAGCACAATTAAAGACTTCCACGGGTCCGTATTATCTGATTCAGCCGATTGTATTGATTTTAGACGAAGTATGTTAATTGGTATACGAGCGTCAGAGCCGGAGGAGTTACAGAATATCAACAAGAATGGCCTCGAATTCTTTACACCCTTTGATATTGTGGAAAAAGGAATAACTACTGTCACGAAGAGGCTGCTATCAAAATGTACTTCATCCTCTTACGTTTATTTATCCATAGATCTAGATTGCGTTGATTCTGGAATTGCGCCCGGCGTTTCGGTACCCTCAGCCTGTGGCCTTATGCCTATGGAATTAATATATTTTATAAAAAAGATTTGTTCTAATCTGAGAATTGTAGGTTTAGATATTGTCGAATTATCCCCAAAATACGACTTGAATAACAATACGGCCAACATTGGCGCACGGTTACTAATGGAAGCAATTGCCTCACTATCAATTCCAAAAAGAAAGTGATAATAGGCGTTGGAGTATGCCAATAATCGAATCAATGCGATGTTATTAACTCTCAATAAACAATTTCACTGTTTGGAAAACTTTTCTTTAAAGAAATTTGAATTTCGTTCTTATACTTAGAAAAAACACTAGCTACCGAGTAAATCTTGAGACGCCTAAAGGTACAAAAGTTCCTTTATAATCATTCAATTTTTTTAATATTGAAAACGTAATCGACTAGTCGCTTGATTTCTGTATCAGCTCCAAACTCGCTGAATTCAATTTGTTTTTTACTATTCCCTATCGCACCTGAAATTTTATAATAATAGCAATCAGCCATTTTACTTTTCATTGTTTGTGGGGGTTTATCATTGACTTTGTTTTCAAACAAATGTTCTAAATTACTTGCCAAATCATTAGGTAGTGTTTTGGTATCGATCTTAACTCTTTTAATCATTCCGGCAAATCCTCCACTTCTTTCTATTTCAATTTTCATATTTACTCACCAATGAAGACATGCGATCATATAATTGATTTAGGTATTAATCCAACTCCTTTCCAACCACCAGATACAGCTTTCTGTTCAATGCTATTCTTTCCAAAAATTGATCCTGCTACTTCAAAGGTGACGTTCGCTGCTATCTGAAAATTAGATCGCTCTCTTAACCTCTCTGTTAACGCAATATACCATATTTTGCCTGCTTTTTCCCAGGCGTATCCCCCAAGCTCCATTGCAATAAGGTAGAAAGCATGATTCGGGATTCCCGAATTAATATGAACACCTCCGTTATCGCTTGTTGTATTAACATAATCCTTCATGTGACCAGGTTGTGGATCCTTACCTATAGTCGGATCATCATATGCAGTTCCAGGATCTTTCATAGAACGCAGCGCAATGCCTTCGACTTTTCTAGTAAAGAGACCATGACCAATTAACCAGTCTGCTTTATCGGTTTTTTGTTTGAGTAAATATTGCTTTACTAAGGAGCCAAAGACGTCGGAGAAACTTTCATTCAATGCTCCTGATTGCCCTTCATATTCAAGTGCTGCCTCGTATTGAGTAACTCCATGGCTGAGCTCGTGTCCTATTACGTCAATACTTTTTGTAAAGCGTTCAAAAATATCTCCATCCCCATCACCATAGACCATCTGCGTGCCATTCCAAAAAGCATTATTGTAATTCTCTCCGTAGTGCACCGTGGAATCTAGTTTCATTCCTCTTGTATCAATCGAATTACGATTAAACATTTCATTGAAGAAATTGTAAGTTGAACCTGAATAATCGTATGCTTCAGTAACAGTCCTGCCACCTTTTGCTTTACCACCTTCACGTCTTATTACAGTTCCAGGCAGGCTCTCCTGGTTCTGCGCGTCGTAGATAGTACGATCAAGTCGATTTGATACAGAAAACATTGATGACATCGATCCTGTTACTAATCGTCTTCCTCTCAATTGTTCAGTCAAGATAAGATTTTTCCAGGCATGGTCCTTTTGTTTTTTAGTCCCCTTTTCTACTATTTTCTTATTCACGTATTCTGGAATAATAAAACAAGATTGATTTGTGCAATTCAGTAGATCACTTCTGTTTTTGGTGTTAAAATGTTGCTTAGAAAACATATCTATTTTTCCTTGCATTATGATTTATGTATTGCTAAATCTCGTGATGTGTTTACTTTTCAAATCAATTTCTCACGATTATGCAATAAGGTACATCTGGATATGGTTCTTCATAAATCGATCGTCAAGAAATAATCTTCTTTATCTAAGAATAAACAGTCATAGTTAAACTCTTTTTTATCATATCTTCTTAATAATTTTTTGATATTAGGAGTCATATTTGTAAAGACAATTTTTCTATGTCTTTTATCATTTTTTCCATCTTGAATCATCCATTTCAGGGTTTCAAGAGACGGATTGTCATCTCTTCCATTTGCAGATATTACATAATAGTCTGCAGGAATAGTATCAAAAAATTCCTTCGACGTATTTCTGTCACTGCCATGGTGTGGTACTTTCAGTATATCAACGTGAAATTTGCCTTGTTTATCAAGCATCTTATTTTTTGACAAAATTTCTATAACATCCTGCCCTATCCCATCACCTGTAAAGAGTATTCTTCTATTCCTTATTTGTACCAAAAACATTATACTAGCCAAATTTGGAATACTTTTATCTAATATTCGAAGAAGAGCAGATTCAAATTTCTTAGTTTGATTCTTCTTATTCAACCAATCGTTCCATTCTTTCCTAAGTTTATCGAGATTCTTCCTTGTCGGACCAAGCAAGTGTAATTCGATATTGTTCAGATTAATAGATTTAATATTATCACTGACTGCAATTTCTTTACCAATACTAAGATTAATCGGTATTTTCAAAGATCTTGCCAATAGTGTGAGGTCTCCTCCTTGTTGAAAGCCCCTCATGACTATCGATTCAATAACTTTTTTAGTACTTTCAAAACCTTGAGCTGGAAAAATATTCCTGAGCAGTTTATTTGGTTCTACGTGTAATTGCAATAGTTCCTTAAATGAATTGTGCCAGATTCTGGTTATTCTTACTAATTCTTTCATTCCCTCCTCTCTTTGAGTTTTTATTTCATTGAGTAAGTCGAGTAGTCCAATAATATGATCGTTATCAATATGGCTTAATACCACTAGATCTAATTTTCCATTTATAGATAGTTTTTGAAGTGTTGGTTTAAGATACTTTTTAAACGTTTGATAAGGTCCTCCATCAATTAAGATGCTTACTGAATTTTTACCGAATTTTGATTCTAATATAAAACAGTCGCCAAATTCGGCCTGTACCACATGAAGCTTTATCACAACAATTCTGGGCAGTTCATGTATTAAAGTTAAAACAAAAAGATCTTTCGGCGCCGAAAAATAATGAAATTATTAGTTTCCCTTCGATACTGGAAGATCTATTCTGTTTCCCCATTCTCCCCATGATCCAAGGTACATCTTTACCTTGTTGTAACCCAACAGTTTCAATACTATAAATGCATTCGCTGCCCTGTATCCTCCTTGACAATAAGTAATTATTTTGGAGCTCTTTGGTATTTCTGAATATATCTTTGAAAGTTTTTTCTTACTTTTAAAGCTGCTATTATTAATATTGTTTTCCCAATCAATATTTACTGCTGATGGGATATGTCCTCTTCTTGTGGCTCTAACGTCCGATCCATTAAACTCTTCTTTAGAACGAGCATCTAGTAACACCACTTTTTTATTTTTCAAAGATTTTTTTAATTCCGCAGCAGTCGATATTATATTCTTGTCGATTTTACCTTTAAATTTGGAATGGAGTAGAGGATTGCTTTTAATTTCTATAGGATAACCTTCACTTTTCCATCTTTTAAATCCGCCATCCAAAATGTTTACCATTTTATGTGAAAAATAAAGAAGCAACCATACGCCTCTAGCGGCAGAAATCCCAGAAACATTATCATAAAAAATGACTTTACTTTCATTTCGTATTCCAATATTAGATAATAGTATTCTTGTTTGTCTGTTGAAATCTTTTATACCCCTTTTGGAGGTGTCAAACCAATGAAGCTGAAAAAGATCAATGTTCACAGCTCCTGGAATATGTCCATTCTTATATTCCGAAAATGACCGGGTATCGATTATAATAATTTTATTCCCAGTTTTCCTGAATCGATGGTAAAGGTCTTTCGTCGATATTAATAGTTTCAGAATGATCTCTTGTACAACCAAGCAATATATAGAATGTGGTTTTCAGTCAATCCTTGACAAAATTATACTATTAATCCCATCAATCTAAGGCAGTTCGCTAATATTAATACTCTTGTTAGTAACGATCAGTTAATAGTTCTTACACCCTTCAGAATTTTATTAACCACCAAATAATATTTCAAAATAATATGGTCATCCCATTGGCTCCCTATAAAAGTAAAAATTTTGTTTATCTTATAGTGTTAATGATGTCCATAATTTCATCGTCACTAATTTGATCAAAATTCTGGTAAAACTGTTGTATTGCTCTAAAATTATTGTCACTCGGACTAGTAATAACTTCAACACGATCTATTCCTTCTCTCCTCAATAGATCTACTGTACTCCTTGGCGAAACAGTAATTGCTACAATAATACATTTTGGATTGTATTTTTTTCTTAAACTTCTGGATGTAGCAATAATGGTAGAACCTGTCGCCGCTCCATCATCAACTATTACAATGGTTATATCATTAATAGTAATGCACTTCCCATCAAGAAGGGTATTCTTTCCTTGATAGTATACATCAGATAGGCGCTTTAATTCTTGTAGTTGGTAAGATAACTCATTGTCAATATATTCGTTAGATATTTTTAGTTCTTCAATTAGAGTTTTGTTCAAATATATGGTACCATCTTCTGCGACAGCACCAATAGCAATCTCTTCGTTGTACGGAGCACGGAGCCTTCTTGAAACCACCATATCCAGATTGCAAGACAGTTTTCTTGCAATTATTTCTGCCATTACAAATCCCCCGCGAGCCAACCCGACTACTATAATATCTGATCTGGCAGTCTTTTTGAGGATATCCTTCAGTGTCCCTGCCAGAATGTTGCCGGCTGATTCTCTATTCTTTATTTTCAATTGAAATTTATTAAAGAACTTGTTTAGTATCAAAACCGCCTAACATTACTAATGTGCATGAGGTATTAAACATGGCGTTGTCCAATGCATAACTTGAAATTTAAGTAGCTAATTGGGTAGCTATCTATTTTGCGCTACTTTTCTATGCCATTAGATTGAATACGCGAGATAAAATTGCGTGTCAGCCATTGAATCGCGATTTCCGCAGCCTCTTGCATCGATCCTTCCTCCTCAAACAAATGAGAAGCTCCTTTTATTATGCTGAGTTTTTTTTCCTTAGAATTTCTCATTTTTTTCAACGTTTCCTTGCTAATCTTGATAAGAGATTTTTCCTTGCTACCTACAATAAATAGGCAGGGTGATACTATGTGCTCCAAAGATTTATTTTCTATCATGTCTGTTCGACCACTACGGATTACAATTGATATTATATTATATTTACTTGCGGACTTCAAAGCAGCTGCCCCACCTGTGCTAGAAGCAAAATAACTTATGGGTAAGTTCTCTGTCTGCGGACTAGTTCTTACCCAATCCGTAATCATTGCTAGTCGCTTAGAGAGTAATAATACATTGAATTTATTCAAAACTGCACCGGGGGTTTTGAAAGTCATTTTCTCTAAATGACTGTCAAATTCCTGTTCCTCCCGAGATAACAGGTCAAACAACAATGTTGCAATTTTTCTCTTGTTTAATTTTTCCGATACAAGTTGGTTTCTTTTGCTACTTTTACTACTGCCACTTCCATGAGCAAAAACAACTATTCCTATTGGATTTTCAGGTATCACCAGATTACCTTCAATAAAGACCTTTGAACTTGAATCTTCAATTGGAAACTGGATCAGCTCTCCTGACAATATCTAATCTTAGTTATTGTTAGAATAATATTTTATCCTTTTGAGATCTTACAATTAGAAAATATACTTTCTATTGTTCTTTTAACGTTCCTTATGTTAATATATAATTTCTCGAACAAATATGAAATGAAAAATGTGAACGCCTCAGTTTATTTCATATGTGATCTCATAATTTGCTGCATCTTTTTGTAGTGTTTTGGTCTTTTCTGCGTCACTACGTGCAGTGTGAATATGCCCCTCTATCACGACATTTGGTTCTGCAATAATGGTAATCTTTGCATCCTGTCCGTGAACTGGAACTGATAGGTTAATTTCCACAGCATCATTGCTTCTAAATATTTGTTCTGGATTGAATGACTGAGAGTCAGGATCGTCAATCAATTCAATTTTAATTCTATCCCCCTGATCATTGTGTGGATGAACACAACGTATTTTTTTTAGTTTGGTATTCATATTCAGGAATATGTCTAATATCTTAATAAAATTGTCGCTTATTTATTAAGACTATAAGAGTCATTTCATAATATCTTACCTTTAATTTAACCGACCCCATGAAATGAGGCCGTTTAAATAAATTTGTAGTAACGGA
>Ga0193736_1000081_pt1 | contig 15372 bp, 11 predicted proteins | sample L2m1metaG_FD_160566 | JGI IMG/M metagenome (GOLD analysis project Ga0193736, IMG submission 160566) | Soil microbial communities from a riparian zone of the East river system, Colorado, United States - L2m1 | ecosystem: Environmental > Terrestrial > Soil > Riparian zone | place: USA: East River... | reverse complement strand
ATCTATTCAAGATGAGTATGAGAAGCGGTTTTCTGGTCATATCTATTATAATTTCTTTAGTCGTGATTCCAAGCTTTGCCATATTCTCATTCTCGCAATCAAATAACACTTTGTCAAGTGAGTTGCCTTCAGATACCACGTTGTCAAACGCTTCAATATTAGATGAATCAAATGATGATACTCCAATTGAAAATGAAACATCCTTTGCTTCTCTGAGCAGATCCCTTGCTGAAACTAATCAATCGGACGATGAACAGACATCTCTTCCACCTTCTACTGAATCAGAATCAGATGATGAACAGACATCTCTTCCACCTTCTACTGAATCAGAATCTGAAGGCGAAACTAGTGAAGAAGAAGACATTCAATAATAATTAGCTGCAAGCAATTGGAAAGAAGTTATGGATAATATTTATTCAGATCAAGTTGCTATAGTTATCTCATGACAGGAATATTGGCATGATGTAAAATTCATTCAGACATGCCACATTTTTGACTTGCTGCTCTAATAGCATGAATATTCTTTGTATCGTAAAAGTTAATAGTTACAAAGAAAAAATAAAGACATGGGAAAATATGAATTACCTTCGTTACCATATAATTACGATGCATTAGAACCACATATAGACGCAAAAACAATGGAAATACATCACACTAAACATCATCAAACCTATACCGATAAGTTGAATGCAGCTCTTGAAAAATGTCCAGCAGAAATCCAGGAAAAGGACATTGTAGAAATTTTATCTCACCTAGATCAACTGCCTGCGGATCAGAAAGGTGCAATTAATTTTAATGGAGGAGGATTTGACAATCATCGAATATTTTGGCAGAACATGAAATCAAATGGTGGCGGTGAACCAAGTGGCTCTATCTCTGATGCAATTAATGAATCATTTGGAAGCTTTACTGCATTTAAGGAGAAATTTTCTTCTACTACAGTATTGATTCAAGGTAGTGGATGGGGATGGCTTGCATATAATCCGTCAACGAAGAAAGTTGAGTATAAATCAATGCCGAATCAGACTAGTCCACGAACAGAAGGTTTGATACCACTTTTAGGATGTGATGTATGGGAGCATGCGTATTATCTCAAATATCAGAACAAAAGACCTGACTATGTCACTGCTTGGTGGAATGTAATTAACTGGCAAGATGTATCAGAAAGACTGGATAAAGCTAAAAAGTAGAATATCATTTTTTTTGATTTCTTAACTTTTATTTTCTTAGAATCATAAAGTTGTCTCCTATCTGCTTTTACTGTTAGATTAGATTATTAGCCTTATCTGAAAAATTCGGTTACAACTATTTAGTTTTAGATTCGTGATAAATTGGCTAATAAGTATCGACAAATGAGAATCCATAGGTACTGCTAGATAATAACGCTTTTTGACAGCATACTAGAATCCCGTTATGTTAGCTATTTTTTGTTTTATCTCACTGGTTATTGTATAAATGTCATTGATGTCGGCCGTAGTTTGAACTTTTGAATTTAGTTGTGGGTATAATTTGAAAGCTTCGTCGCCTGTAACTTTCATCGATTGATTAAGCGTGGGCAATGTGTCATTAAGTAAGGATTCTGATCTTGAAATGAATCCTAGAGCATCCTGGTATTCAACGATTTGTATTATCTTTCCACTCCTTATACCGGACTCGTATTCTGCATTTGCGGCATCAAGCAACCACGACGCCACTATTAGTGTAAGGGTACTGTTATCCCCAGGAGCAACGAGATCACTAGCTTTGTCTAATATCTGATTGACTCCATTGGTTTCTTCCTCAAACTGAGCCAGGTTTAAATTGTTTGCATTCTTCGACAGCTGACTTAACGAATTAAAGAGCAGAGTATTATGGTTACTATCTATAGAAGCAAGTTGTACTTGAATAGCATCATAGATTTCTACTATTGGATGTTGAATATGGGCCTGGGTTAATGTATTGTTTCCATTTTCTTTATTCACTACAGCCTGTTCAAGGTGACCCTTCATTTGCTCAATATTATAGATAAATTCTATTTTGTTATATGTTTGAGCTTCGGCTAGACCGAAGAATAAAAATTGCAATACCACGAACAGAAAGCCAAAGCATGAGAGAATGATAAAATTAGATTTTGTAATGTTTGAATTATATCTTCTCAATGATTACCACCAATGTAAAATCATAGGCTAATTTAAGGTTTATCCAGATTCTCACTTTAGAGAATAGAGTTTTTAAAATTAAATGTCATTGAATATTGTCTTACCAGAATCACGTTACCACTTCACAATAATCAAGATCAGTTATCTGTATTAACACCTAGATACTTCATTCGGTAAAGTCACTATTACATTTTAATAGAATAATGTAAACTGAACAAGTTCCCGAAACTTAGAACGATTGTTAGTATTTTTCTACTACTTGTTTCTATTTCCTTATCAACTGTTAATTACTTCGGTATTCTTGTTTTTTAGATCCTTTTCGATTGTAAATTGGTCCAGAATTTGACCGCCTTTGTTGTCATAGAAAGTTCCAGTCAATTTTGTGTCTGGATTGCCATTGCTAATGTCTATATTTAGGAAGCCAAATTTGTTGGCAAACTGAGTATCCACAAACGGGGCCTGTCCGTTGAATGAATAGAAATTTACTCCCCCTGTGCCGACTAGTGCAAAGACAATACCATCTTTTTGACCGTCATAATCGGTAGCAGCAGTATTTGTTACTGTTGGTTCTCCACTATCATTAGGGTTGTATGTCAAGGGGTACGTTCTCTGATAATTGTGATTATGTCCACTCAACACCAAATCCACTCCGTATTGCTCAAAGACAGGATGATAAACTTCCCGTAGTTCTTTAAAAGCAGTATGTTCTGATGGCGAGGTATACGGAGGTCCATAAGAGCTTACTACTATCCAATTGACATTTTCATTCTCGGATGCCTTTTTCAAATCTTCCAAGACAAAATTATACTGCTCAGAGCCCTTGTAGTAGACAGATTTTGCAGACATGACTAGAAAGTGTACTTTATTGTAATCATAAGAATAGAATGGTTTGTCCATAGCAAAGCTATTCATGTACTGATTCATTTTTGCTTGCCCATCTTCTACATCATGATGTCCTAGAGTTATCATTAGCTTATCCTTAACTGGCGACATCATGTCAAACCAACAATCGGCAGTACTATGATATGAAAGGTCTCCTAATGCCAAGACTATTTCGGGATCTTTGGTTTGCATATTTTCAATAGTGTTTTGAGTGTTTGTTGAGCAACCGAAATCACCTGCTGCAGCAAAGTTAAAGTTCTCTTCTCCATTCTCATTTCCATTGCTATTTCCAGAATCATCGTCGCCCTTAAAACCATAACCGTCATAATCCTTACCATCACCATCATCGCTATCATCGTCACCATCGTCAGCGTCATCATCGTCGTCATCTTCAAATTCGTTACGCTGCTCTATGAGTTGTTGGTTATCCCTCTCGTTTTCAAATTTATCTTTTAATTTCTCAATTTGCTTTTCCAAGTTTGCCTGTATATTCTGAATGTTTGGGGCTAATCCATTAATTCCAAGAGTTCCGTCTTTATTGCCCTGATCGTTATTGTTTTTTTCGTTATCTTTATTTTCCTGTTGCTGGCCAACACCCAGATTATTCTTTAAATTATCAATTTTCTTATCTACATTTCCTAGTTTTTCGTCGATATTCAAGCCCGAGTCCAAACCGGCAATTCCAAGATCGTCGTCATTGTTGTTTCCCTGACTATCGCCGTTATTTCCATTGTTGCCATTGTTGCCATTGTTGCCATTGTTGCCATTGTTATTATTACGCTGATTATTGTCGTTATTTCCATTTGTATCATCATCGAGTTCACTTTTTGCTTCGTCTTCTCCTTGTTGATCTAAAAGCTGTTGTTCAGAGAATTTATTCTCTCTATCATTATTACCATCGTCATTATCATCGCCATTTTGGTTGTTGTTATCGTTGCCATCGTTATTGTTATCTTTACCATTCTTATTGTTATCATCTTTAGTATTCGATTGAAGATCATTAGATTGGGAATTATCATTTTCCTTATTGCCAAATATTGAATCATCAAGTTTTTCCTTCAAGTTTCCCACCGTTTCGTTTAATCTGTCAGAAATGTCTTGATTCTGCTGGTTATTGTTTCCGTTTTGACCTGTGCTATCAGACGAATCGCATATTAATGGAATTCCGATGTTAATGCCTGCCTGATTCGTATTTTCACATAGTCTGTTTTTCCATTCTTCATTGTTTGGATTTGTTGTAATAAATGATGTTTCAAGATCGTCTAGGATACCCTTAACAGGTATTGTCGAATATTTATTTAATTCCTCAAAGGAAACTTTGTTGACTGTAGGATATGCTGTTGAGAAATTTTGATGATTAATCATCAAATTAGATGTAAAAATAATAAATATTGCTGAAAATCCGATAATAAATCCCAATTTTCTAAATCTAAGATTGAACAAATTACTTACGGCTTCAAATCGCCTTCCAGATAATAAATGTTTTTTGATTTCAGATTCTATTAGAAAATACTGTAAGAAAGATATTATTCAACTATGGTAATACTTTTCATTTGACAATTTCAGGGCAGATACATAGTTGATATCAGATTACCTTCGTCAGGATAGACAAATGAGTTCACAATATATAAACAATCACCAAATCTTGTGACGTCCTGTAAAACTAATTTCATTCTACGAGTAAAGTCATTTACTCATATAGTAATAATATTTCTATTCGTCGTTATCTTCTTGAGTATCATCATACTCTGGAAGAAAGCTGCCTGATTCTGGTTTGAATATTTCGTCGTTCTTTACCTCACCTAAAAGGTCAAATGGACTCTTGCTACCTGAATGAAGATCTTTCAAGGAACCTTCATGCTTTGCTACGTCTTTTTCAAGTTGTAATAATGCAAAAACATCTTTATTCTTGGCTGCCGTTCCATCATTAGTTGAGTTCTTCTCAGTTGTAGCCTCTATCAAATTAACTTGCGTTAGAGTACCTGCAATGGACAGCATGAAAATCATAAGCAAAATTTGCAGCGCTATTACCATATATGATGTATATTCTACATCTAAGTTATATAATATTTTCCTCCATAAATGTCCTCGTTTGATTTGAAGAATCCATCATTTGAATAATGATTTAATTTATTATTTTGACATCCTTATACCTTATTTCGAAATAATGGGATAGATAATTATTCCGAAAAACACGATATAAGGTCCAAATACAATTTGATGATAAATTAAGTTCTTATTCTAGTAAACTGAATATCATCCGTTAGTAGGCCAGAGTGCAAGCTCAGCGTAAAGAGGGGAAATAACACGAGTCTCATTGATCTTCCATATTTGATATTTCGATTTTTGAATTTACAGACCCTAAAATTCAAAAACATTAGTAAATAAGATAAGGTGTCAGAGAATTAGGGCATACTCAAATAGGCTAGTATCAACTAGTCTTACACCATTGAATAAAGATGCTAAATTATGGATAAAAAAACTCAAACTCGAGAAGCATCCAGAAGGTGGATACTTTACCAATACATATGCGTCTGACAAAAAAATCGATTTACCAGATTATGAAGGATTCAGATCTATATGTACTGCCATCTATTACTTACTGACAGGAAACCAGTTTGCGTCATTTCACATAATGAAGTCGGATGAGATTTGGCATTTCTATTCGGGTAGTAATTTAACATTACATATTATAGATTCAAAGGGTGAGATGGAACAAATTCTGATAGGTCCAAATTTTGATAGAGGAGAAAGATTTCAAGTGATCATAAAATCAGGTTGTTGGTTCGCAGCGTCCATTAATAATAAGAATTCGTATTCACTGGTCGGTTGCACGGTATCTCCTGGCTTTGATTACAGAGATTGGAAACTAGGTGACAGGAAGAAACTATTAGAACAATATCCCCAACACAAAGAGATTATTAAAAAATATACGAAACACAAATGATTCAACCTGGTTATTAATTAGAGAACAATATAAGAAATATTACAAAAATCAATTTCTTAATTATCTGTATTTTCTTTTCTGACTAGTTTCGTATTTATTAACTAAATTGACATAACACAGGATAGTAATTTTGGATAATTCTTGAACTAATTAGTTACAGATCCCAGGAAATCGAAACCAATGTTTTCTTCTTCTTGATTCTCTTCAGGAGGAATATCTTCCATGATGTTATTGTTAAGAAGGGGGTTATAGTCGATTGCTGGATTGGGTGTCGGTTTGTCGTTGGTTGCTGGATTGGGTGTCGGTTTGTCGTCGGTTGCGGGATTGGATGTAGATTTATCATTTACCATAGCATTGCAATCCAATCCAGAAAGCATGTTGGGACATTCTTGAAGTTTGTTTTGAGATCCCTCTTGATTATTGCTCAAGTCGTTGCTCTTTACTTTAATTATATTGCGCTCATAATTACTAATTGGTGGTTCCAATAGATTTTGTGGCTTATCCATCTTGAAAGATGAAGTTTTCGTAATTTTAGGATACCCATCAGCTGTGACATCCAAAACTACTTTGTAATCATTCCCACCACTAGTAGATGGAGTATCCCATGTGTATGATACTAAACCATTGTCATCGGTGCTTGCAGTAAACTTCTTTGCTCCAATCTTTCCCACAACATTTGCACCTGTTACCATTTCATTAGTATTGGCATCCACAACCTTAACTTCAATTGTTTGTTCATCTCCGGGTATCACAAGATCATTTGATAAGGCGGCCTCAACTAACAACTGTCTTTGAACTTCAAAACTTCCTGTCAAAGAAGCAGGCTGGTAACCGTCAGCTGATGCTTTTACCATCACGTTGTATTTACCAGCCGGAATATCAGATGAGATATTCCAAGTATGCGAATAAGTACCAGAAGCATTGGATGTTACATTATACCCCTTCTTTTGACCAATTTTGGCGACTACATCTGCGCCAGGAACAATTTCTTTAGTATTGGCATCAACGATCTTTACGTCTACTGTTTGTTGATCACCGGGTACAACAAGACGCTTCAATAGACTTGCCTCAACTAACAACTGTCTTTGAACTTCAAAACTTCCTGTCAAAGAAGCAGGCCTGTAACCGTCAGCTGATGCTGCAACTACCACGTCGTATATGCCAGACGGAGTACTAGGTAAAATATTCCAGGATTGAGAATATTCTCCTAAATTGTCAGAAGAACCGTTGTATTCATTAAGCGTCATATTTCCCTGCATAATCTTAACAACAACATAAGATCCTACGACATTTTCTGATGTCTCTGAATCAGAGATTTTTACCGTAAAGTTTTGGGATTCTCCAGGAAACATCAATTTCTTTGACAGTTCCACATGGGTCAAAAGATTGTTGGAAGCTAAAGTAGTCTCATTAGAAGATATATTCTGAGTACTAGCTGATGAACTTGTGGATAAAGTTCTCAACTGAGGAAGTATTCCAAGAGGATCGTGTAATACGGTTGTAGTTATCGGGCTTGCTTCATTAGTAACAACTCCTGTTACATTAATAGTATGCCACTTTGTGCTTACTTTAGAATTCTCCAGACATTCGAGTTTAGATGTAAGATCATTTAGCCCGTTTTCAATAGAGTGATATGAAGAAGAATAAGTGAACGTCCAAGATGAGTAATCATCCTCTCCGTACGGTCCAGCCGCTTTTGCCTTTTGGAACGGTTTCTCATTATTCCAATCTACAAGTACAGTACAATCAGATTTCTCATTATCTGTAGAAACGCCGAAAATAGTCAAATTCCCAACAGGTATTTCCTTTCCACTGGCCGGTGACAATATCTTTACTCCCACAGATGGGGGAACGTTTTTTGTTGAAGTAATTGAATCTGTAGCAGCGCCAGTTGTCGAATCTGCTTCTGCATTTACTTTACTAATTGATTGTGGAGTGGATCCATCGTACTGCGGTAGAATATTATTCTTGATTGAAATAAAACCATAGCCATTAAATTCATTCAAAGATCCTATCTGTGAAACTCCATACCCATAAACAGAATTAAAGATAGGGAGAATGAATACAGTCGATACAAAGAATATTATTATTAAATAATAATTCACAAAATCTTATCTAATTTAATTTTTATAAGTATTGTCAGCCTATTCTCTCTTAGAAATAACACTATGATTCTTACTAAATCGAGTACATTTCTTTTTAACTTGTAAAATTGCATAGTGCAAGAATCAATTGATCTTATGAAACATTGTTGCATAAATTATCTTCGAATTATTCGAGCAAGAAATCCTTTACTACTTTATTAAACAATTTGGGATTTTCTACATGAGGTCTGTGTCCACATTTCTCAACAATGATGATTCTCGATTTACCATATTCCAGGAATGGACGAATAAATCTTAATGGAATCATTCTGTCCTCCTTCCCCCAAATAAGTAACATGTCGGTATCAATTTTCTCAAGTTTATTATTGTATCTTGGGGCCATCGCACTACCCTTCAATGCAGAAATAAATGCTTCCTTTGCACCAGGTAATGACAATCTTTTGTAAATGGCATCTGCATATAAACGACTGACCATAGAATTATCAATTGAGGTCAATATTTCGCTTACATCCTTCGAAGATTTTGCGTTTACTATCCTGATATACTTTTTCAATTCTTTGGTACCTTTGAAGGTTTTTGGCAGAGAACCGGCAGGGCTTATGAGAATAAGTTTGTCAACTATTTTCCTATTTCGAAGGGTAAATTCTACGGCGATATGGCCGCCTAAAGAGGAGCCGATTATGAAGAAATGACTTAATTTTATTCTTTTAATGAATTTTTCAAGAAACCTTACGTAAAAATTTATGGAGTAATCTATCTTTGGTTTATCACTCATACCAAATCCCGGAAGATCTAAAGCAATTACTCTACATTTGGTCGATAAAAAACTAATATTATTAGTCCAACTCTCTATGGAACCGCCCAAACCATGAAGAAGTAAAAGCGGAGTACCTCTTTTGTTCCTGTCCAAGTATCTGACGCGTAGGTTATTAATTTTAGTAAACTTGAGATCAGTCATAAAAATCAAGTACAAAAATTGTTGAATAAATTAATATCAAAAACATGAATCTCCAGTGAATATCTTCCTAGATGTATCTGTGATGAGTCGTGTTCAACATGAATAATTAACCTAACCTATAAGGTCGAACAGGCCCATACGATCAGTGATTCTATCTTCTAATTTTTCGATTTTCTTTTCTATTTTATTCTGAGTGACGTCATCAAGTCCGCTGAACTTAAGTCCGAATATTGAATTGTCATCGATTTCTTGATTAGAGAACGAACTTTCGCTATCCGGACTTGTACCAAATGCATTTACCTCGTTATGATTAGACGTATCTTCTACCAGATCTGGTTCATATGTAAAGAAAGTACTGGTATCACTTTGAGAAGTCAATCCTTCATCTGAAGCTTCAGTATCAGTCATATCCAAGTTGTTTGTTTCTCCTATCGCTCCCTGTTGTTCAGAGTTGAAGGTAGTATAAGTTCCAGAACCTGTATCAATAGTTTCCCCGGAAGTGATACCGTCTTGTGATCCAACCGTATTCATGTTTGTTATGTCTGTTTGGTCAGCATCTTCAGAAAAAGTAGATGTTGTTGATTCTTCATCGGATTCTGAATAAAGTGGAAGAATTTTATAAGTCCCGTTATTTTTGTTATTGTCTACTGGCAATGCATTTGTATCTTCATTGGCTATTTCTTCATTAGCGACATCCTCAACACCTACATCTTCAGTGGATTGATCAGTATTTATGATGCTATCGGTATTGCTGGTGTTACTGTTTACTGGCAAAGCATTGGTATCTTCACTAGCTACATCTTCACTAGCTACATCTTCACTAGCTACATCTTCACTAGCTACATCTTCACTAGCTACATCTTCACTAGCTACATCTTCACTAGCTACATCTTCACTAGATTGATCAGTATTGATGATGCTATCGGTATTGCTGGTGTTACTGTTTGCCGGCAATATATTGGCATCTTTATTAGCGGTATCTTCAGTATCTACTACTTCAGTGGATTTTTGAGCAGTGTTGTTTGTAATTTCACTCGTTGCTCCCGAGCCAGTAACATTAATCGAATAGGACTTTGATGATGCATTTTGACCTTGTTCCAAACAAGTTATTTTTGAAGTAAGTTCATTAGGACCTTCTACTATACCATGGTAACTACCAGTATATGTGAAACTCCATTTTGAATAATCTGAAGTTCCTTTAGGACCATTAGGAGTAACACTTTGCATTGGTTTAAGATCATTCCAATCTGCAAATACCTGACAGTTAGTTGTATTGCTGTCTGAAGATGTTCCGTAAATAGTCAAATCTCCAGTTGGTAAGTTGGCAGAATCAGCAGGAGTATTTATTATAACTCCTATTCCTGTAGCTGAAGGGAGTTGGGCAAGTACAGGATTCAACAATACATATGACGCTAAAAAGATCCCTAATAGTAAAAAAATTCCATAGATCAGATTCATTTTCATATAGGTGTAGTAAAGAAAAATAATTAATATGAATTTTCAAGAATTTTTCAGTAGGCTAATTAAGTAAGAAAGTTACTTAAAACACCTCCTTGTTCATTCAATGATAAAATATCTAATCCTTACAATTGAAACTGATGAACATTGAAATCAGTTGAGATGAGATGATGTTAGCATAATAATAATGGAAAAAATTAAGTCCGACGTAACGATGACTAATTCAAATCTTTTTTTGTCAATTTCTAATATTAGCTTCAAGTGCTCATCATAGTTGGTAATTTTTCATACTTGAACTAATTTTAGCTCAGGATCATGAGATTATTAGCTAGATTTTATCTCTATAGTAAACGTTAATAAATAATTTAAACCAGTTATTTCGTGTAGTCTTCACTTGCAAATTTCAGCTCGAAAGTACAATTATCTAATTTTCGTCTCAATATTGGCCGCTTTTATTTCAATATCTCTAATTGGTGAAAATATCATCGTATATGGCCAGGACAGCACAGAATTACCCAGAGTGAATGACACGAATTTGCAAATTCAGGAATATTCTTCGGGATTTAAATTTCCAACAGGAATGAATTTTTTGGGACCTGATGATATTCTTGTCGTAGAAAAAAACACAGGCAAAGTAAAGGAAATTAAAAATGGTACTGTTGTTGGAACCGTGTTGGATGTGAATGTTGCAAATGTAAGTGAAAGAGGTCTGCTTGGCATTGCAGTTGCTAGTGAACCAAAGTATGTATTCTTATTTTACACTGAAACAGAAAATGCTGACGGAGGGAATGTATTGGGGAATCGACTGTATAGGTATGAATATGATGATGGTAAGTTAGTAAACCCAAAATTACTCTTAGATCTCCCTACGATACCCGGACCATCTCATAATGGCGGAGTATTAAAAATTGGTCCCGATAACAAGAGTGTGTACTTGGTAATTGGTAACTTGAATTATGTGCAAAATTTGACATTTATTACAAAAGCTCAGAACAATAAAGATGGTCCTCCACCAGATGGCAGAGGTGGCGTACTCAGAATTACTTTTGATGGAGGAGTGGTAGAGGATAAAGGGCTACTTGGAGATGAAGATCCATTGAACAAGTACTACGCATATGGTATACGAAATAGTTTTGGTATAGGATTTGATGCAGTAACAGGAAATCTTTGGGAAACTGAAAATGGCCGCAGTACTGATGATGAAATCAATCTTGTATTGCCTGGCTTTAATAGTGGATGGAGAGAAGTAATTGGTTTCTCTAACGAGACAGAGGAATTTAATGAGGAAAACTTGGAGACCTTTGGAGGAAAGGGCACTTACAGGGATCCAGAGTTTATTTGGAGAGATACGATAGCACCTACGTCGGTTCTATTCATACATACCGATAATCTTGGACCAAAGTACAAGAATAACCTATTCGTAGGCAGTGTCAAAAACGGAACTATTTTTAATTTTCCACTAGATGAAACTAGGACACATCTAGTTCTCACAGCTCCGTTGGCCGATAAAACAGCAGATAACAATCAAGAAACAGGCAGCGTAACTTTCGGTAGAAATTTTGGAATAATCACAGATCTTCAGATCGGGCCTGACGGAAACCTGTATGTACTAAGCAATTACAAACATGATGGTACGATATTCAAAATATCGGCTAAAAATAACACTAATTAACCATATTTCATTTTCAGATTTAAAACTAAACAGGGGACTAATGAATATACGGTGGATCTCTATGCCTCTCAAAACAATACAATATACCATCCCGTGAACCGATAAACAACATGCCATTTGATATACATGGAGAAGAGTCAATGGCACCCATGGTCGGAAACTTCCATTCCTGTTTGCCCGTAGAAAAATTTATGCCATAAATAAATGAATCCAGACCTCCAAAAAACATTAATCTGTCAAATTCACTGGACGAAGGCGAGGACCAAATTTTTCCGACAGTTTCAAAGTCCCATATTTTGGAACCTATCAAGTTGAAGCAGTAAAGCCTACAATCAGAAGTTCCAAACATGACTTTGTCTTTTACCAATAATGGAGATGATAAGACAGGTTTTGATATCTTTTTGTTCCATTTTGGAATACCGTCTATATTACTCAGGCAGTATATGCCACCTTCATACGTTCCAACAAAAACTGAATCCTCGGACATGCATGGGGACGATGAACGTATCTTGCCATTTAATTTTGATTTCCATCTTAGTGACCCGTCAGTATCAACCGAGTAAATGAAACCATCGTCTGACCCAAAGTAATAATTGTTATCGTGATATGAGGGAGAAGACCAAATTTGACCTTTTGACTCAAAGTTCCAAATTATTTCTCCTCTTGAACTAAGAAGATACAAGCTATGATCCATCGATCCTAAAGCTATATTTTTCCCTGCAGGACACGGTGATGAAAAAATATCTCCGTCCATCTGAACCCTCCAAATCATCCTCCCATCATTTTTATCCAAGGAATATACGAAATTATTTTCAAGAGTATCGCCATTTACCCAGGAATCAAATGTTGCACAGACTATCATATTATCCAGGATTAGTGGAGACGAAACAATAGGACTCCCAATGTTTTGATGCCATCTTATTTCTCTTCTCAATATGTCCAAGCAGAATATGCGTCCAGTTATGGTAGCAACATATAGAAATCCTCCTTCGTAAATCGGAGATGAAATAATTGGACCTAACTCGATTGTCCAGTAGAGTAACGGTCTAGTCAGTGGCCTGGTTCTTACCGAACCCGTTCTTCTCATGTTTCCGCGGAACATAGTCCATGATTCGTTATTTTTGCTTGACATACTCAAATTGTATTTCAAAATTATTGGGTAAATTGTCCATGATAATAATTAGAAATGTAGAAAAATTCAGTAATTCATTTTTTGCAACATTTGCCTAGAGGGATACGATATCCATGTGGACAAGACCTGGGATGCTTTAACAATGTACATAATGCATCAGTAAATATCGCCTTCATGTGGTGTTCGATTCCGCATACCATCTCTTCATCAATTTCAATTTTTAGAGATTCATTCATCATAACTTCTAAAAGTCTTGTATTTCTTATCATTCGTTCTCCAATTTGCTCTCCTTCTGGTGTCAATTTCATGACAGAATTGCCTTTAGAATATTCAACAAGATCTGCGTCGTTCAGTTTATGAAGCATTTGAACGACTGAAGGTTGCCTAACGTTCAAAATCTTGGCAATAGAGCTAACTTTAACTTTTTCCTTTCGTTCCCGAATATGCCATATTGCCTTCAAGTACATTTCAACATGTTCAGACTCGGCAGTTCCTAAAAATAGCTCTTCATCGACATCGGAATTCGCGTTAACGGTTCCTAACATTCGACATAATCTTAATCATGATATAATTATTAAGGTTCCGTTCAACTACTTTCTAAACATATTCTTTTTATTATGTATACTCAAAATATGAGAAACGTGTTCTTAAAAATAGATCTTCTGCCACTTATTTAGCCCTTGTCTCCATCCCCAAGATTTGCCATAGATTTTCTAGATGACGCTACCAATTTCTTCCTGCGTGGCTGTAGAATTAGGATGTAAAGAGAGCCAATGACATAGATTGACAACAGTACTATTTGTGCAATCGTTGTTTCTAGCGTCGGATGAATCCCAGTCATTGTTGCCAAGTTAATCTCCAATCGCGGTATGATTCCAAACATATGAGTAGTTGTGATATAGCCAACTTCTTGAAACTCTCTAATTGCGTTACCTATAAACGCAATAGACATGTAAGCTCCAATTCCCATTGTTAAAGCAAATAAGACACGCAATGGTAGCTTCTTACCTAATTTTCTAATAATAAATACAACGCTTATTATCACAGCCAATCCAAGGACAAGTCCTAGTAGTACAAAGGTCTCCATATTTTTTGCAAATGAAAGCATGGCCTGGTAAAATAATACAGTTTCAAATCCCTCTCTATATACTGTAAAAAATGACAACATGGCAAAGACCATTACACTGCCAGTTGTTGTAGCCTGCCATACCTTTGCCTTTACAAATTCTATCCATTTTTTTGTTTCAACTTTGTTCAATATCCAGAAACTAACCCAGAATAATACTGCGACAGCAGAAATTCCTGCAATTGCTTCGATTAATTCCTTGCTAGCTCCAGATATTTCTATAACATATTGGGCAATATACCAAGTAATGATAGTTGCAACAATAGATATTACAATTCCAAGATAGACATGCTTCTTATATTGAGCGTTTCGTGATGCGTCTAAATAAGTAAGGATAGCACCTATAATGAGGGCCGATTCGAGTCCCTCCCTGAATATGATTGAGAATGAGGTAGAAAATGCTAGCGAAGGAGCTATTGTACCTGTGCCAGTTACTAATCTTTCAGATTCATCCAGGCCATTTCTAATTTCCACTACCTTTGCTTCAACTTCTGGGTACGGCTTATGTTGTTGAATCAAATTCCGCAATTCCGCAAACTTAATTTCCATATCAAGAGTAAAGTCCGGATCAATTGGTCTAAGTGGAATTTCTATTCCTTCGTAACTGTCAAGATATGCAGATCTTGATGTTGCAATTGCTTCATCATATTTTCCATCTTTATACTGTTGTAGGAGATCAACTAGCTTGATCCTAATGTCATCAATATCTGTTCGTACTCCCATTCTGTCTGATTCTGTACTCTCACCAAAACCCTTCTTTATTCCAGAATAAGTACCAAAACCCTTACTTAGCTCTTGAGTATCACTTAGATTGCTTAGTTGTGAATTTTCTACCGCAGGAACTGCAAACTCTGAGGTATCATTGATATCAAGATTTTCATAATCTACGTTTAAGAGACTTGCTGCCCGCAAAAGGTTACTAGTGATATTGGTTAGAAGAACATTAGCCGGTGT
>Ga0193736_1000080_pt1 | contig 15620 bp, 13 predicted proteins | sample L2m1metaG_FD_160566 | JGI IMG/M metagenome (GOLD analysis project Ga0193736, IMG submission 160566) | Soil microbial communities from a riparian zone of the East river system, Colorado, United States - L2m1 | ecosystem: Environmental > Terrestrial > Soil > Riparian zone | place: USA: East River... | reverse complement strand
TACGAAAACTTCCCGCAAGGCGGAGGGTTCTATTTCCTTGATTACACTCAAAAAGTCATCCATTGTTACTACTATCTTCTTGAGAATATCGGATGGAATGTTCTCCGTAGTAAGATCAATTTCAGGTAGTACCTTTCTCAGAGCCCTTATCCCTGCTTCTTTTGCAACGGCCTGAAGATCTGCCCCAACAAAGCCATGCGACATATTCGCTATTGTACCGAGGTCTACATCCTTCTCCAATGGCATCCCTCTCGTGTGTATCTGAAGTATTTCCAATCTACCTTCTTTGTCGGGCACACCTATTTCGATTTCCCTATCAAACCTGCCGGGTCTTCTGAGGGCAGGATCAATTGCGTTGATTCTGTTCGTAGCTCCAATTACAACCACCTTTCCCCTTGATGACATGCCATCCATCAATGATAGAAGCTGGGCTACGACTCTCCTTTCTACCTCACCTGAGACTTCTTCTCTCTTTGGAGCAATTGAATCAATTTCATCTATAAAAATAATAGCAGGTGCGTTTTCTTCAGCTTTCTTAAAAATTTCCCGTAGTCTTTCCTCAGACTCACCATAGAATTTGCTCATTATTTCAGGTCCTCCAATTGTATAGAAATTGGCATTAGTTTCACGTGCCACCGCCTTTGCTAAGAGTGTCTTCCCTGTACCAGGAGGTCCATGCAACAATACCCCCTTCGGTGCCTCAACACCAAGTCTCTTGAACAGTTCTGGGTGTCTCAGTGGGAGTTCTATCATTTCCCTCAGGCGGGAAACTTCATTTTTTATCCCTCCTACGTCCTCATACGAAATTGAGGGAACATCGCCTTCTTTTGCAACTTGAACTGCTTTTTCGCTTTCTTCTGATACTGTCATTTCAGTAGAGTCTTCAATTAAAACTGGTCCTGAAGGTTTTGTAGAGATGACAACAAGATCAACTCTTTGACCCATTATTGTTAAGGGAAAAATATCCCCTGTACTTAGCAAACTTCCTAAAAGATACTCTTTAAGATACCCTTCGGCTCCAACAATTCGAAGTGGTTCCGTTGGTGCTAACGTAACTTTTTGTGCACTTTTTGCATCAACCTTCTTTATTTCAATAGAGTCGTTAATTCCAACATCCAGTCTGTTTCTCAGATAGCCATCTATTCTTACAAGACCTTTGCCTCTATCCTTCTCTCTTGCGGGCCAGGATAGAACACTTGTTTTTTTGCCAAGAGACGAAATTTCCAATGCATCGCCTGCAGATAAATCAAGTTGCTGGGCCACTTCGGGGTCTACCCTAGCTATTTTTCTTCCCACGTCGGATTGCTCTGCTTCGGCTACTTTCAAACTAGTTCCAACGTCATTATTTCTCGATTCTCTATCATCACTCAAATAAGATCATAATTAGTACACATACATTGTATTTAAAAATCACATTTTGGTTCAAGCTGGTTAACAGTAGACTGAATTTAGAGTACCTTGAGTTTTATAATTAAAATTCAAAATCAGAGGCCCATAGATTACTGATAACATACTGTGATGATTTTTAGGTTTAGAATCGGATATCTTAAAAATTGAAGAAATAAGTTTTTGTTACTAGAGAAGATAATATGTTGGATCCGGGTGACCGTTATTGTGGTCAGCAATATTATAGATCGTTTCTATATATAATTAGAAGATACCCAAACGATCAAGTTTCTATAATGTCAAGAATTGCATTTTCATAAATAAATCTCAGTTTTTTATAAATATCAAGACATGTAGACCTGTCAAATAAAAGCTTCTCGTAAACGATACATTTTGTGGGATCAATAGTTTCTCTTCCACATAATGCGCATCTGGCCACAATTATTTATGATTTAAATTGTATAAAAGAATTATATTCTAGAAATTCTGGCACCCCTTACTCATTCAGAGCACATATTTAATATATTTAAGATGCCTAAACTATCTACGTTATAATTGTCTCAAAGGCTGTTAGAAAGAAGGATTGCAATCATGATTTCTGCAATAGTCTTAGCTGGCATAATATTTTCCTTCTTGACTTACCAGTACTATTTGAGAAACTCTTCTGAGGTTCAGAAGATTGCGGTGGAACATATTCAGAATAGTACCCTCATCAAGGTCACGGATCTCAGTCACCTTCTCAGAAATAAGCTTGATCTAGTTACTGTAAATCTTGAATTGCTCTCCTCGTCAAAGGAATTGAGTGAACAACGTTTAGAAATAGGAAAAATTTTGGTGAATTCTGCTCAAAAAACGACTGCAAATGTAGTTGACTTTTATAATTGGGTGGATAGCAATGGAACTAGTATTTGGTCAAGCGCTAACTCAGATGATATCACTAATATGAAGTTCAAGGAATTTTCGGCTGCGTCTACCATTTATTTTTCAAAAGTTAAAGATACACAAGTTCCTACGTACAGTAACACACTTAAATTTACGAACGGTCAGTCCGGCATATTGATAATCTATCCCATATTTGATAATCAGAACCGAACTACAAATATTAACAGAACTAATGAACAATTTAAAGGAGCAATTTTGGCTGGAATAACCTCCAATACTTTAAACCAATATTTAGGAAGCCAGATATCTCCGTTGTCTTCGGCAAATATATCCTTAGTTGATTCAAGTGGCTTGATGACATTGACAGGAATAGCGCAATTAACTGACGCAAACGTATTTGATAAAAAATTCTCTTCATTGACAGAACAATTTGGTACCAGTAAAAGCGTAAAAAGTATAACAGAAGTCTTTAGATCAGCTGTGTCAAATCCTAAGACTGGCACAACTGATGTAACTTCGGGCGGGAAAGACCTCACGCTATCTTATGCGCCAGTTGTATCAAACGGTATTCACTATTTTACGATAATACTGATTTTGCCGCACAGTTTGGTATCCTCTCTAGATGATCTTGTTGTACAGCAGAGAAATTTTGCCATAGCAGCCATGTTAATAATTGTCCTGAGTGCTGGGGGTATTTTTTTTGTTATAACTTATTGGAACAAGGGATTAAGAAGGGTAGTATATATCCAGACAAAAGAATTACAGGAGACAACTAAAAAATTGACTTATCACGACAAACTGCAAAAAGAGTTCATAGATATTGCAGCTCATGAATTTAGAACGCCAATCCAATCGGTGCTAGGTTATTCAGAAATGATTCATGCAAATCTGAAAAATTTCGATCAATATTTTGACAAAATCATAAGGAATGCAAGGAGACTAGAAAAGTTAACGGAGGACATACTAGACGTGTCTAGGATAGAAGGCAACAATCTTCAGCTGTCAAAATCGAATTTTGATCTGAGCCATACAATACAACAGCTAATTGAAGACCATCAAAAAGAAGCGGCTGATAAGAACGTAAAGGTAATTCTCGATTTTAAAAAGAACGTTCCTACTACTATATATGCCGATGAAGCCAGGCTGCAACAGGTTTTTAACAATCTATTATCTAATGCAATTAATTTTACCAACAATGGTACTGTTATTATAACTGCGTATAAAGCTCAAGTTGACACCAATGTCGAAATGGGACAACAGGACGAAGAGTCAATTGTAGTAGAGATAAAAGACACTGGGTCCGGTATTAACCCTGATATGCTTCCGAGGCTATTTGAAAAATTTGCCACAAAGTCCGGATCTGGCACTGGATTGGGCCTTTATATTTCAAAAAGTATTGTGGATAGCCATAGTGGAAAAATATGGGCATACAACAATAAAGATGGAATCGGCGCAACGTTTACGTTTACGCTTCCCATTCATCAGAAAAAAAGCAAAAAATAATTCGAATACATGAATAATTCGAGTAGTCAATTTAAAACATGCAAAAAAATTATTAATTAACTGGGGAATTTTTTTAAGTCGGAATCTGACAATAATACCGTTGAAGCGTAATCGTGTAATGTTGGTTGACGATGAAATTGACATTATAGGGCTATTCAGTGAGGTTTTAACGATGAATGGAATTTATGTTCAGCCGTTTACGGATCCTGAGGAGGCGCTCAAGGATTTTGAGATTAATCATGACTCATATATCCTGGTAATATCCGATGTAAGAATGAAACCTATCTCTGGTGTTGAATTTATCAAGAAACTAAGGGATATTGACTCTAAGATAAAGGTGATTGTGATGACAGCATTCGAATTAGATGGGAATCAACTTAAAGAAATTGACACTGATGAATTCTTCAATAAACCTATCAGGATTAATGACCTCGTCCAAATAGTAAAAAAATACGTAGGCTAGAATTTGCTTCTTAAATGTTGATAGTGATAATAATCCAATAGACTGTTTGAGTTAGAGTTTCAAGCCATATTCAGATTCTAAAAGATTTTTTCTGAGATAGGAATCTATATTTTTCATTACTCTTGGGTTTCCTTCTATATGTTTTATAAGTCTAGGATTGCTGTAATGCATATCACGATATTTTATGCTACCATCATCTGAATAATAATCAAATTCTACGGTTAAAATCCCAGAAATATGCTCAGCGTCTTCTATTACATTAAATGCCATTAGATGACTAAGTCTCATGGGCCCTCCTTTATTACCAAATACTGGTTCGTCTTTACAGTAAGTAGAGTTACGGTGCTCAGCCATTTTAGAGTGATTATGATACACTCCGCCCATTAGTCTTCAAATGCCAGCATTGTCTTTAAACATTACTCAAAATATCATGGCATCGCTGAAAATCGACTTCATACCTATCAAAATATAGCGCAATGAGGTATTACATCTATAAATATTTTGTTGGACATTCTGCATTGATGGTCCAATCATTATTAGAAAATGAAAAGAAACCAGATGTCTATGAGTTAGGTGTTGCTGAGGGAATCAAAGAAATGTTAGCTCAGAGGATTTACCAAAGAGAAAATACTTAATTCAACAGTAAGCAATTTGGCGGAGACTCTGCAGATCGACTATTATGTGGCGCTTATCATTTATAATTCGGCAAAAAAAATTTAGGAATGTTAATGTAGGTTTTCCTATCAACTATGAATTGAAGCTGGGTGTTACAGTATTTGTGTTACAATATATTATAACTTTACCCTGTTAGATATTTGTTCGTTGTAACTTTAGTGTATTAAGATATTGACTTTACTGTATTTAAGATATCATAATACTCGTTCTCATATAACATTTGCTCTAATTTACATTTTAGTATATTTTAAAACGTATAAATCATAGATAATTATGGAACTGTTCTTTCATACAATATAATGACTGGCAACATATTTAATAACATCCAGGTCATCAATTTCTGGAAATTTTTTAGCCGTTGTCTCATAAAAAGACTGCTATATAAATTCTTATGATCAATCGTAACTCAATGATTAATATTTGGCTTAGGTCATTTTATCAGTATGAATAGCATGAAACGCATCAAATTACGACATAACACTGATAAGTCATGTTGAGGTATGATTTGTAAGAGGAAATCTTTTGATTTATCATTTTAGTTTTGACGTTGATTGGAGTAAAAAATGTGCGGAATAGCAGGCATACTGAACAAAAATAACCAAGGCGTAACTGAGGACCTTATCCTTATGTTATCGTGTATGCATAATAGGGGTCCTGACGGGGTCGCTATCCAAGTTGGGGAGAATAGACGCAACTCTATGGAGTCTTCTGAATTATCTAACCCTTATGCAGATGGAAGATTTGGCCTGGGTCATGTGAGATTGGCTATTGTAGGTGGTCAATTAGGAAAACAGCCATTCACAAGCTGTGACGGACGACTTACACTTGTACATAATGGGGAAATCTATAACTACAAACAAATAAGAAATAGATTAACATCTACACATAATTTCGTCAGCAGTTCGGACAGCGAAGTCATACTTCATTTGTTAGAAGAAAAACTTGCAAGATCGGCAAGTTTGTTGGAAGCAATAACAAAAATGGCAAAGACCTTAGATGGCGTTTATGGGATTGCAGTAAAAGATCATAAGACTGGGGAAATTGCACTTGTCAGAGACTTGCTAGGTGTAAGGCAGCTTTACTATAGTGATGATCCTGAACAGGTAACATTTGCTTCTGAACAAAAAGCAATCTGGCTACTGGGAGGGAACAAATCAGTACGGAGGGTGATGCCTGGCCATGCCGTTATCATCAGCAATAAAGGTTCATTAATTGAACATAGAATTGCCGAACCGCCTATCAGTTTGAAATCTGATAAGAAGGATTTTAGATACAATACAGTTGAACAGGCCTTAAAGGCATACAAGAAATCATTGATTTCAGCAATGAGAAAGCGTACAGAGGGGCTTGACAGAATAGGAATAATTTTTTCAGGGGGTATCGACAGCGTGCTAGTAGCATGGCTAGCCAAGGATCTAGTAAAGGAGGTAATTTGTTATAATGCCGGGACTCTTGATTCATCAGATATTCTTTTTGCCCGCAAAGTAGCCGATGATCTCCAATTGAAACTTGTAGTAAACGTTATCACCAAGCGCAGTACTGAGGAAATGTTACCAAAAATTATTCATGCTATAGAAGAGAGAGATGCGGTTCAAGTTGAAGTTGCTCTACCTATTTATTCGGCTATGGCTATGGCCAAAAAGGATCATATGAAAGTAGTATTGTCTGGTCAAGGAGTAGACGAAATATTTGGAGGCTATCCATGGTATCCAAAAATAGTAGCAAGTGAAGGCTATTCTTCGCTACGGAATCATATGATTGAAGATTTATTCTTACTATATAAGGAAACGTTAGAAAGAGAAGATAAAACAACTATGGCACATGGTATTGAAATGAGGGAGCCGTATTTGGACATGCATGTCATCGACACTGCATTTGATATGAATCCAAGACTAAATGTCACAGGACCTGATGATACTCTTGGAAAACAGGTCCATAGGAAATTAGCAGCTGAGTTAGGCATTCCCAAGGAAATATCATATAGGAGTAAGTCAGCGGCCCAACACGGATCAGGAATGCATTTCATTATTGACGAGATAGCCCGGGAAAAGGGTTTTACTGAAAGTACTATTTCTTCTGGTTATGTGCGGCAGCTCGAAAAGAGAGAGCTGTTGGGAAGCTCTCAAAGGTACGGATTTAAATACGGTAATAAAGAGCTGTGGCAAACAGCCCCCCACATTCAGTTGTATTTAGACAAGATTTTTGAAGGCGTCTTTGGAAAATCAAGCACATCTATTGACACTTCTGACGAAGAGTATTTGCTAACCAATCGAATCATAAGAAAATCAAGTTAAATTCTTTGATAGATCCAGGAAAGTAAAACAAAAAACGTTTCCTTACTTTCTGTTTGCGATATCCATAATTGAGGTTTCCAATTGTGCAAGTCTCAAAGGCTTAATCAAAACCTCTACACGTTTGTTATCAAGAAAAGGCATTTTAGTAATTTCTTTAGTAACAGTCTCGTATGCGGTAACTATCAAAATAGCTGCCGATGGATATTTATTTAGTATCTGTAAAGCGGCGTCTAATCCATTCTTATCATTAGGTAACTTGTAGTCTATTATTGCTACATCAGGCCTGATTCTATCATAGTCAGATAGGATTTCATTTGCAGTCGTTGATGTAGCCACCACGTTATGCCCTCTGCTCAAAAGATAATCCTTGTACAGCAACAGGATATCCTGCTCGTCTTCAATAATCATAATGCTCAAGTGTTTCTTTTCTTTCTTTGCCATTCGTAAGTTGTCTTATTTTGTCTATAATATTACTTTAATGTCGCCACAATAGAAAAACAGTATATTTTTAATGAATATTAAATTTTTGAAAATTCCAGATAATGTTAGAATATAGCGTTCATCTTAAGGCTAATTATTAATGAATGCAAATTACAGCCAGCGAAGTAGCGTTCTTAGTGTTCCTATTACATATCATTAATCAATCATTATTTGACTTACTTGTCATTAGGTCCATTTGGAATTTGTGGAAAGATTTTCTTGATGTCCAAGAATCTCTTCCTTAATGTAACTACACTTACGTTTCCAGCTAACGATATTCTAGATTGACTTGTCTTCTCACCTTTGTCTAAACATGCTCCGTAAAGCACCGCAACAGCAATTGCACATGGATCCTTCCCAAAGGAAATAGGATCATCTTTTATCTGTGACATCATTTGTATCGCATGTCTTAGCGTCTTCTCGCTAATGTTTGCATTGTTGGCAATTCTAGCCAAATGTGATGTTGAATCGATTGACGGGAGTCGAACCTTAAGTTTTCTTACTAATAATCGGTAACACTTGCCTGCGAAAATCTTGTCTGTATCAGATATTTCAGCTATTTCTTCTATCGTTCTTGGGACATTCATCTCTCTGCATGATGCGTAAACACATGCTACCACAAAACCCTTTATTGATCTTCCTTTTATTAGGTTCTGATCCAAGATCTTCCTATAATAGTATGCCGATTTTTCGACTATAGTGTCACTTAGTGAAAGCTTATCTTTTATCCTTATAAGAACAGCAAAAGCGTTCTTTAGGTTTCTATGGTAACTCCTATTATTGTTTGAGATCTTATTCCAACGTCTCATGCGCTGTATGGCTGAACGCTGTTCAACCCTTATTGCTACTCCATCCGCGTCTACGTTAGAGTATGAAATCATGGTAGAAAGATTTTTGTCATGATGAGCCAACGATGACGGAGTACCTAGATTCATGCTACTCAGGTTCGTATTCATATCCAGCAATGGATCAACGATTTCCCTTTCTACTGAAAGAACAATTCCACAACCGCTGCAAATTTTTTCTCCAGTCCCGTGGTCGAACACTACGGTTTGCCCTTTGCAGTTTTTACATTCTTCGTTGTGTTCTTCCTGTACTATACTTGTCGCTTTTGGTCCATTTGCAAAATTCATAGAACGAATTCAGTACCATATACTATTAAAAAGTAGGTATACAAAGTGTCTATACTATTAGCATGTATTGCGGAGTAACACAGATGGTTGCAGGACAACACATTTATTTTTGAGACACATATGTATAATGTGCCTACATCAACTACAAGGTCCTTCCGTGTCGATACAGAGTTAGCGAAAGTATTAGATGAAGAGTCTGAAAGGATGGGAGTTTCGGTAAACGCCCTGGTAAACATGATTCTTAAGCGGTACTCAGAGTTTACTCGATTTCTTTCTAAAATTGATTTGGTAGTAATAAATAGAGAATTGCTGAAATCACTGTTTGATTCCTATCCAGATGAAGATATTTATGGTTTGGGAGTAGCAATAGGAGAAATCATTCCACGTGATACAATACTTTTCTGGAAAAAGACATTAACTTTTGAAACCATCATAGAGTATATAGAGAAAATAATTTGTCGTTATGGGTTTTTAGGCACTTACGATGAAACGACTCAAAATGACAAAAAAATAATTGTCATTAGACATCGACTCGGACAGAAGGGATCCCAATTTTTACATGGTTATTTGAAATCTACCCTAAAAAGTACACTTAATTTGGATAGCTCCTTTGAACTTACAGAATCCTCAGTCAAATTGCAGATAAACAATTAATCAAGCTTCTGATAATAGCATATTATCAAATTGAAATTTTTAGGTTATAATAGAAATTTTGGTCTTTAATCAGCGCCGGAAATTGATCGAATAATATTATAATCCCCTAGTTAATTTTTAGTTGTGAAAATTAAAAATCACGAGATCAATCCGGCCTTACTGGTCGTCGATATGCAAAACGGATTTGTAAGTAAGGGGGGTTCGTATGATTTAATGGGGTTAAATGTTTCCAAATACAGCGACGTAGTCCCCTCCCTTAAACGACTTGTTGCTTTTTGTAGGAAAGTCAAGATACCTATCTTTTATTCACAGGCGGTTAGAGAGGAGTCAGGAATTGACCTTCTGACGAAGTCACACAGGATATTACCAAAATCAAGGGAGGAAAGGATAAAAAGAAGACCAATTTGCATCAGAGGAAGTTGGGATGCTGAAATCGTTGAAGAATTAAAGCCTAATTTCGATGATCATGTGGTTATAAAGAGGAGGGATTCGGTGTTTCAGGACACGGAAGTCGAAGTCTGGTTAAGAAGTTTAGGAATTGATTCGATAATTTTTGCCGGGATAGATACATCTATTTGCGTGGAATCCTCTCTAAGAGATGCATTCAACCATGGGTACGATGTAGTACTAATTTCTGATGCAACTGCTTCTAATAATCTAAACCATTACAATTCGACGCTTGATAATATTCGCAATTACTATGGAATAGTTATGAACCTAGAAGAGTTTATTGGTAATTCTGGCAAGGATATCAGGTAAATGAATACTACTTTTAATCAACAATCCATAGCTTATTGTAGTACCACGTACATGATGATTAGTTGTCAACTAGTTAGATTGATGCTACTACCTCAACCCTTCCAGTTGACTGTGTTTAGAGGCTTCGAGCAATTACTGCACCAACACTTAAAACCTCGGGTTGAAGCTCCATTAGATTACAATAATTTTGTCGTCCTGTGTTGCAATTAACCTTTGTTTTTGCCGGCCCATCATTAACAAACATCTTCCATTTGGCCATAATTGTTTACTCCATAAATTTTGATAATGCACCGCGTCAAGACAATCCGTATGTCGGGATAGCAGCTCCATTTATCACTTTAGAATCCGAAGAACAAAGAAATAATACGACATTCGCTAAATCTTCTGGAGATAGCCACTTACTAAAGTCAGCATTTGGCATCGCCCTTCTGTTCACTTCAGTGTCAATTGTTGTTGGCAAAATGCAGTTTATGTTAATTTTGTCTTCTCTAAACTCTTGGGAGATTGATTCTACAAATCTTATTAGTGCTGCCTTTGATGCGGCATATGCAGAATCATATCCATCTGATTTCAATCCGGTCCTGGAAGATACATGAATAATTTTTCCACCATTTCCAGATTTCATGACTGGAATCACATGTTTGCTTATTAAAAATGCAGACTTTAAGTTCAGATTCATCATTGCTTCCCACTCGTCTTCTCCTAATTGAGTGATATTCTTGCCACCCAAGTAACCACCTACGGTGTTAACCAATATGTCTATTTTTGCAAATCTTCCGATTAGTATTGGTACCGTTTTAAGTATCTCTATTTCACTCGAAATGTCTAATTTGATTATTTCTACTTGAGGGTTGGCACTCTTTAATTTGGCCGCTTCGGTTTCGTTACGAAAAGAAGCAATAGTTTTGGCACCAGAATCTAGAAATCTTTTTACTAATGTTCTTCCAAAAGCTCCTGTTCCTCCAGTGATGAATACAACCTTATTTGAGAAATTGTATGTTACACTCATAGATTTTTAAATAATTTGTCAAATATTAGTATATCGCATAATAGAACTCAGTTACAATACTTTCTCAAAGTAGTTTTTATAAACGCACGCATCGTCATAATGTAAAGATACTATTTGAGCTTTACGCGTAAGCAAAAGTATGTTATTGTAGTGAAGAACTGTTTTTGGTTTAAAAAGTGTAATTGTATTAATATTGGCCATTTTAGTCCCAACTCTATAATGTCCAGTAGATCATAATAATAAATTATTTAATCAATGGTCAAAATTTCATAATTTTTTTAGATTAATTCAATCTGTGATTTGGTCATTAATTGCAGCTTCAAATTCAAGTTTCATACCAAGGTAGAGATCATCTATTATCAAAGTGTATCAAAGTGGATTTCCACAAGGCGTTTGGCAACCCAGAAACAGTTGGATTACCAAGGACAGTAAATTCATATTTTATAGTTTTTTTATCGTTATCATATATGGGATTAAATAACTCAATTTCGAAAATATCCTGTTCATACTATATCATTTTCGCATATATGCACCCACATAGTTAATGGACTGGGTGGGATTTGAACCCACGACCTTTTGCTTGCGAAGCAAACATTCGTACCCCTGAACTACCAGCCCTTAAAATGATGTTCTCTAACCCTGATATAAAACGTCACAATGCTTTTCAGTCAAATCATTGCCGGAATGGCAACTTCATGTAAATGTTATAGATGGATAGGGCTGATACAATATCAATACCACCGCGTGTGAGAACATAGAACTTGAACAATTATTTATTATACCTAAATAATGTTATTAAGAACATGGTTGAAAAAGTCAAGAAAATACAAGGAATGACTGATGAGGATTGGAAAAGCCGATTGTCACCTGAGCAATACGAAGTATGCCGAAATAAAGCAACTGAAATACCGTTTTCAGGCAAGTATTATTATTCTAAGGATAAAGGAATTTACCAATGTGTGTGTTGTGGGAATGAGCTATTCAAATCCGATACAAAATTCGAATCAGGTACAGGTTGGCCAAGTTTCTATGCACCTATCAACCAAGGCAACATAGAATATCATTCAGACAATAGTTATGGAATGACGAGAGTCGAGATAACTTGTAGAAAATGTGGAGCGCATCTAGGACATGTTTTTGATGATGGGCCTCTTCCAACCAACAAGCGTTATTGCATAAATTCAGTTTCTCTGGATCTAGAAAAGGAAAGCGATGAAAATATGCAAAAATAAAAAGTTTAAAGGTTTCAATTCATCATTTCATCAAATTATTGTCGAAGAGTCTTCATTGTTTCCTTGTATAATGCTATTGCTTCTTCCCCATAAGCCTGCAGACCGTATTGAATCCCATCATCACAAGTGACTTCTACAAAGTAATGTTCCACACCATTATCCAAAATTCTCAACCTTTGTGGATATCTCGTAATTTTACCATTTTCCCTAGTGCATAAGGTAAGTAAACGTTTCGATGCATCCAAGTTACATCAATGAAATTGGATAAAAGCTATCTCAAGGCGTTCTTTGTGTGGATATCGAACGAAGGTTTTAAGTAAACCGTTTTCTTTCCTCTTTTCCTCACAATGTTCAGTCTTGATATCAAATGTAGAGATCCCAGTGTCACTGAAAATCCAACAACATACCATCCCATCATTTCAATTATTCCTATATCTTCCATGAATGATAGTGAGAGAGATTAATATTAAAGAGCCGCTAAGCTACAATTATGATTAATCCTAAGATCATTTAATAAATCAGGATATGAATACGAAGAAGTACCATATCTCAATTAGCTGTTGAATTAATACACACAAATATTGTTAGAATTCATACTTTATTAAGACATTTTAGTCTCCTTCTTAAAAGATAACTATTAGAAAACAGCAGACAAGATATATCTAAACTAATTCATGGTAAAGAGATCCCGCAGGCCTTAAGTTGATTAATTACATAATTCACCTCATCGGTATCCACTCTACCTACGGGCGATTTTGAATTGCTTCCAATAAGTACATTAATCAATTGGGAAATCATGTCCGCGTCATAAAAAGTTACAGTTTCAGAGAGTAACTCAGCTATTTTGTTCGTGTCAAGAGTCCTATCGATTTTGCCAGCCAAAATCAAAGAAGCAAATTTCTGTATTGATTCGTAAATTCCTATATTGTACGCAATAAATGCTACCTTTTCAGGTTTCTCATTTAAAGGATCCATGATTGAAATGTAATTTTTAACATTTATGTATGTTTACCATCAAATAAAGGAACGGAACTATCGATTCCAGTTTGTTGGATACATCCTGACAATGTTAAGTAAATCATACACAGTTTATAAGGAGTCAATTACGCTTGAATAATTAACTATAGTGCGGTCAATATATTTATTTGCCTTGTTCATCACATCGCTTACCAAGTTTCTGTTTGACAAGTCATAAAAATTTACTCTCTTACCTGTCAATTGCATTTTGTAAGATATATCATTGTTACCATCATAGGTACCCTGCTTATTTCTTATGTAAATGATATTATCCCCCAGCAGTTTTTTGATATACCACGATATTGTAGATGCTGATTTCCTAGTGTATTTTACTATTTCTGATTGGGAAACTGGACCACTTTCATAGAGAAGTTTCATAATTTCATACGAGGTTTGATTTCTCAAAATTCCCAAAAGTACCATAATTTCATTTGAAATATTTCGTGGAAAGAATCTTGTAATTCTCGATTTCCTATCCACATTTACAAGTTCCATCTTTTCCAATTTGTTGATATGATAGGATAGAACTCCATTTGATGAGTTAATTAATCTCAATAATTCCCTATATCTTATTCCAGGATTTTCACCAATGAATAACAATAGCTTTTGCTGCAGTTCGGGCAATGTATCAAAAGAACCCGCCGTTGAAGAATAAATATAAATAGAATCCATCTTATCGCTCAATTTGCTGCCTTAAGCAATCCCAGCCCAAATAAAGTTAGCATTACAAGTAGTACTATATGTGGTAACTCAATATTTACCCATGGTAAAATTACATTGTTAATGTTACCTGTAGAGGATAGTAGCATAATTCCTTCTACAATCGCAAGGGTTACAAATCCCAACGCCATAAAGAACATTCTAATGTTGCTGTTTTTCAGATAAGCGAAAATGGACACCAATCCAAGAAAAACCGAAATATTCAAACTGGCAATGTGGATAATAATATGATAAATCATGGATTGATGCGAAATATGAGGAATCGTTACAGGTATAATTAGAGAACAAACTATAATTGTGGTAATCGCAAAAAATTTGAGTTTATTATCTAATAGATTATATCTTCTCTGCGATTGCACGTTATCAATATCACCATTGCCAAATTTAAATTGATTGGTACACCACTAACAGTCATGCCGGTCTTTTTGCGAGATTTCCACCTGCATAATATGAAACTAAATAACTGGATTTAGAATCATTGTCCAATCTAGGAGGTACTTACAGAGGTTAAAAAGAAGAAATACTCTGACCGGTCCTTATGTGATATAGCAGTGGGATGACATAGGATGCCCTGGGCTTTACTATCTATCTGATATTTTGGCAATATTTGATTTAAGTTGTGTCGTGTTTCTCGCAAACATAAAAGCACTAAATATAATTCCAATGAGGATAGCAGGCGCTACAAAATTTTGGTAGTTAATTCCAAACTCAGCACGTGATCCTATACTTTGTGTGGAAGTATTGCCTGATTCTTGTGCCTGTTGTTGAGCCAATGGTCCTGAACTTGGTTCTACCAGTCCAATACCATTTCCTCTTTGTTCGGCAAACCATATGTTCCCGTCCGAGTCAGAGGTAAGCCATTGAATAAAAGGCGAAGAATTTTTAACTTCTATCTCTCTCACCTTTGATTTTTGAGTGTCTATTACAGCGATTTTATTTATTGTATGTTCTGCCACCCATAAGTTCCCATAGTTGTCAAAAGCCATCCCAAATGGCAGTCCTGCTTCATTAATTACTGGAAGGTCAGTAAACGTTCTAGACAACGGATCAAAAACTGTTATCCTGTGGCCATCGTGCTGTGAAATATATATTTCTCCTGTGGTTTTATCAATCATCAATGCAGTAGGGCTCAACAACGTTCTGTTACCACTCGGAGAATATTCTGTTATCGTATAATTATTAGCTGGGTCAATTTTTGCTAACTTTCCTGCCTCATCAGTAAACCAAATCAAATTGCTAACAGGATCTGCCATAATTGCAAATGGACGTGCATCCTTGTCCTTTAGATGTAAATTTAGAGTAACGTTGCCAGTTTTAGTGTCAAAACGCATGACCTCACCGGACAAGGGTGACGTGAACCAAATGTTGTCATCTGAATCTATTGTGATACCTGATGGGGTCACATATCCAGGA
>Ga0193736_1000076_pt1 | contig 16135 bp, 15 predicted proteins | sample L2m1metaG_FD_160566 | JGI IMG/M metagenome (GOLD analysis project Ga0193736, IMG submission 160566) | Soil microbial communities from a riparian zone of the East river system, Colorado, United States - L2m1 | ecosystem: Environmental > Terrestrial > Soil > Riparian zone | place: USA: East River... | reverse complement strand
TGAAGCAGAAGACGGTGAAAGCGAAGTAACACAAAATGCTACAATGCTCAATACTACTGGTGGTAACACGACTGGTAACGGAACAATGATGGCTGGAAATTCAACTACAGCATCAGCATCCGGAAGTGAAATAGACATCGCTGCAGGATCCTCTGCCCCAAGTAATGCCAAATTCTATGAACCTCCAACATTGACAGTACCAACAGGTACTACAGTAACTTGGAAAAATATCGATTCTACCCTTCATACCGTAACTTCAGGTAGTGCTGAAAGCGGCGTCTCAGGTACAGAATTCGACTCAAGTTACATGGCAGGAGGAAAAACGTTTCAACATACATTTAGCAGCGCAGGAACATTTGACTACTATTGTACTCTTCATCCTTTCATGAAGGGTCAAGTTGTAGTAAACTAACTCCTTTTCTTTCTCTTTTTTATTATAAAATAAAACTAAGAAATTATTGTACATAATACACTCTTGAACTATCTCAACTACAGGAGATAAACCTATGATTGTAATATAGGTTTGAAATAAGCCAAATTTTCAAGTTATATAGTTCTTTTTGTTTGTATTATCAAGCAAGGTAGTCTTTTAATCTGCTTATGATTTTACTGTCCTTATCAAGCTTGTCGGGATCTTCATCTTCGGACAAATTGCGAAGTGCATCAATATTGATATTGATTTCCTTTTGAAATTTGCTACTACTCTTTTCTAGATCAGGCAAGATTGGATCATTGATATTGTTCAATAATTTGTTTACATCTCGTAGTGACAATATTGAAAGGACTAATTTATTATCATCAGGTGATATTATAGGAATTTCAGATACGGCAGTTTTACTTACTATTTCAAAGTAATCCATAATTGGATCCAAAGGACGAAGCATGGGTGGATCATAAATCATGATAGATTCAACAGTCATGTTCTCTTGAATGGTTGGAACATTTGCTAAATCCTCAAAATAAATCATCCCTTCAAAGCTATCTTCATTATTAGTAACTACGAGTGATTTAACATTTAGGTCTCTCATTATCTGAACAGCATCAGCAATGGTTGTATTACGATTTATGTTATAGAAATCTGAATTCATCACATCTCTCACAAGGTAGTTTCTTAAATTTGAGTCATGTTTCTTTATACTTAACAATTGTGTTCTTATATTGGAAACATAATTTTTGTAGATATAATTATTTTTACCTGAGATAATATTTGATATTATCACCGATATGACCGTGGGAATAAGCAATGTATAGCTTCCAACCATTTCAACCCCTACTACTATCGCAGAAATAGGAGTTCTAGTACTTGCGGTAAAGAATGCAAATATTGATATCAATGTAGCAGATGTTGTGTCTATAAACAGGAAAATTCCAAAAGAGTGAAATAATGTAATTAATGCGGACCCAATAAGACCACCTATTACCAATGAAGGACCAAGTAATCCAGTAGTATTGCGTGAGGCATTAGAAACTGAAGTAGCAAATATTTTCATTGCGATTACTGGGAACATAATCCATAGTGGAAAGACTTCATGATTACCCAGTGCGGCGAGTTGTAACCATCCATAGCCTGTACCTAATATTTCGGGAAAACCAATTGCAAATATACCAATAATAACTCCACCTAGTGCAGGCTTGAAATAAAGAGGAATTTTCATATTTTCAAAATGTCTTTGAAAAATCTGAACTGTTTTCACATATCCTATTCCAACTATTCCTATGATGGCAGCAATTACACCATAAGCTGCTATAGACTGAAGTGTTGTTTTTGTGATAAACTCCTGTGGAATATATAGGAAAGAAGGCCAATCCAAGACAACTCCTGAAACGATATAACTTGTTATTGATGCTAAGAACGCTGGATACAGCGACTTGATAATGAAGTCTCTGCGATATAGTAATTCTAAACTAAAAATTGCTCCTCCAAAAGGTAACCTCAAGATCCCCCCAATAGTTGAACCCATTCCCGCGGCAATTGCAATACGAATTTCTTCCTGGTCAAGTTTGAAAATTCTACCAATAATTGATGCAAGTGTGGAACCAGTGTGAGCTAAGGAATCTTCAACTCCACCGCTAGTTCCACTTCCTATAGCCAGAAAACTGGAGAATGTTTTTAATGATGAGTTTTTTATACTTAATTTGTTTTTCTTGTTATGAAATTCATCACTAATCTCATCTATTCCGTTTTTGCCTAGCGAAGTTGATAATTTCATTGAGAGCAACCCTATGACTAGACCAATTAATCCTAAAATCACAGGTATAAGCCAGGGTTTTAACACATACAAGGAATATTCTGAAGACAAGTTGGCCACATCTTCTGGATATGGTTGGATGTATCTCACCACATCACTAAGGAAGAACGATGAAAAAATCCTCATAGCCTCATAAGCAGTAATTACTAATAATCCAGATACAACTCCTATGATTATTCCGATAACTGTCCATTTTCTCAGGTACACAAGATCAAGGGTTGTCCAGTCAAATCTACCCACAAATCTTTCTAAATATCTTGATAAATTCAATTTGGTTTATGGACATTGTGATGATATTATTGGCTCATATTCATTGAGCTCAGTTAATGTTTACAATTTTTGTTAAAATTTTTATCCTCAGTGTATCTCAAGAGATTGTTTCATACAGATATTAACTCATATATTGGATTTGCATATCATCCTAAAGTTCTAATACTGATTTAAATTACTCAAAAATATTCAATAGAACAATGAATTCCCTTCTGCTAGTAAGTACGATAATTTGCGTAATGCTATTACTATTTATCGCCTATGCATTTATCAACAATAGCGATTTCAAATTGATTGATGAAATTTCAAATTCTGATACTCGTATAGAAATTGATACAACTTCTGGGAATGAAACAGCCAATGAGACGGAAAACCAATAGTCTCAATTTCTATTTAATCTAGCTGACTTGAATCCTAATTTGAATAACATCAACTAGTAAGTATCTCAGCTTACATTCAAGTCAAATAGTGCTTGTTCAGTTTTTATTGGAATAAAGTTAATTCCCATTACACTTACTTGCAGTGAATATTGTCCATCTTGAGTGAATTTATATGGAATTTTCACAATACCTTCAGCCGTGTGAAGCAGCGGCTGACCGGTTATTGAGGATGCTCGGAAGACCTCATTTTTGTTATTGGTTATTGCAAAATCATAGTCAACATGAACTTGCACTGCTTGCGAAGATGGTTGTAAAAATGAAATCATGAATTGCGAGTCTACATTTTTTGTAATTGGAAAAGGTTGAATTTGTATATCAATATTTACGCTATTTCCATCTGTAGGTGCTTTGGAATCGGCAACAGTAATTTGCACAGTTTTTAAAATTTGCGTGTCATTAGCCGCCGTACCATTGGTTGAAATTTGCGTGCTATTAGCTACAGTAGTATTACTATTATTCGATAAAGCTTGGGCCTGTAAAAAACCGAAACCTGATTCTCTTAATGTGGGCATAATGACAAGTATTGTATAGGAGAAACAAATTAGAAAGCATACCGCACTAATTTTTTTAATCATCATATAACATAGCAATAATTATTTAATAAATCTTACAATGGCCGAACCTGTAAGAATTTACTGTAGATTTAATTTCAAGGCTGTGTCATATGTGCCATACAATTCAATTCTTAATTGCAAGGTAATTAGTCGTAGTCCTGCTCTGAGTGATTAGCATGATTCGATATGTCCTTTAGATTCAAATAATTCTAATTTTTGAGCGTTAAGATAGAAGCAAACATTTTTCCCTCATTAAGTTTCTATATCTTTAATAAGTAAATTTAGTAATTATTGATATGTATATGTTTAGGAGTTCGTATACTGCAGTTCTTACTATATTATCACTGAGTTTTATATTGGCGGGAATCTCTATGTTTCAATCAGCTCATTCACAAGTTCCTAACACGTTTTCAGTATCTTCCATCATACTTGGGAATGATAAACCAATCTCTGCGACAATTGATGAAAAAACGAGCAAGATTTATGGGATATTTGCGACTGAAAATGGAGCAAAAAATTTAATCTACGTTATTGACACTGCCCAGAACAAGGTACTAGATACCATTAAGATTGGATCCGAAAAGAATGATTTTCTCTCCAATATCGCACTTGACCCTGAAAGGGGGATACTGTATGCGGCAGGTCAACATTTGGTTAATGAAAACGACACCACAATTGCATACGATACACTGTATTTGATAAACTCAACGAACAATAAATTCATGAGAATTCAATTATACGGTGAAACCGAAGAAGGCAAGGAAGGTTCCCTGGCGGGGATATCTGTTAATCCTGTTACCAATAAAATATACCTTGGCTCGTTATATCCTGAGGGCGGTAAGCCGGGATTGTATATAGTAGATGGAAATACATTAGAATCTGTTTACTTAGAAAAGTGGCAATATGGAATTAAGGATATTCAATTAGATCCAGAATCTAATTTATTGTATGTTGGAGCAAAATACGACAATTTGATTTCAGCAATAGATGAGTCAAATAACGAAATTGTTGAGAATATAACAGTACAGAGTCCAATAGCACTAACTCTTAATGCAGAGGAAAAGATTCTATACGAAGCAGGTAGTGATGGGAAAGTTAATGCAATAGATCTCTCAAGCAAGAAAAACATTTCAAGTATACAGGGTGAATATGTAAAAAATATCTTGTATAATGCAAATGACAAGTTACTCTATATAGTTGACCAAAACATGACTAACATTTTATCTAAAAATTCAAATGGCACTAAAAGCATGGCGATAGCAGTAAACACAACTAACAACGTTATCAATAAATTTGAAACAGGTTTTATAGTTGAGAATATCCTCATTAATTCCTCAACAGACCAAGCATATCTTTTAGGATATGATGGCGAGAATTCAAAACTATTTATTGTAAATTCGCATTAATGCAATTCGAGACCAAAAATTAGAGATTTTTCTCTCATAACTTTGAGTATCTATTAGACAAAATTAAGTAGAAAATGTATTCAGTATCAAGAAGAATGATGATTTCTAATAGAACTCTTTTTGTCCATTCAGATCATGCGCTGGCGGTATCATAAAGATATACTATGATTCCTTCGATTAATGGAATGACAAGACATATGCAAAAAAGATACTTTTGTTTTGAATGTGGAACAAACGTTCTTGAAGAAAAGATGGACAATAGAATTGCAGGTTGGTTTGGCATCTGTAAACAATGTAATAAGAATAATATTTATTCAGTTGATCATATCAAACAAAAATCACTAATTTAATTAGTATGATTGTTTGACTGAATTCTCTTATTCTCTTATCGTCTCCCTCTCTCCTAGATGATCCAATAACTATATCATATTTTCATTTATCTTACATTGATGATCGGTATATCACAGAAAAATTATTTCATTTACTCCTTTAATTGTTTCAATGAATTTTTGGCCCTACGATGTGAATAATATCTTTGAATTACAAAAATAGTCTTGATGCCCTTTTAACAATTTTGAATTTGGGCGGGAAAATTACGCAAGCCCCATGTCATGTATCACTCATGTTAAATGGATTGAGATATTATTCTATAGAAGTAGCAATAAACGAAGATCATTTCCTAATACAGGCCTTTGAACAAGAAGCATCTGATTTATTTCAACAAGTAATGACTATACTTGATGGAAAAAAAACCGATGTAAAAACAATTGAAGTAATCTTCAGATAACTAGATTTATTTTTGAGTTTGGATCCTTTTCATTATTGAATACTAATCAACAAAATTTCGTTAGATTATTATCTTTGACTTGCATTATTCAATCCATTGCAAACAAATGGCAATGATTGGATCAATCTTACGGTTAAGTTTAGTAGTAACTGCAAGACATGTGGAAAAAAAATAGCCAAGGGTGAATTGGCACTATGGTCAAGATCAAATAAATCAATAAAACATGTTGAATGCCATACTAGAGACCTGTCAAATCCAGCATTTGCTTTGGTTAATTCAAAACAACTAAAATGTGCTATCTGCGGTTCGTTAGCCGGATGTCCTGAATGTAAATTTGAGAAAGTCTGTGATAGATCTATTGTTTCACAACTATGTATATGCAAGAGATGTTATAATGATAAAATGCCTCTGGAAAAATATTATGAAGTTACCAACTCATTTGTCATTGGCAAAAAGTCATAATGTTTTCGGTATTGTTAGAATTAGGCTTGACCGATTGATAATACCCATACCCGACTATTATCGAATATTATAGTTTATGAAAAGTAATTAAATAATGGGTATTGGTACTTTAATCAGATGGATAGTCGGGGCTATTATGCAATTCTTGGAGTCTCGCAAAGCGCCAATTTTCAAGAAATAAAAAAATCATATCGAAAGCTTGCAAAAAAATATCACCCTGACAAGAATAAGTCTCCGCTCGCAGAAGAAACAATCAAAAAAATTAATGAAGCATTCGAAATTCTATCTGATAGAAGAAAAAGAAAACAATACGACTTGGAAGCATCTAATATTTACGATGCAAATGATTCCACTTACGAAGAAAAAGAGGAAAATTTATCAGATCAAATGCAAAGGAATTCATATAATTTTGCAAAACCTGAATCTACAACTAATCTTGGTTACGATAACTTGCTTCTAGACACCATAAAAAGTAGATTTCATATTCTAATAGAACCAAGTTTGTGTTTGGCATTTGGTGGTTGTGAAACCATCGCTCCAAAAGTTTTCGTGGTTGATAAAAGCAAGCACATTAATCCAAAAGCAAGAGTCCAATCAGAAACGGCCGATACTCTAGATAGGATCGTTATGGCAGCTCAAGCTTGTCCAACAAAGGCAATAAAAATAATTGATAGATATACAGGAAATCAAATATATCCTTGAAAAAGGTAGCAATAACGTAAGCTTTGACTAATCATCATTGAATAGTCTCATATGTTCAGCCATGATGCACCTGTTGAATAGAAAATCAATATTACTTTCTTGGGCAATTTTTTCCGCATTACTATTATGAATACCTTCCTGCAACCAGATTACTCTTATACCAGGTTTCTTTATAGAATCTTCCACAACTGGATAGACGTCTTCAGAGGGCCTAAATACATCTACTATGTCTACTTCTGATTTGATATCCGATACACGTGAATATGTTCTCTTACCCAGTATTTCGGCAGCTGAAGGGTTAACTGGTATTATATTATATCCCATTTCTATCATATATTTAGGAACAAAGTGAGCAGCTTTAGCAGGATCCCTTGACATTCCCACTACAGCTATGTTTTTGAAATTGTATATTTTTCTAATTTCTTCATCTGTATGTCCATCAGTACTGGTCATATACATCCACCGTGATAATCCCTTAAAATGGTTAGTATGCAAAGCTGATGCTATATGGTTTTTATATTGAACTAAATTGTAATGGTCTTGTGAAAGTATCCAAAAAAACACATGCATTTAGCGTCAGGAGAAATGAAAGCAAAAAAGTTGAAAAGTCTAGAAGAAGAAAACGAATCGTACCCAGACACTGATAAATTTAATAGTTCTCCTATAAACCAGAAAAAAAAGCACAAAATCGAGATCTAGTTTGGAAAAGTTCTAAAATTTCCTCAACATATTACTGACTCCGAATTATTTACGACAATGCATATATATGAGAATAAAACATAAATATAAGAGAAAAACATTGTCTCAATTTTTGTGGGGTATTAGAATTGGTTAAAGATATTTCTTTATTTAGTGATCGCTGTCCGAGGTGCGGAAAAGGTCCAATGGTCACAGATAACTCAAGTGGAGAAATGTTTTGCGGCAATTGCGGATTTGTAGTTACCGAGCGTATTGAGGAAACTGGTCCAGAATGGAGAGCTTTTTCAAAGGAAGAGCATGAAGACCGCAGCCGTGCTGGCATTCCAACGTCTCTTGCTATGCATGATATGGGACTTGCTACAATAATTGGACCTGTTGATAAGGATGCCTCTGGAAAGCCACTCTCCGCATCCATGAAAAGTACTATCGAGAGGTTAAGAACCTGGGATAGTAGAAGTCAGGTACATGAACCAGTAGATCGTAATTTTAGACAAGCTTTTAGCGAATTGGATAGGCTAAAAGATAAACTTGCAGTAGGCGATGCTGTTATCGAAAAAGCTGCATATGTGTACAGAAAAGCACTTGAGAAAGGACTTGTTAGGGGAAGATCAATTTCCGCCTTGGTGGCTGCTGCACTTTATGCTGCCTGTAGGGACACCGAGACTCCAAGAACATTAAAGGACATTGCTCATGCAAGTAACATCAAGAAGAAAGACGTAGCCAGATGTTATAGACTATTAATAAGAGAACTTGACTTGAAAATGCCTGTCGTAGATCCTGTTAAATGTGTAGCACGAATTGCAAGCAAGTCAGGACTTTCTGAAAAAACTAAAAGAAAAGCTTTGGAGATATTGAAAAAAGCTGAACAGGGCAAAATCTCTGCAGGAAAGGATCCTATGGGATTAGCTGCCGCTGCTCTGTATGTAGCTTGTGTAATGAATGGCGAAAACAAAACTCAGAAAGATGTAGCAGAAGCTGCTGGGGTAACGGAAGTAACCATAAGAAATAGGTACAAAGGATTAAAGATACATCTAAAACTATAATTTTTTTATACATCTGTACTTTTTTGTTTTTTGAAACCTTAACAAATATAACAAATAGTTAACTGAATTAAACAAATAGTTACTTAATAAAAGAACTAAAAAAATAGATAAAAAATAGTGGATTTTTTTAAATTACTTGCCACGGTCTTGTTGCAAACGTTACTCCAAGTCCAGCACCAATCAGTATTACCTGATATGCAACATTGCCCCACGGAACTGCTTTCAATATTGCTGGTCCGGAAACCTGTATAGTTTGACCAGGACCAAGTCCAGGACCCACACTTTCTACATTTAATTGTGTATGAACATGGTAAATACCTGGCTCAAGAGCTTTTGCAGTTAGTGAGTATGGAATTGTTCCTTGTGGAGGAATATCAAATATATTTCCTGGAGGATCTCTTGCTATAAATTCCCATCTGTTACCAGCATTGGTTGATTCACTGAAGAGTGACAACCATGCTCTCAGTGGTTTATTTACAAGACTTTGTAGATTTCCATTCACAATCAACTGATCTCCTGTATTCAATGTTTGTGCTGAGAATGCTTCATCTTGAATTCTTACGAATCTGCTTTGAAGCTGAGCTTGAACTCCATGTCCTTCAGCAGTTTGAGCAATTGCTATCATTGTAGAAGTGGACATTACTATTGCAAATAGTGCAACTACCGCTATCTTTGTGTTCGACGTATAATTCACACCTAGCCTTACCAGAAAAAACAAAGATATATGCTTTGCTATGACATTGCCCTTTCATTGTGCATTTCATTGTTATTTAGCGATAACATTATCTGGAACACGCCAAAATTCTTAAAGCAGGAAAAGGTATGGTAGAAATTTCTAATTAAAAAAGTACGGTTACAGATTTTAGACGCAAAATTTAAAAAGGAATCCTTTGATGGTAAACACAATGACCTATCCAAAGGGATATAGTGGCGGTGGCGGCGGCGGTGGCCGTACCAGTACAGGCGGCAGTAGCGACGAAATCGAACATATGATCGGTAGACGTGTAGAAAAGATGACGCCAGTTTACATCATAGGCTTCATACTTTGTTGGGTTGCGACAGCTGGTGGTGTTTATGTTGGTGTAACTGTTTACCCATGGGCATATCCGTTACCAAGTGGACTTTATGCTCTATCAGTATTGACAGTCATTGAAGCACTAGGATTTTTCTTCATTATGAAAATCACTAGAGAAAGACTGGGTCACTCCTAAACTTTATTTTTTTATTCAAACTTATTTTTTGATAGTTTTTGAAATTGGTAGCAATTGCAGCATCATTAGAATAATCTAACTCCATCTTTGTTATATTTCACAAAGCTAATTTTTAGAATAAATCTCCAAATGTATCAAATTGTTCCCAGGGAGTAATTAAGAATATCAAAATAAAATTTTATATAGAACCTTTAGCAGACATTTGGTAATGGTCTGGCTTAGACGCACTACACACTATCTATTCATAGTTGTAGTTGCTGTAAATAGTACCTTATTGACAATCAACGCAGGAGACTACATATTCTATACAGATTGGGCATGGACATCATTTGTTGTATTCTCAATATCCCAATCAACAATGCTTGTAGTTGGTGCAATCTATTACATGCTATTCACCGGTGTACCAGGGACTGCAACATATTATGCAACAATCATGACAATCTATACATGGGTGGCCAAAGGAGCTTGGTTTGCACTAGGATATCCATACGACTTCGTCGTAACTCCAGTCTGGATACCTTCAGCAATGCTGTTAGACTTGACATATTGGGCAACAAGAAGGAATAAACATGCTGCCATTATAATTGGCGGAACAATGGTTGGACTTTCATTGCCAATATTCAACATGATAAATCTACTGCTGGTCAGAGACCCTCTAGAGATGGCATTCAAATATCCTCGTCCAACATTGCCTCCATACATGACACCAATTGAGCCTCAGGTCGGTAAATTCTACAATAGTCCCGTGGCGCTAGGATCCGGGGCGGCAGCTGTACTTAGCGTTCCAATCGCTGCATTGGGCGCAAAACTAAATACTTGGACATACAGATGGATGGCCGCCTGGTCTAAGTGGGATTAAAACCACATCCTCTCTCATTTTTATTTTCTTTTTTAGAATTTAAAATTTTAAATCAGCTATCGTCTAGTACTTTTCGTTCTTTATAATCAAAAAACAATCTAGTAGAATTAATTTTTAATGCAAAGTATAAGTTCTAGCTATCTTATTTTTATCTTACAAGAATGTCTGCAAAGAACGATTCTGTCGATGATGGTATTACATGCGACATTTGTGGGATTCCAATCGATGCATGCACGTGTTCTTGTCCTTATTGTGGCGAACGTGATTCATGCGAATGCTGTTTATACGACGCTGCTACTGGCGGCGGATGATTTCAGATTTCATATTTTATATATCTATTATTTGATTAATACTTTGGAGAAGAAAGTAATTCATTGTCTTTTTTGACTGGTGTGAATTCTATATCCTGGTTGATTGGTGGACCACAAGGAAGTGGTGTAGATTCGGCTGCAAATATTTTTGCTAAAACCTGCGCGAAAGAAGGTTTTCATATTTTTGGAAAGAGGGAATTTTATTCTAATATTAAGGGGGAACATAGCTATTTTACAATAAGAATTTCAGACAAGCCAGTTAATTCGCACCTGGAAGAAATCAATGTGCTTGTATCATTTGATGCTGAGACCGTCTTCAGACATGCAGACAAAGTATCTGCAGGTGGAATGATAATCTATGATTCGTCTCTTGCTGAAACGGTGTTAGAGGAGGTACCTACAATTGATTTTGAAGCTAGTAACAGAATTCGCAAATTGTTACAGGATTCTGGACAGTCTATGAATTTGAACGGAATGCTTGAGTTTGCAAAGTCGAGAGGCTGCATGGTCTATGGGCTACCTTATTTTGAAATGTTAGAAACGGTTGCACAAAAAATGAACGATCCGAAACTTAGTAAGATCTCTAGAGTAGTTAATGTTATGGCAATATCCGCATCTATCTCTTTGCTAGGTATCAAAAATGATATGTTGATTAACGCCATTCAAGAGGTCTTTGGATCAAAGCCTAAACTACTTGCTAGTAACATAGAGGCCGCGGAATATGCGTATTCCTACATAGGCACTAAATACGATACTAAGAATATTAAATATAAAATGACCCGCAAAGATGCCCTAAAGGACTATCTATTGCTCTCAGGAAGTCAGGCCGCGGCAATTGGGAAAATAGTGGCCGGTTGTAGATTTCAAACTTATTATCCAATTACACCAGCAAGTGACGAAAGTGAATTCTTAGAATCAAATCAGATCATCGATCAGGTCGACGGTAAGAGTGGTTCCATTGTCGTAGTACAAACAGAGGATGAAATTGCTGCTATAACTATGGCCATTGGCGCTTCATTGACAGGGGTTAGAACAGCTACAGCTACATCAGGTCCTGGTTTTTCACTTATGGCTGAGGCACTTGGTTGGGCTGGTATGAATGAAGTTCCTTTGGTAGTTACAATGTATCAGAGAGCGGGACCGTCAACCGGTTTGCCAACTCGACATGAGCAAAGTGATCTCTTGTTTGCGATTAACGCTGGACATGGTGAATTCCCAAAAATAGTATTAGCCTCTGGGGATATCGAAGAATCTTTTTACGATGCCATAAAGGCGTTTAATTTTGCAGAAATCTTTCAACTACCCGTAATTCATTTACTAGACAAGGCAATTAGTAGCAGTATCCAAACTTGCAAAAGATTTAGCAATGATCTCAAAATCGAAAGGGGAGAATTCAAGAATACTATTGACAAGAATCAAAGCGAAGGTGCGGCCGGTCATTTTCAAAGATTCAAACTCGACGATTCGCCTATTTCTACGAGGGTGCCAATTGGAACAGAAAACGCGATATTCTGGAATACTGGTGATGAACACACAGAAGAAGGTCACATATCTGAAGATCCGGAAAATAGGAACAAAATGATGGATAAGAGAATGAAAAAACTCGACCTAGCACTGGAAAAAATAAATCAAGACGATATGGCCATATGTCATGATTTTGATTCAGACGGTAAGAATGTTGTTGTTAGCTGGGGTTCCACAAAAGGTGCAATCTTAGAAGCATTAGAAAAATTATCTGAAGAGGGAAACAAAATGAAATTCGTTCAAATTCGCCTGCTTCATCCCTTTCCTACTGAAACTGTGAAAAAATTCCTGAAGGATGCTAAATTGGTTATTGATGTCGAGATGAATTACACGTCGCAATTAGGATCACTTGTACAGCAAAATACAGGTAGGGAAATTGATTATAAAATTGTGAAATATAATGGTAGACCAATGTCCACTACGGAACTTTATATTGCACTTAAGGCTATATTATCTGGTAACAATGAAAGGAGGATTGTATTAGATGGCGGAACTTAAACTAGCTGATTATAAAACAACAGTACATAATGATTGGTGTCCTGGTTGTGGAGATTTTGGAATATTAAACGCAATTCAAATGGCACTAAGTGAAATGCAGATTCCAAGACATAAAGCGGTTATTTTTTCAGGAATCGGTTGTTCTGGCAAGACACCACATTTCATAAATGTATATGGTATTCACACTTTACATGGAAGAGTTTTACCATTTGCCCAAGGTGCAAAAATTGCGAATCCAGATCTTGAGATAATTGCTGTTGGAGGCGATGGTGATGGTCTGGGTATTGGGGCAGGACATTTTGTTGGAGCAGGAAGAAAAAATGTTGACATTCCCTATCTCATTTTTAATAATGCAGTCTATGGTCTCACCAAAGGACAGGCTTCACCTACATTGAGGTTAGGCGAAAAGACAAAATCACTTGTAACACCCAATACAAGCAATTCTGTAAATCCCATAGCATTAGCATTAGTCTCTGGATTTACCTTTATCGCACGTTCATATTCATATGATGTTAAACATCTGAAAGACACAATAAAAAGGGCAATAACACACAAAGGATTAGCGTTTGTAGATGTTCTACAACCATGTCCAACATATGACGACATCCACACTAGGGAATGGTATCAGGGTATAGACAAACAGGAGACAGGTAAGTCAATGCCTAGAATTTATAAAATTGAGGATACCGGATATGATGGTACCATAAAAGACGAATCAGAAATTAATGAGAAGATGACAAAGATTCTAGAATATTCAAGCGAATGGGGAGATAGGATTCCAATCGGTATCTTTTATCAGAACGAATTAATTCCTTCTTATCATGAAAGAATTGCTGAAAATAACAAGGAATATTTTGCAAAGCCACCTTCTCATCAAGAAATATCGGATAATGAAAATAAACCCATTGCAAAGATTGACAAAATTCTAGATAAACTTCAGATAAAAGATTGATAAAACTAGTTGAATTCTATTGCGCTCCATGTCTTGAATGATACGTAGAAAAAAACCACAGAGACTATACACTAGATTTAGTCAGCAATAATTAAACTGGGTTTTGATCAAAAAGTTATCGATTCAATTTTTCTTCTAGATTATCAAGGCGATTAGCTAATTTTGCAACATCCTTCTCGAGATCACCAGTTAGTTTTAGTACTAGCGTTTTTGTCGTTAAATCGTGAATCATAGTTGCGACCTCATTTGATTCTTGTAGATTCTTAATCAATGGCTTGTAGGCATTGCACAATTGTAATTGCTTTTCAATAATCGTTCGCATAATATCGTTATCACCATGCGTTGAATCAAATTGATCTTGCAGAACTTTAAAATCCCTAAGAAATTTCTTTCGAAAATCGGGAATATTCACTTTTGAAGTTTACATCTCATAGTTCTTAAACTTACTAAAACTGCTAAATTACCAATACCTAAAATTTGAAAGCGATGGGGATTACAAATTAATGAAATCTGCTGGTTTTAGTGTTTAACTATATATAGTAACAGGTTGACCTCAGATTCACTAAGCAAGAGTTGTCAGAGGCAATGGTTGCAAGTAATCCACAACTCAGTTTAAAAGACCCCTTGGCCAGACACCGTTGAATTGAGGCATCACATTTAAATTGCCTTACCAATGACTCTTAGAATACATCGACCAAACCGATGGGGAACATATTCTGGATGGGCTTAATCGCCTGTCCAGAATAATTCTTATGTTTTTCTATTCCTCAAATGCAAACAAAATAATGTTCGTATTTACCTTGACTTTTTATCTAATTGTTTGATAAATTCTGAAAATTTATCTTTTGGAATAACAGCCCCACAAGCTTTCTCGTGACCTCCTCCGCTTCCAGAGAGTGCTGAAGAAAGGTTGTTTACAATTCTACCAAGATGCACTTTACATTCATTTGATCCTCTAATGGAGATAATACAAGATTTAATGTCCTCCTTAGTCTTGTACACAAGTGCAACTGGTTTTCCAGATGCACCAAGCACGAAATTAACGACCATGCTTGACGGTAATTCTGAATTAATCTGAACATATGCCAAATTTTTGCTCAAAACTATTGAGTCTTCAATAGACTTTACTACTGATAGGACCTTCTTTGCGTGTCTTTCAGCCCTTAGAAATCCACCTTCAATATCATGTGGATATTTGTTTTGTGATAGTTCATCTACGATCTTCATTAGAAAATCACTATCATGCTGGCTTGAGGAGATCATGTAAGATAAAGCCGTAGCTTCAAGCATCAAAAACTGACGATCAAATCTTGATACCAAGTTAGATGCAATAGGTTTTGTTTCTAAATAATCCGTTAGTGCCGCTGCTGCCGCGATAAAAGCTGAATAAGAACCAAATCTTTTTTTGTATTTGTTATAAATATGAATACTCGTGCATTCATCAGTGCTGTGCACTAGTTTCACTCCATTTTTTTTCAAGTCAGATAAAATTCTCTTATCCAAGTCATGGTGATCTATGTACGTAACTTTGCATTTTGCTTCGATCATTTCCTTCAGTATTTTGACAAATTCATTTTCATTCTTTTTACTTAATCCTAAATCACAAATGAATAATTCATCTATTTTGTTAGTGGCATTATGAACGTTTGATACCATACTTCGTAATGTTTTGATCATATTTGCATAATCAACAAGAATTATAGTGTTAACATCAAACGCGGTTTTGATAAGTGCGGCGGAAGATACCCCGTCAACATCTTCCCTATGCGACATACAAATCTTATTCTTCATAGATCAAGTAATTCTTCTGCGTGAATATTTTAAGTGTACCTTTTTTATTGTGAAACCAAATCCGACGTGATTTTAGGCAAGCTAACATTTGATTTCTACTTTTGAAAAATCTTAATTTTATTGTCAAGCGAACGTTTATATCTAAATTAGACAAGAATTTCTAGGAACGCAATCATATAGGCGGCGTCGTAGATGATTTTTGGTCAGTTGGCCATTCCATGATTCATCGACCTCCAGTTGCGCTCATAATATGGAGATTCGACAACAAATTGAATCTGACATGGTTACACAATATGCACAATAACTTGATTGTCCGACCGTACTATTTTATAATAGATTAAGGATCGACTCCGGTTGATCCTGCCGGACCCGACTGC
>Ga0193736_1000073_pt1 | contig 16695 bp, 20 predicted proteins | sample L2m1metaG_FD_160566 | JGI IMG/M metagenome (GOLD analysis project Ga0193736, IMG submission 160566) | Soil microbial communities from a riparian zone of the East river system, Colorado, United States - L2m1 | ecosystem: Environmental > Terrestrial > Soil > Riparian zone | place: USA: East River... | reverse complement strand
CCTAACGGAAGGTCCAACGCTCTTGTTAGAACGTCTCCAAGCTTTCCTACCATGAGATTAAAATTGGTGGGATTTACCAGATCTTTTATCAATACTGAATCTGAGCCTCCAAGTTGATTATACCTAGTATAAGGTACTTATCCTATATTATCTATTCCAGTTGAAAATTGGCGATTTACTTGATTGTTTTTAAGTAATGTCGTTTTAGGTAGTGATTGTAGTATTTTGATAGTTATTTGCTAAGATCTCCATCCATCTTACAGCATAGCATCAAATTCTACACAATTACCGACATGGAAAAAATAAACAAAAGGAAGTTCAAAATAATGATTATTGAGGATGAAGAAGACATTTTGATACTCTATAAAGATTTTCTCTCGGGAAAAGGACATGACGTCACAACAATGTATTTCAATGGTGATGTAATTATTGGAGAGATTGATAAAGCAAGATCTGATCTATATTTAATTGACTATAGATTGCCAGGCAACAAAAACGGAATTGATATAGCGACTCAAATTTTAGACAAGTTTCCTTTAGCACCTATTTTATTCATCACTGCCCATGAAAATCTACATAAGGAAATTTCAAAAAACCCAATTTTTGATGGAAAGAATATAGAGGTTCTATTGAAACCAGTGAAACTGGACAAAATTGAAAATTCTATAGTTGCTCTGATGAATAGGAACCAGGTCTCGTAATCACGGATGACAAGAATTTATTTACATCAATGTAGCTGTTCTAGTAAGGAATACTGATATTCTGTAGATCAAATTTAGAATATGTTCTAATTACTTTTATTTAACCCAATACAACACTAATTTTTATTTTGAGGCAATGTTATAATGCCATCAAGACAAGTAACTCAATTAGGATACGTAGAGCAATAACTTAAATTTTACCTTAAATATAACTTTAATTGGTAAACTTGAAATTCATCCCTTACTCTTTGACATAAAGCATCAATAGTAACGGGTTTTTCAATCGATGAGTCTATAATTCCTTCGTCTGAGTAGGTTCAATATAATTCATCTAATTCGAAATTGAAGGCGCTCATAAGAATGGTTCTTACATTAGGGCTTGAACTTTTAATCCTCTTTAGTAGTTCTAAACCATTAATACTTGGCATTCTCAAATCAGAAATAACAAGTGCATAATACTGTTTGTTATCTGCAAAATGCTCTAATGCAATTATGGGATCGTTAAAAGTGACAACTGATATTCCATCGATGCTATCACATATGGCATCTCGAAAGAGTTCTGTGATATCAAGCTCATCATCTACAATGCTAATAATCAGGTTGTTAGTTGATATCTGTAATGCACTCCGACCAATTTCTATTCTTACGCATCTTTGGAACACTGTATGAGAGATGTTTTTTTATAAACTTTATTGTGAGGCTTTATTTTGATTCAAAATTGTGCATAGCTTTTTGAATCATGATACACGATACCATCTCTATCGGCAAATTCATGTCGAACATATGGGATACTATTCAAAATTAACGTGATAAACCAATATTTAAATAGAAATTTGTTGAAATTGAGTCGTCATCTATTTTCTGATAGTAGATGACCACTTCCTATTGGCTGGTTCCCCATTAGGCGCCAGCCAATTATTTATGATTCTTAAGAACTGTAATTGTTCTTTTCATTTTATTTCATATCCAGATTTGTTTTTTTGATATCTCTATTTAGCTTTGCGACTTGAGTTTATGCTATATAATAATAATGCTATATAATAATAATCTTTAATGCCTATTACGCTAGTTTGATGTCTAGCAATTATTGATAGACAAATAATTTTCCAGAAATTTTATCCTTTCAAAGGTAACGTAACTACAAATGTTGCTCCCTTTGAATTAGGATTGTTAAAAGCCTCGATCTTACCGTGATGTGCTTCAACGATGTTCTTTGAAATATACAAGCCTAATCCCAGACCTTTCTCAGATTTTGTCTTAAACTTGGAAAATAAATGTGGAATTATTTCTGGATCTATACCAGAACCACTATCTTTGATCGCAACAACCGCCTCATTTGTTTTTTCTTTCTCCTTTACACTTATATTGATAGTGCCTTCACTTGTGAATTTTATCGCGTTATTGAGTAGGTTTGCAAAGACCTGAAATATTTTTTCTTTATCAGCAATGATATTGATTTTGCCAGAAGGTCTAAAATCTATTCTTACCTTGTCGGCCTTACGTAGTTCAATCTGCTGATTAACATCTCTAATCACATTTTCAATCTTTACATTCAAATCAAAAATTATCTTGTTAAGTTTCATAGTTTGGGATTCTATTCTGGCGATACTGAGCATGTTACTTACTAGAGAATAGAGTCTCTCAGCGTTTCTCGATATAGCTTCCTCATATTGTTTGTTCCTTTCGGGAAGATCTTTCAGCATTTCAGAGTAGCCTATAATTGACTGAGAAGGAGTCCTTAATTCGTGAGCAGCAAGGTTGATAAATTCTTTTTCCATTGCATCATGTTCCTCAAGTTTTTGATAGGAGTATATGAGGTTCCTGTTTGCCTCTCTTAACGATTCATACAAGTCAGCCTGTCTCCAAATAGTATCAAAAATAAAATTATAAGATTCCGTACGTGATTTGCTGGTATGATATGTGGCATATCCTACTGCTTCTAAGAGGTTGTCTTTATTATCGTCTTTCACATCTATAATGAAAACCGATTTTTTGTCTACAATCAAAAATGTAGTTTTTATCTTATGAGTCAGGGTAGTGACAGGGGCAATCGATTTCATTTTGAATTTAAAATTCCTGGCAATCGACTCAGTGTGAATAAAATCATCTTGAATTTTATCGCCCTCGTAAGTAGGAATCACTAAATTGACAGTAACGTTCCGTTTCTTTGAGGCTTCAATCAGCATAGAGATTATTCCTCCTTTGTGATTTCTTTGCAGGGCCTTTGGTGTTGCTATAATTAGTGATATTTCAGATTTTGCAGATTCAATGAGACTCAAGTATGTTTTGCGAATTTCAATAGGATCTGATAAGACTTTAACTTCTTCAGGATCTACTCCCGCTTCCAAGCTTGATGATTTGTCATGATGGGAGACAGAGTTATTCCATAGATTTTCAAAAACATAATTTTGCAGCTCAACCATTCCATGATCATTATTGTAAATTTGATTTATCTGATAATTACTTCCCAATGACTGTCCAAAATATTCTTTATCGCTTATGATGAAATTTCCAATAACTTTGTCTAAGTGACGGACTTCAACAAATTTCATAATTTCTTTACATGAGTTCAAATTTTCCTTAGTAATCTCTGTTATTAACCTAATTCTCGTCCCCTTGGTCTTAGCCTTTTGCATCTCCTTTTTTATTTCATCTGAAAGTAAGAAATTCGGTGATTTAGAATCACCCATAAGGTTCAGGTATTTCTCCGTTTTTGCCATGATACCAACGATGTCTGACTGTTTGGTCATAATCTCAGTCTTCTCATGATACGGTGAGGAGGACATCCATTACTTTCTATTCATAATAAGATTTAAAGTAGTGCTGTCTAGTGTGTTTTTGACACTTTGAGAATCTAGATTCTGAAAAGTTTGATTCTTGTATTCATATTTTTAAGCTGTTGAAGACCTACGTTGTTTTCAATTAGATTAACCTAGATTTTTATTTATGTCCAAATAATCTGATTGAATGGCTGACTCACTAATAATGTATGAAATAGTTATAGCGAGTTTTATATCCCTGGCAGGATTGCTATTTTGGATTCGACACAAGTATTACAAAATCAGGCCAGCCAAAGATTATGTAGATGCGAAGGCGAAAGTAAGTTGGATGAAATCAGGGTTATAGCTTGAGTACTGGTTTGGGAGTACGATTAATCCTCACTACTTTCATGTCTTGGGACTAAGATGTGAGATACCAATAAGATAAAATGATTCGGAAAGTTTATCCTCAATTTGAAACAAGTTGTTTCCAATTTATTTTCCACTTGAGGTTGTTGATTTTGAATTGGGTTCTACATCCGAATCTATTCTTCTAATTTCTATCCAGCGTTTTCTAATGAAGAACAGAACAAAAGCTATTACTGTAACAGCCATAGTTGCCAGCACGACTACAAAACCTAACGGTATTTCTGTGATATTCTTCAAGTCAATTCCATTCATGCCATATATTCCAGCGATGAGGGCAAGAGGAAGCAATATCACCGTAAAAATCGTAAGGAATCTCATTGTTTCATTAATCTGAAGTGATACCTTCGCAACGTATAGCTCCCTGATAGAATTAATAGTGCTTTCATACGATTCTACAAAATCAATTAATTGTGTTATGTCATCGTGAACCATTTCTACATATTTGATATCATCTTTGTCTTTCTCAGTATGTAAGAGAAAATTAATGATGTTTCTCACATGCCAAAATTGTCTGCGTAACATTATGGCTTGTCTAGATAGTATATCTATATTATCAAATATCGCTGGTAGCGGACGAACAAAGGATCTCCTTTGATACTCATTTACAGATAATTCTAAAGCAGTTAATAGTTGCTCGTATTTGGTAACAAGACCAGCCAATATATTATAATATAATGCATCTATACGTGTATTCTTTATAGTCTCGTTTTGTATATTAAACAATCTTTCTACTATTTGTTTGAGGTTGACTTCAGGGGAATGGATTGTTACCAGCCAATTTTTCCCTAGAAAAAAATAAACGGGCTCTATGAGTAAGGTTTCAGGGTCCTTATTTTTCATATCTACAACGACCGTAAATGTATGTTTATCAAATTGACGAATTTCAGGTCTTTTTGATTTATTGATACACGTTTTAATGGCTTCCTTGTTTAGATTGAATTTCTCAGCCAGCCTGTCAAGTTCTTTCTCATCGGGATCTATGACGTCTACCCAGACATTATAACCTCCTTTCATATCTTCGATTGACCCGTCCATTTTAACCTGGTCTTTATTGTAAGAAAGTACTGTACTCAATTCAAATCTCCGGACTAAGTATCGTCAACAAGATATAAAAGCATAAAATCAGCCATGATAAAATTAATCACTTAGAAGTTAAATATCACAAAGGTTAAAGCAAGGGGTCGCCGCTTATTGTCCAAAAGGACTTACCAATTCGGCACCTGCAACAACTGAAGCGCCATTTGGATCTGTATCTTCAAAAGGCTCCTCAGTCACAACGAACTGCGTATAAGTATATGGGTTTACCATCATACCTGCATAGTCAAGTGTTCCATTCTTTGAGAATTCTCCCAAACTCAATTTATAGGCAGATCCTCCAACATCCGCTAACCATCCCTCAAATGTTTTCCCTTCCTTAGGGGGAGTATCCATGTTTGCAACAATGTTTACAGAGTGCTCCTTGGGAACTAGTAAAACAGAACCTTTGTTATCACCACCAAATGCTTCATTGCCTCCTGGAGTTTTCAAATCCAGCGTTTGTTGACCGGATACAAAGTTTCCCATAGATAGAGTACCCATTACCAAAACTAATCCAAGCATTGTCATGAAAAATATCGTTCTATTGATGAATGATTTCAACAAATGTCATAGTACTACATAGTTTATATAGTCCTATACAAGTTCCTTTTTTTAGTACTGAAGTAGAGAATAAAAAAATTAAAAGTCTCAAAATAAATATATTCAATTGTGTTTTCGATGTAATGATGTCTTTATACTATTACTCTTAAAAGACCGTGAATTGTTGAACTCTTATAATAAATGTTGAACCTAATGTTGTATGAGTAACAACGTAACTAACTGGGACGACATAGTAAAGAAAGAGGCGCGGGGTATAAATGACTATGACTTGGGAGAAGTACATAGGGTAGATCCAGAAATTGTCGTTACAGAGAAAGGTCTTATAGACAAGGACAAGTTTTATCTACCGAAAAGCCTTGTAGAGCGATTTGATGGGCATAAAGTTTTCTTCTCAATAACTAAAGAAGATGCCGAGAACTATCGAAAAGATTAAACCTACTTGGGTTAACCCATATTATTTCTTTTTTACAATTTTTTAGAAAACAAAAAGATTTACCAAAAATCAAGATTACTTATAATAAGATCAATATTTTGTATGTTGAGAACTTCTTGTTTTCAAAACAATCTGTTTCTGAGATTTCAAAAACGTTGGCAAACCTTATATCATTTTAACAGTGTTAAATGTTTTTTTTTTCTGTGTCTTGTTTTACCAGACATGCTAGCATTACAAACTGCGTATGGATTAACCTTCTTTCCTGAGTTACGTTTGACTTTTGTCACGCATCTGTCAAACTTCTTAGAGTCTAGACCCTTTTTTACACCTCTCGGCATAAATATCTATTTACAACATATTTAATTAAGATTCAAAATTCTATAGAAATCGTTCAAGCTAGGAATGTCCAAAAAGGAATCTAAGGATCACGAATAAGATTTTTTAAACTTTTAAATATTTTGGTGTTACATAAAAATTCATCATAATGATTTTTCGCAATGATTCGTTAAATATTCATTTTCAGATACGTATGAAAGAAAATATGTGTGTGGAAGTATTTTCCAATCAAGTCTGTAGTTTACTCTATAAAGCTAGGATGAGTGTAATTACATACAACACGTGTACAGAATCACAAGCGCGATATTACCAGATAGATGTATAAATGAAAATTATGATTATTGATGATGATGAAGACATTTTAAAGTTATTTAGTGACTTCCTTAGCAAGGAAGGATTCGACGTAGTGCCGTTCCTAGAACCATTAAAAGCACTAAAAGAGATCAAGAGCAACCCTTCTCGTTATTCACTTATTATTACAGACATTCGAATGCCAGGTATCTCGGGGATTGAATTAATAAAAAAAGTGTCCTCCATAAACCCTGATATTAAAGTAATACTAATGAGCGCCTTTGAGATAAATGGCGACGAATTGAACGAACTAAATTATCAAGAACATCTTCAAAAACCCATTCATATGCGTGAGCTGGTTAGTACCATTAACGAGATTTTGAAAAGCTAACTTCGTAGCCAAAATCTATCCTTGAACGATCCAGTCATCGGATACTAGTAATAAAGACCATGTCAAATTTAATGTTACGTTCTGACCAATAAATTACCGAAGCTTCCAGTAGTTTACTACTCAGGATACTAAAGTTAATCCACCATCCACATATAGCGTCGTTCCTGTTATGTAGGACGCTGCGGGGGAGGCAAGAAAAACGGCTACCCGCGCGATTTCGGTAGGTTCGCCGATTCGATGCATAGGGATCTTATTTTCTTCTTTCTTTATTTTATTTTCATCTTGCAAGATATCTATATTCATCATAGTTGCGATGGCTCCCGGAGCTATAGCATTGACTCTAATACCTTTATCGGCTACTTCTAATGCCATGGTTTTAGTTAACATTTCCATACCCCCTTTCGAAGCAGCGTATGGCGCAGCCAACGGCATCGGAGTGGTCTGGTGTACAGATGAAATGTTGATAATGGAATAGTTACCTGATTGAATATTTGACTGCTTATCTTGTCCATATTTTAACATCCTCTTGATAGCTTCACGACTGCAAAGAAAGGCGCCCTTGAGATTTATGTCCAATACTTCATCCCACTCTGCACTCGATATATCTGATGTATTCTTTTCAGGACCATTTATGCCAGCATTGTTCACTAGAACATTAATTTTACCTAACTCTTGCTCGGCTACATTAAGTAAATTTATACATACTTGTTCTTGGCTTACGTCGCCTGGAAAGTGAACAACTTTTACATCTTCATCTACATTTCTTAGAATTTCTTCTTTACTTCTTCTTAAGTCATGCTCATTTCTCGAATTAATGACGACATTATATCCTGACTTGGCAAATTCTACTGCGATAGCTTCCCCAATCCCTCTACTAGATCCAGTCACTACCGCATTCATTTTACTCAACTCCTAACTTAAATGAGGCGACTAAAATTATTAATCTTAATAGAAATTTATTGTTGCGGAAGTTACTTTTATCCCGTATTTGTGGGAAGTCATTTAACCTAGACAAATCTTGGTATGAAAATATTTCGGATGCTTGACATTAAGTAAATGATCTTTTAACATGTGCTCTTGCATTTTTCCAAAGCTTTTATAACCGACCTTACAGAGGGAACACTCGTATATTGAATCTAAAAATTCAGATTTTTTTACAAGTTTCATGTATTATACAGTAAAATATAGTACTTAAGAATTAAATTAGTAAACCTGCTAATAAATTATGAAGTAGTTATAAAGTTAAGATGAAAAGGGTAAAGTTAATTCACGAAGACCTCAATGCCGGAGGTGGTGCGGAGCGTTTGGCCGTAGCGTCCCTTGAAGCATTGAATGAAATGGATCTTTCGGTTGATCTGGTTACGTTCACCAAACCAAATTGGAATCAGCTAGAGAGAATTTTTGGAATATCCAAATTAAGAAAGTATGTTAATAACGTGATTAAGGCGGATATTAGCTCCTTATTAGACGAAGAAACCAAAGCGGATAGTAGTAACCCTACTAAAAACGAATATGATATAGTTATGAACGCACATGCAGATATACTACCTTCCAATATATTTGGTAAGAAGAAAGAAAAGCTAATTACCTATTGTCATTATCCACTTGTTCCAGAATTAATAAGGAGCCTAAAGTATGATACGGTTTTAAGAAACTATTTGAAGATGTGTGACTACAAATTTGAATCCTTAGACAAGCTTCGCACCAAAGCTTTGGGAGTATACAATCAAATGATGAATAGCTCGACAGTAGTAACTAATTCTATTTTTAGTTCAAAGGCCGTCAAGTTATACTACCCGCGTACAGATCCTTTGATTATATATCCTCCAATAGATATCGATTTCTTCAGTCGTGTGGTTAGCTCAGATTCTAGGGAGAATAGGATTGTGGTACTTGGAAGATTCAATCCTGATAAAAACATTGAGTTGGCATTGGAGGTTGCAAAAGTTCTGAAAGGTATGAACACAAAGTTTGAAATGAGCATAGCGGGAAACCTATCTAAGATGTATTATCCATATTACAACTATCTACGAAAACTCATCAAAGTAAATGGACTTTCAGACATGGTTGATCTAAAACCAAATGTTGACATCAACGATTTGTTGACTCTCTTTGGAAAATCAAAGGTTCTCTTTCATCCTACTATTGGAGAACCTTTCGGTATGTGTATAGCAGAGGCCATGTCTGCCGGGTTAGTTCCAGTGGTGCCGAATTTCGGAGGCAACACTGAATTTGTACCCGAAAGTCAGAGATACAGTAATCAAAAAGAGGCTGCGAAAATAATATTAAAGTCAATGAATGTAAATATGCAACAACGATTTTCATTAAGTAATTCTGTCAAAAAATTTGGCACAGGACGCTTTAAAGACAATCTCAAACGCTTGCTCAGTGAGAGAGTAGTGGCGCCATAGCCAAGACTTCTGCTAATTAATATGATTGAAAAGTCATGATGGGATCCGATAGTATGGTTCATAGTATGAATGGTTTATAGTATGATTAATAAGTAACAGTAACGTCAGCAGAACAAGACTTGGGAATCTCACAAATGAATCGATTTGGGAGACGAGGAGAAACTATCGGAACTTTAAAGAAGTTTATATCACTTACTGAAAAGTATACTTCGCAGAATACAGAGCCCGGTGATTATTACAAAGCTGTATGGTGTAGAGATGCCGCCTACATCCTAAAAGATCAATTTCTATCCGGTCATGTAGTAGCAGTATTAGAACAATTAAAGCAAATTTGGAATAAGCAAATAAGAAGTGATTCGACAAAATTAATTTACGGAAGAGGTTCTCCAAAGACTAATTTCACTCCCATGAATGCTGACAGTGATGTGACTAAGACTTTTTATGGGGCGCTACCAACTACTATATTTGATGATTTTTCAGAAGTATATGCACTTCATCCTGACATAGATTCTACTGCATTAATGATTTATGTATCAACCTGGATTTTGACAAAGATTACAAAAGGTTCAATCGACAAGAAAAAAGATGTTTCTGCGGTAGTAGCTGCATTGATTGAATATCTAATCCCTTTTCTCTCTCGGGGAGTAGATTTCTTAATTTCTAGGGATGAAGATAATGATCATCTCCTTGAACAGGATTATAACGAAGACTGGATGGATACAGTTCTGCGTGACGGAAAAGTCGTATATAGTCAGGCCTGTTGGTTAATGGCTCTGACAAGTTTCGCTAATCTCTTATTTGTTCGTGACAAAGAAGACGAAGCACAAAAGCTTCAATACGTAGCTTCGCAGCTCATAAATTCCATTGAAAATAAGATGTGGTATGAAAAGGGTCGATGCTACGTGGATATTAAATCAGAGAGACTGGCAGGAGATGACTCGTCGAGAGGAATTCTGTGTCAAGATATAATTTTCTACGTTTTCGCTATGACTGAGTCATTACCACAAATAGGACCTAATAACTCAAAAGATAATCGGCCCTACATGGGTGTAAATCAAGAAAATAATAGATTTTTAATTGATGATAAAAGAGTTCTGGAAATTAAGGAGAGATTGATCCTCGCATTGGGATCTCTTAAGAACAAAACTTGGCTCAAGGATATCCCTCTGGTTACTGAAAAACCACTTCTAAAAACCGGTCCTTGGATACTTCAATCAAATGAATATCATAATTATACACATTGGCCGTGGATAACGGCCGTAGAACTTTTAACTAGATTTCGTTTTGGTCAGACTGACGAATGCAATATATTATTATCCAACCTTTTTAATCATAATGCAAGAAAGAATAAATCAAATCATGATAATATTTTCTATGAATGGTTGAATCCCATAACTAAAACGGGAGGCGGAGCATACCCATTTAGGACCGGAATTTCAGCTTATAGGTTAACTTCATTTGAAATCATATCGAAAGTTTAATTTTTGAACCAGTCTCAAGTAAGTGTAACTAAAAAGGTGAAACTGCCTAATCTGAAAGGGTTTGCAAATTTCACAAAGCCTCCACATAATTAGCTAATGAGTAAGGCTAGCCCGTTGTCAATTATTTTCACAACAATGACAACAACAGAAATTAATTATTCATTCTGTACTGAGGGTTGATAGATACTTAACTTATGTTGTTCTTAGATGTGTGATGAGCGATACAAACGAAAGTAATGAAAACATTGAAACGGCACAGAAAAATCAGAAAAAGATAGGTGCTGCAGAAGATGACCCAGAGACTACGGGTCCAGCAGAAAACTTAAGGGAAGAGGCGGCCGAAATGGTAGATAAGGATGAAGACTCAAACGAGCCTGCCTAACCTTCTTATTTTTTTACTAGTTCATTTCAAACTAATCGCATAAGGAGTATTAGCTTATGGATGTATTCCGAGTTAGAATCATAACAAGCCGTGATGATATGTCCTGTCGTCAATTCTAATTGGGACGTCAGGTTATACTTATTCTTAGAACAAAGGAAAACAAAATAAATTTAAATGGTATATTGATCAAGGTTTTAATTCTGTAGAAATAAATGGAAGTTTTTACCGTTACCCAACAGAGAATTGGACTAGAGGTTGGAAAAAATATTCGCCGAAAAAGTTTAGATTCTCAATTAAGGTTCATAGAGCAATAACTCATTATACACGTTTAAAGGGAAATAAATCAATAAATTTATGGAGACAATTCATAAAATCAGTTGAGCCAATTGGGGATAGGACCGCATTCTGGTTATTTCAAATGCCTTCAACCTTTAGATTTAATGATGAAAACATAGAAAGATTAAGAACTTTTAAAAGAAATGCTGAATTGAATGATAGTCATGTTATAGAATAGAATTTCGTGATAATTCTTGGTGGAGTAAGGCCTCGCTTATCGAGTTGGAGAAACTAAAATTTACTGTGTGTTCAGTTGATGCACCCTTACTCCCTAAAAGAATTTTGAATTTTAATGGAATAATATACTTGAGGTTACATGGTTCCAAAAGTTGGTATAACTACAAGTATTCAGAAAAAGAATTAAAAAATATTATTAAAAAGTCGCAAAAGGTGTCAGAATCTAAGAAAGCTATATTCTTAAATAACGACCATGGCATGCTTCCAAATGGAAAATTTTTAATGGAAAATCTGATAAGAAAAACTTAAGTCTGTTACCTTACATTTAACAAATTATAGAAGTTCGTAAAGTTTATTTGTTAATGCGATTTACTATTGATTCTGAAATTCCTAGTAATCATAAAATCATTAGATAGGATGTTCACCATGATTAGATATGACTGAAGATTCCTACGTGGCCAAAGTCTTACCTGACTCAATTAAATTTTATATTCCCAGAACTGAAGGTTTTATGGATGTTGTAAAGGAAATTGTATCGAAATATGGCAGCATGTCTCTAATTGAATTTGACGGTTATTTTGAAGGCAAGTTTGAACCTGTCAAATATACTCGTTTAGAAGTTCACACGGCAAGTGTAAATGAGGAAGAAATTACAAAATATGCCAACAAGATTCGAATGATGTTAAAACAAAATTCATTGGCATTTGAGTTCAATAATAGGCTCTTTCTTGTATCTAAAAAATGAGTTAATTTACAACATGACTGTGTTTGGCACAAAGACAATCTGATGTATTACATTCTGCATGTCTTTTGTCGACACATGATGAACATGTCGTACCTCCTTCTACATTCGCTGTCGTTCGAATGGTAACTTCACTATCATCTCCTGCAGATTCCATATGTTCTCTTCCGCGCACTATTGTTTATAATGAAGTGCATTCATAAATTAAGTAACAGGAAGTCACTTTTTGGGATATTTATTGTCCATTTCAGAGAGAAACTTTTCGGCATCCTCCGGATCCATTTTTCGAACTAACCATTGCAACATTTCATTGTTCCTTTCTTCCTCCTCTTTCGATTGTGGACTTCCGACATACCAAAGGAAAGTTAAGCCAGCGACCTGCCACATTAGCTGGAGGAATTCAGACTGCCAATTTTCAAATGTATCCCTCAAGTTTTCTTGCCATGATTGACTAGTAACGTAACCAAAATACCAATGTCCAATCATTGAGCCTGAAAACAAGATTAATGTTATCCAGAAGAAGCCATATTTTTTTGCGATACTGTGTTTGTACTTTTTCACCGCTACTCTAGACTTAGGTTTTTTCATTACTTATTCTATGATGAACATTATTTAAATAAATCAAAAAGCAAAACCTTCGAAGGCCTATCTATTTAATCAAATCTGAAAGTCCTATAATTATGTAAGATATTTGTGAATCGATATCTCTACTGCTTTGTAAGATTCTTTGCATAGGAACATTAATCTTAATCATCATTATTCTTATTTTCAAGCGGAGCATTAGCAGGCCCGTTAATTACATTCCCACTGAGGCCGGAGAACCTCGAACCATGACAAGGACAATCAAATGATTTCTCCAAATCATTCCAAACCACACTGCACCCCAAATGCGTGCATATAGATGAAAATCTATGCTCTTTCCCTGTGCTGTCTTTGTAGATGGCTAATTTTTCATTTTCTTTAACTATTCCACTATCTTCTGAAAGCTTATTCATCTCTGACTCAGAGTTAGATTTGCTCACTTCCAATATCACTTTATATTCCTATTAGGGTTGTATAATTCTGCCCAGGGATTATTCTTGCCTAGAATGAGGTCATGCAGGATAATACCGGCAATGGTTCCGTGAGTCATTCCGTTTCCGGAATCGCCTGTGGCAATATAAATATTTTTATCCTTACCCGGATTAGGACCTATAAAAGCTACTCCGTCCAAGGGTTCCATTACTTGTCCTGACCAGTTATAAACTACTCGGCCATCAACAGGAAAAATTTTCCTCATCCATGTTTCAAGATTCTTAAATTTTTTATCAAAATCATTCTTCTCATTAGGACTCCCTGTCTTATGGTCTTCTCCCCCAACTATTAAGAGGTCATTATTTTCATTTCCAGTTTGCTGTATTCGCACATAATGATATGGTTTGACATGATCTTTTGAATTTTGATTTCCTGTATCCCAGTAAAGGGCTGACGGTACTGAATTTTTTTGAATTTCAGCTGCTACTACATACGTTCTGTAGGCTACTTGCTTGTCATAAATCTTGCTCACTTTGTCTATGATTGGTGCATTTGTTGCTATAACAATACTCTTTGCAGTAACGCTATAGCCAGTATTGGTTTTAATAACATTTGCTGAATTATCATTTTGAATTTCCTGTGCGTGAGTCTCGGTAAAGATTTTCACCTCATTGTTTTGACTCATTCTATTTGCAACTGCAGTTAAATATAACATTGGCTGAAATTGTGCCTGCTCTTGAAAGCATATACATGGAGATGTGTCTTTTGATTCTAACGGTGATTTACTTTCAATTTTAGCACTGGATATGCCGGCATTTCTGAGAGCGGCTATTTCTTTATCAAGAGATGATATATTATCGGTAGGATCTAGGAAGAGGTAACCATTCAATCTACTGAACGCACAATCAATTCTCTCCTCCCTTACCGTTCTATCAATAAAATCGATTGCTGAAGTATGACTCGCTGCAGCTACTTTTGCTGAATTTGCCCCGTGTTTTCTCTCTATGTTATAATATCTATCGTCAAGCGCATGTGTAATGTGCGCAGTTGTTCGCCCTGTTTCACCACTCCCAATATATCCATCCTCAAGTAGTGCAACACTTTTACCAGATCTTGATAGTAGGTATGCCGTTGTAACTCCTGCAATCCCGCCACCAACAATTGCCACGTCGACGGAAATATTTTCGGATAATTTTTCGAATTTAACTGGTTGAACAGTATCCTTAAACCAAGATGGTTCGCTTTGTCCGGATGTATGTAATTCCCAATTATCAGATTTCATTTCAGGTTTCGCATGCACAGTTTGTCTTGATATCATTTCACTTACCTATCTGATATGTCTTAGGCTCAAAACTATATTATGATTATATATTAATGACATAAAATGGGGCAAACTCCTGGAAAAGCATCTCTACATTATTACTAGTTAGGTCTAGAAGTTCCAGCAAGACAGAATCCAAAATCAGTGTATGCTGACGGTAACCATAGGATATTGTAAATCCATAAATAGTTTTGAGACGTCATTAAGACAATGTCAACTTCATTTGATTTGTATACTCGACTCGGACAAGTAGAACCTGAACCTGAGGAACCTGGAGACGTTGAACCCGAGCCTGCACCAGAACCGGGGCAGCCAGAAAACACGAAAGATGAGTAATACAACAAGGGTTTACAATAGGCTGACAAACCCTTATTTTTCGAGATATGGTTTTAGTAGTAATTCTTTAGTAATAACTGATTAAGAATTATAATATGCAAATTACTAAAGTGGTAAAACGTTCAAAATGAATTATGTGTTTCAAAAAAAAGTTAAGTTGGCTTGATCCTTCCATTGTTAGGGAGTTGCAAGCCCATAAATTGGCGGCGAAATTTTTACTTCAATCCAGCTTAACAAATTATCTATACCATCGCTGGTGATAAGTGAGGGTTTTCTTATCCTTTTTTCTACTGGCAATAATTGATTGATATATTCTAGGAGTCTTGTCTTTTTCGCAACATCCCTGATCTCTCTGCATTTGCTTATTAGGCTTAATATTTCTCTCTTATCTGCGTACATCCTGTTAGTAATATGCTCATTAAAGTTTAAGAATCTTAACTGTAATTCAACCTTTTGTCATAATATCGATTGATTTCATCTCATTCCCCTGGTCTCCAGATTTCCTCAAGTAGTGTTATCTCTTACTCTCTCGATTGATGTGGAATCTAAAACCAATTAGAAAAATCGGAGTTCATCCCTAAGGTACCTTAATGATTGAGTAGGGAAAAACTGAGTTACTTTAAAGGGAATTGATCTCAAACGTCCCAAAAAAATTTTGGAGATCAGCCAGACATATTGCTTGTCTGGTTTGATGTTTGGTTTGATGTTTGGTTTGATGTTAGATTTGCGCCCGTGTCGTTAAATATTGTCAGGCTGCTCAAGTTAGCTAGTGAGTTATTGCTTGTTAGTTTTGCGAGTTCTTCTGCCGAGCCGATATCTGTGCTGTTTCCTGTAGTATTACTCTGAGCGAACACTGCTGTTCCTCCTGAGAGAACAAGGCCAATAGCAATTCCAACAATGAATATTCTTGCGTCCATACAGGTAACAATTCTACATACTATTAAAGCATTACGGTTTTTATTTTTCTAGTAATAAACGAGACGCAAAGAAGCAAAATATGGAATCATGTCTTTCGCAAAAGCCGCGGCTAGAGTTATATCACTTGAGACAGAAGCCATGAACGAACTATTACTAAACTATATTCCTGGTATTTCAAATTATGATTGATGCAATGTAATCCCACGCTTACAGAGGTTTGAGCGTTACCGTAAAAACTGGACCCTGTTTGTTGGATTATATAGTGATGTCAAAATATCATATGACTAAGATTGTCGTCTGAAATTTTACTGAATCAGTTGAAAGTTTAGAGTCTGTCTGATTTAGTGCCGCGAATTGATTAGTGTTGCTTGATACTCGATTCAACGAGTCGACGATCGTAGGATCAGGTACAATATTACTAATGCTTATAGTTACGTTACCAATATCGTAGTTATCCAAGACTATTGATTGAGGCCCACGTCCGCCTTGAGGAACCTGGTCAGTCTTCTTCCAGATCTCCTTTCCATCACCTGAATTTATTACAATATCATAGCTTTTGACAGGCAGAGTTCTTTCTATAACGGACGGAATTACCATTC
>Ga0193736_1000072_pt1 | contig 16811 bp, 25 predicted proteins | sample L2m1metaG_FD_160566 | JGI IMG/M metagenome (GOLD analysis project Ga0193736, IMG submission 160566) | Soil microbial communities from a riparian zone of the East river system, Colorado, United States - L2m1 | ecosystem: Environmental > Terrestrial > Soil > Riparian zone | place: USA: East River... | reverse complement strand
GCGATGCCGCGTTGGCTCCAGCGCTTGGTTAGAGCAACCGGCCCGTGCCTCTCGTGCGGTGCTCCCGCCGTGCTGATGAACGAGGACGGCCAGTATTGCAAAGACTGTATGCAAATCCATCTGGTCGAAAAGATGTTCGTGAACATGACCGCGCTACAAAGGCCAAAATGACAACCAGACTATTCAGCATCCGAAGGACTTGGGATCGCGCCGTCCTGTTCGGCGTCGGTGCAGGGGATAAATGTTTAATCGTATGCTTTTGGAAGTGGTCAATATTCATCGGCAAACACACATGAAAACGCTCGAACAAGCCACAACCCGCGAACTCGAAATCGCGCAAGTGAACCTCGCCATCGCCGAAACCGACGCTGGCATCATCCGCATGGAAACCGCGCTCGCGGCCATGCGCCAAAAGCAAACTGCCCGCCACCGCGAGGTCGTGCGCCAAGAGACGCTCGCCCGGTGCTCTAACGACCCAAGCTCACCGACGGCGGGGAAGAAACCATGATCTTGAAACCCAACCGCAATCCCGCCGTTCGGTGCAGCGCATGGTTAGGCGGACGCTTCGATGTGTTCTGCCGAACGGTCGGATGCACATGGGCCGGAGACTGGGAGGACACATCCGCCTCGCGTGTCGAAAACGGGCAGGTCGTTGAGTGCGACCCGAACCTATTCGAGGCCGCATTGTGCTGTCCGAGATGTCTGCTCACAAATTTGGTCGAGACTGATGGCTGGGACGATGACCAACTGCCGCAGCGCGCGTTTCGTCCGCCTAACGACAAGCTCACCGACCGGAACGCGACATGAGTATTAACCCGAAAGCCCAGCCCGGTTCGGTGCAGCGCGTGGTTATCCAGCGCCTTTTGCGAAGATGGCGACGCAAATCACAATACTTTTCTAAACAAGTGCGGCTGGAATGGGAACACGGTGACAAATACGCGAGTAGGCGATATGAAGGAGAAAGCATCGCTTTTCGCTGGTGCTGTGAAGACCTCCAAGCTGCGCTGGATAACGACCGAACTGAGCCACCGGCGGAGAAACCATGAGCACGGAGAAACCCCAAGGCCAAACCGAAAGCGATGCCCGGTTGGCTCCAGCGATTGGTTCGGCGGCTTCGTGGCAACCGATTGAGACTGCGCCAAAAGACGGAACTCCTGTGTTGGTATGGGCAGAAAACCTTCTGCATGGTCTGTGTCCGTATGCGGTGGCTCAATACATGGAACACGAAATCGAATGGTGGCACGTCCAGGACGGGAAGTTCGGTCCTTACCCGATGCGCGGGGCTGCTCCGACACACTGGATGCCGTGTCCCAAGCCGCCGAACGACAAAGCTGAGCCACGCGATCCCTGATATGGAAACACCAGAGACCCAAGGCAAACCCGAAAGCGATGCCGCGTTGGCTCCAGCGCTTGGTTCGGCCTACACGGTTGGGCGAGTAATCCGTCTCAAAACCATGTTAGGGAAATATCATCTGTGGAAAATCACAGGTATTCATTACGGGACAACTCGATGTGAAAACTTGGTGAGCCTTCGAAGGCTCGACATTGAACCTGGCACAGCGTTCGGGCAAATCATGGTCAGCACAATCGCGCCGCTCTGTTTGCTCTCAGACAATCCAAACGTGGAGGTAGTGTAACGACCCAAGCTCACCGGCTCACCGACCCATGCGAAATCAATTCGGAGAAATCATCAACCCAACGCAGTCCCCGCGTTGGCTCCAGCGCATGGGTCTGCGTGGAACATTCATCACTTTCGAGGAACGTGAGCCGAAGCCTAAAACCAAAGTATGGGCCGTGCTCTCGCAATCAGGCGGCGAGATCGGAACCGTGTGCTGGTATGGACCGTGGAGAAAATATTGCTTCATGCCAATCGGTTGCACCGTGTTCGAGCAAGTCTGCCTCCGCGAGATTGCGCAATTCTGCGAGACTGCAACCCGAAATCACAAGCAGCCCAACGACAAAATCGAAACCAACAAAGCTGTACAAAAAGAAGAACGGAACTTTCGTGTCCAGGCCCAAATCTTTCAAGTGCTGCTGCGCCGGCTTGAAGCGCAGTGTTCGGCGGATACGTTGTCTGCGAAGGAAGCTCTGAAAAAGGAAATCGCCCGTATAGTGGACGACGCTTTTACAGCCGGATTTGACGCCGACAACGCCGGTGCGCTCTCTCACTTCGACGGCTTTGCCGCCGCAGAAGCTGCGATAGAGAAGTATTGGCCGAACAACCAAGCTCACTGACCATGCGAATCAAAGACAAGACGGTGCTCGACCGAATGAACGCTGAACCAGCAGAAAAGGTGCTCTCAGACCTAGAGGCGAAGCATGGTTCAGTGACTGAAGCCGCCGAACCTAAGCGGTCTGGTATTGTGTGGACAGATGAGCGAGGCCCAGTAAGCCGAGCCAAAAAACGAATATGACGACAATCCAAGGAATCATCGAATCCGCGAAAATCAGCCGCTACTACGTCAGTGGGTACGAGGCTGCCGAAAAGTCAGAGAGCCTCGACAACCGCTTGTTTGCCGACCTCGAAGCCCAAAAGAGATTTTTTGGCAAGCGAGCTCGGGAAGCAAAGCAATCGCTGCGCGGTGATTTGAGCGCGCTCCGCGTGCTCTATACAGAGGCTTTGCGCTTCGCGAAGGCTGTTGATGAGCGCGCAGCAATCGAATCGGAGATCAAGGCGATCGACAAGGAGATGGATCGTGAATAAGGCCGCTCAAGCTCTCGGACGGCTCGGAGGACAAGCAACCTCCGAGGCGAAAACGCTGGCTGTGCGCGAGAACGCGAAACTCGGCGGATGGCCGAAGGGCCGGAAGCGCAAGAAAGCGAAGAAGTCAGGACGCCCGAACGACAAGCTCACCGACGCCGGACACTGACAATGCCAACCTCCGAGCAACGGCAAAACTCGAACGCTTTCCCGGCGTTCGGTGCAGCGCTTGGTTCGGGGGCGCGCTACTGGATCACCCCGCCGGATTTCTACCGAGAGCTTAACTCTGAGTTTGCATTCGACTTCGACCCTTGCCCATACCCGCGGCCAGAAGGGTACAACAGCCTCGTGTTGCCTTGGGGCAAGTCGAATTACGTCAATCCACCATTTTGGAAACCCGACGCTCCGCATGGTGGTCCCGCTGCATTTGTCCGCAAGGCAATCGCGGAGCGAGACGCGGGCAAAACGAGCGTGTTGGTGCTCCCGCTCCCGTGGAACCTCGGGCTACTGATGGCAGCGGGTGCGGAAATCGCCGACGATCCGACTAAGGTCGTGCTGATAATCCAAGGACGCGAGGCGCGTTTCTCCGGCGACGTGATGATGGCCGCCATGACTGCGCTCACATGCGAGCGATTTCATCTGTCGGACGCTCAGATCAGGTTCGTGACGGAATTTCAAAAGCGCCTTCTCAAGCACGAAGGCGGATAACGACCCAAGCTCAGCCACGCCGGACAACTGACAATGCCAACCCCTGACTCCAAGGCATTACTCGAAAGTACTCCCGGCGTTGGCTGCAGCGCTTGGTTAGGCGATATGAAAGACACAATCGGACAACTCATAAAAGAAGCGAAAGACATCATCCAAAGCGAAGTGAACTCCACGACGCCGGAATACATGGCGCTCGACCGGCTCTGCGGGGCAGTCGAACTGCAGCACGCGCGAATGACTGCCATCAAAGCCGAACTCACCGCCCGCGCCGATGGCTGGCGGAACGCACCAAGCGACCCGCACAACATCGCAAACGCGGTGCAGGTGGCGCTGTTAGAAGTGGCGAACTCCATAAATGCTGCGGCGCAATCGCCTAACGACAAGCTCACCGACGCCGGGAAACAAACGCTATGAATTTAACCGAGACGCATCCCCGGCGTTCGGTGCAGCGTTTGGTTCTGCGGAATTGTTTATGAGCGACTGGCTATTTCTGAACAAGCATCGAGTGAAAGCGGCCACGCCGACGGTGCCGCCGCAGTATATCTCGGACGACAGCTACGGCTTCAACGGTCTCTTTCGACTGCCGAAGGACGGTGAAATAGTCCGGTGCATCGCAAGCGACGGAACAGATTCGGGGGATGACCGTTTCAAATGGCAACACGTCTCCGTATCCGTGGAATATGATAAGAGACCGCCTAAGTGGGCGCTCATGTGCTGGGTCAAAGAGTTGTTTTGGGAACCGGAAGAATGGGTGTGCCAGTTCCACCCGGCCAAAAGCGAATACGTGAACTACCATCAGGCGTGCTTGCATCTCTGGCGACCACTCGTGGAAAAGTTGCCAACCCCTCTGGCGATCATGGTTGGTCCGCGCCCCTCGCGTCGCCTACAGATTCCGCAGAACATTAGGCTATGACGCAGTGCGTACACTTATGAGTTTCTTTGTTAGACAACTCAGGAGACAGAAAACACTCCGGAAGATGGCTCGGATGCGGGCTGCAAAAGAACGCAAGCGACTGGCGAATCCGGTTGAGCGCGAGCCGAAATTCATTCGCTATTTCCCACTGGAACTCGGCCTGCGTGATAAGCGAACCAAAGAGGTCGTTTGGACTGACTTCCGATCTGTGCGCGATGCTGCAAAACGTCTCTCAGTCGTGCAAAGGTTTTACCAATGAACGACGCCCTGTTCAGGCCGTCCTCGATGCTGCGGCGCAAGCTGTGTCCGGGGAGCTTGGCGTTGGAGAGCACGTTGCCGACCGTCGATGATCCAAATGAATTTCAGGAGCAGGGTACGCGGCTGCATGCGCTGGTAGCAGACCCGTCGCTGCCGAGGGACGGTTGCAGCCCGAGCGAACTTGAGCTAATCGAATCAGTGGAGAAATCGGAAGCGCAGTTTACGGCTCTGGGTGGCAGAATGCAGAACTACCAAGAATTCGTTGAGCGGCAATTCAGTTTCCACTGGAACGGAGAGGTTCTATTCGTTGGCCATCCAGATCGAGTGCGAATCTATCCGTCTCAAAAGCTCGCGATTTGCTCCGACTATAAATTCGGGTTTAAGGAGGTGCAGTCAGCCGACGCCAATCTTCAACTGCGCTGTTACTTGGCAATGATCGCGGAAGAGTATCCGGTTGAAAACTACTATGGCGCGATCTACCAACCGCGAGTCTCGTCAAGATCGATCGCCGTCCATTACACGCGTCAGGACATTGAAAAGGCACGGCTTGAGATTAAGGCAATTTTCGACGCCTGTTACGCTGAGAACGCACCGCGCCGACCATCGCCTCAAGCGTGCGAGTTCTGCAATGCGCGGCTTTCTCAGTCTTGCCCGGAGCACATCTCTTGGATCAACGCTGTTCAGACCGTTGGTCGCCTTCCGGTGTCAGCTTGGACCGATGAACAGATGGAGATATTTGAGTCTCGGCGAAGCGCGGCGATCAAGTTCATCGACGACGTCCACGAGCAGATCAAGAAGATCAAAGCGGCTAATCCAGATCGGTTGCCCGGATGGGAACTTCGTCCCGGGGCTGAGGTCAGGCGGGTTACAGATTTAGTTCGAGCCTGGACGGCGCTGCAATCGCACATGAGCGCGCAGCAATTCTCAGATCAATGCGATGTTTCAATTGGAGGACTGGAAGACCTGCTCTACAACATGCGCAAAAACACGCCGCAAAAGATTTCTCAAAAGGAAGCCCGCCGTTTGATAAATCAGCTTCTTGAGGGCATCATCGAGAAGAGACGCAACAAACCATCCCTTGTGAAGGACGAATGAGCGTCACAGAAACCCTGAATCGCCTGCCCCCCTGCCTCGTGCGTTTGATCGCGAGAGACCCACGGCATCCGGGCCGGCGGCTGCCGCTCCTGGCCATTGCCGAACGTGCAGGGTTGTCCTATGGAGCCACAGCGCGCCTGTCACTGAAACGCTCATGGAGCAATGTCACACCAAAAGTCATTGATTCATTTTGCAGCGCGTGCGGCGTTGACATCCTGCACCCGAAGCGTTCCGTTGATTACCTGAAAAGAACGCTGAGAAAACCGAATGGCTACAAATTCCTGGCCAACAAATCCGGGTCGGGTTCAGCAAAATCAGTGCTCAAATTGTTGCGGACACTCTCCAATGAACATTCCTGATGACGTTCAAAAGGTGTTCGACGATATTGTTGCCGAAGCGTCCGACGAAGCTGACCGTCAACATATCCGCAACGCTTTGCAAGGCGCCTGGGACGACCAGCGGCGGCCTGCGGAGAAGTCCTGCATCATTGGATGCCGGGAAACAAACACGTTTTACGATGTCAAGATGAAGCTCCAAACCAAACGCTCGAAATCCAGGTGGGTTGTAGAACTAAAAGTCACTCAGGTATAAGTATGGAAGACGCATCTCTCCAATCACATACGGTGCTTAAGCCCACGGTCGCAACATGGTGCGAGGAGTACAAAGACGAAAACTTCCCCAGGTTTACCCAGGGGACGAGGGACATTGTGAGCCGTGAACTGGTCCGCTTCGCGCTGTTCGTTGGCCGAAGGGAAATCTCCGGGCGCATCCTGCACGAATACATGGACGAGCGGCGCCGGAAGACTTCCGGTGAGACCTTGATGAAGACAGTCCGTTGGACCGCCGCATTCCTGAAATGGGCCGAAGAGATGGGTTATGTTGACCGGCGGTACTCATCGCTGGCGATCTTCCACACAAGTTCGGTTGTAATCGTTCCGCCGCCGCCATTGCGCTTCACACCCGAACAGTACGAAGCGATCAAGGAAGCGACCAAGGGAACGGTGTGGCACTACGCCGCGATCATGTCCTATCGCACCGGCGCCCGGGTGAGCGACGCGTGCCTGCTGAAGTGGGAGAGTGTCAATCTTGAGGAACTGTACGTGCATTATCTGCCGTGGAAAACCAGAAAAACGCAGCGGTATGCTACCTGCCCGTTCCAGGCCGGGGGCGATTTCCACAACGTCCTGATCGAACTCAACGCAGCGCGCGACAAGCGGCCGCATTGGGACCAGTTCGTGTGCCCGGAACTGGCGATGAGATACCCGGCGAAATGCCACGGTTACGGGAACGCTGGGTTGAGCTATCACTTCAGCAAGTACTGCAAACAAATCGGCGCGCCACATCTGACGTTTCATAAGCTGCGAAATACTTTTCTTTCGCGCTCCGTGAACGGAGGAATACCGTTCGCTCAGACGCGCCAGATAACAGGGCTTGGGAGTGACCAGATGCTTCTGCGCTATTCGGTCCCCGATCTCGGCGTCCTACGAACCGCAATCGAAAAAATTGAGGCCACCGATCAAGTGCCGCCTGCCGTGAAACTTCTGTCGATGCCAGCCGCATGAAGCTTCATTTTATGAGTGAGATTCCTGATGACATAATACGACCACCTTTCCGAATTGACTGCGTCAGTGAAGAAGGTCCGCATACGGATTACGAAGCCTTCTGTGGAGCATGGAGAGGTGATAACCAGTTGCTCTATTTGAAGGTGACAACTCAGGCCGATAAATTCATGTGTATAGTAACCCGTTCTGACATGCAGCAGTTATTCGATGCGATACAGCGTCGCGGGGTCACAATCACCTTTTCGCCGAAGAAATCATGAGCGACAGCAATCCGCAAGCCCAACCTCGCTCGATCATTCAATTCATGGACGGTGAACGCAAGGGTCTCATCGCTCAGATAATTGCCGTTGAAGGCGACACGTTGAAGTGCTTGCACCGCGATTTCGGAGGCCAAACAAACTTCTTCGACGTGCGTCTCGGCAGTGGATACATCGTTTGCGGGGCCGCCGCTTTGGGTCCGAAGGCCGGTCATACCGAACCGCCAGCGCCCGAGCTGCCGCCTCCACTCAACCCGCAGGAACTCCTTGAACCACTTCCTTCGGACGTGAAGGTCCAGCCGCTCAACGCTGAACCGGAGGAACCGTCGAAGGTCGTGCCACCGCCGGCCAAGCCGTACAAACCCGGCCATCGCACCATCAGACCGTCCGCGGCTAATCCGTTTCCCGAACCTCGACCAGAGGTTCCAAGACGCCCATTCATCGCCACGGTAAAGAACGGTCTCGGCGATCAGACCGAAGTGACTGTCAACGTCCGGATTGATGACGATCCGAATCGTCACAAGGGCGTGGTCTTTATGAGGGCTGGTAAGTTGATCCCGAATGTGAAGCCGTTCACGCTCTTGGGATGGAAACCGAAAGAATGATTTGCATGAAGCACAATAATCTAGGACCGAGGTTAAGGCTGGCATCAGGCCGGTCGCCTTTCTATCCCCTGACAAACTCGGTAGCGACGGGGCGTCAGCGCATGACGTGACTGAATCCAACGGCAGGCCAGGGGATGCGCAGGCCGTGACAGTTGTGCCGGAGAGACGGCACTATTTAGGTTTCGCCGCATTCTGGAAACGGCAAGCGCCGGTGTCGAAAGTTCGGTTGCGCGGAGTCGCGGCGGAACTCGTTGGTTCATGGCTCCAAACCGAGCGACCGGCGCAAACTGAAATGGAAGAAGATTACACGCCACTCGCCCTTGAAGCCGTGCTCCTGTTCCACAGCGGGAGTCCGTGGGACGATGACAAGAGGCTTCGATGGACAGAGATTTGCAGTCGAGTCAAATTGCCGCCTGAGCGGTCAACCCACGTCGCGTATGAGGACGGATGGTCGGCGACAACGAAGTGCCTCTGCGACATCGTCCGAGCGGCCATTGCACAGCGCGAAAGCTGGGCAAAATAACTATGCCTGATTTGTGCGTATGCGTTCCTCGCTGGTTCTGGCCCGCTTGGCTGCAAGAAGGCGATGCAGCCGGCGACCCAGAGACCGGCATTGAGTGGGGATTCTCGCTCGGTCGTGTCAAACCCCCGATCAAACCGGGCGAACGCCTTTACATCGTCGCTCACGAACGGCTCAGGGGTTACGCGCCGGTCACTGGGCTAAAGCTTTTGGCAGGGCAATATTCAATCTGCCGTCAAGGCGGTGCCGTGGCAGTCACGATCCCGGAAACGATCCGCGGATTCCAGGGATTTCGAAGGCGTTGGTGGAACATCGAAGATGAGATTCCGTTTGAGGATTGGAAGACGGAGGGGGTGGTACTGTGAGCTACTACATCCACGGACACGCTAGAACAGGCCGGCATTCACGGATATTCATGGCTTGGATGAACATGAAGCAGCGGTGCCTCAATCCGCGAAACAGATTCTACCATAATTACGGTGGCAGAGGCATCACCGTTTGCGAGCGGTGGATGACGTTTCGGTATTTTCTAGAAGATATGGGGATTGGTAAAAAAGGATGGACGATTGAGCGCGTGAACAACGATGGGAACTACTGCATCGAAAATATCGTCTGGGCAACACGATCTGTGCAACTCCGCAATACTCGGAGGACAGTTATTGTTACCGTGAATGGCGTTACCGGTTGTGTGAAAGACCTTTGCGAACGCTTCGGCGCTCCTTACAGAATGACCTGCAAACGGATCAAGCGCGGATGGTCAGCGCAAAGAGCATTCGATGAACCTTCAAGGAAGCCATGAAGCTCGGAGTCGTGGCCTACCTACCTTCGCCTGGAAAACTGCACTCAGACGCTTTCTTTCAGAACATCAGCAAATTCCTGCCTCGCAATCCGCTTTACCTGCTGTCGGAAGCTCAGGAGTGGAAACCTTCTCGCCTCATCAAGAACCCTGAACTGGTGGGTCGGAGACCAGCCTGGGCAATCAACAACTACATCTTCCTCTCGGCATTGGAATTGGCGCGCGATGTTGGGTTGACGTATTTCCTTTGGCTCGAAACCGACAGCCGGGTTGGATGCAAGGATTTTGATGCCGTGGTCCTCGATGAATTTTTCAAGAATTATCCGAACGGCGTATCGTCGGCTGGTTCTCCGGTGGTGTGGGATTTGAACTCTGGCGGCAAAGATTTCGCGTTAAAGGTCGTCGAGATGGCCTGGAATTACCAGAAAGCCAGTGGACTCCCGATGGGATTCTACTCCGGCAAACACCCACACGACGGTTCTGGCGCTACGCTGTATGTGAACGGTTCCTGCGCGGTTTATGAGACCGCTGCGATGCTCAAGATTTTCGACATGAATGCGACCGTGGATATTTCAATCCTCGCCAAGCGAACCACGGCTTACGACCTTGAAATCGGACGCAGGCTTTGGAACTACCACGGCCCACAATCGGTCAACCATGTGGGGTGGATCGCGTGCTCGTATTCCGCGTTCGGCAACACGATCACGACAGAAGCGGAACGGTTGCAGATGTTGGCAGACGGGCGCAAGGTGCTTTGCCACCAAATTAAGGGGCAGTGAATGTGAACACCGCCACGGACATTCTAATCAAGTCTTGCAAAAAAGATGCGGACTGGCTTGTGTTCTCACTCCGCTCGATTCAGAGATTCTGCACCGGCTTCCGCCAGGTCGTGTTACTGTTCCCGGAGGCTGAGAAGGATGCTTTGACTCCGTTGAACATCACGTCTGAGAAAGTCTTCTTCACGCAAGACCGCCCTGATTTCTACCTTTGGCAGCAGGTGGAAAAAATGCGGGCCTACGCGTACACCGACGCTACGTTTGTAACTTTCGTTGACAGCGACGTGATGTTCACCAAGCCGTGTTCACCGCAAGACCTGCTGCACGAAGGCAAGCCAATCGTTCTCTATACTCCGTACTCAGTGCTCGTCGATCAATCTGGAAATCCCACGACGCCTTGGCAAAAAACGACAGAGGCCGCTCTCAAGCGTGCTGTTGAATTCGAGTTCATGCGTCGATTCCCAATGACTGCGTCACTGCGGTTACTCCATGAATTCGACGCCTTCATGGTCGAAACGCACAATCAAAGCGTGGAGAGCTACGTGATGTCGCAGCGGACTTTTAGCGAGTTTAATTCACTCGGGGCGTTCGCTTACTACTTCCAGCCGGAATCCTGCCACTTCGTCAATACTGAGCCGCAGCCTATCCCGCCGCCAGTTGCACGCCAAGGATGGAGCTGGGGCGGCCTCACCCCGGAGATTCGCGCCGAGATGGAGGCTCTGCTCGCATGATCATCGAGATCATACCCGGGGTGTGGGGCATCGAGGGTGACTCACACCACGTTCCTTGGATACGAAGCGCCGGAAAACTCGGACACGATCAAAACGCCTTGCCGATTATTTTGAAGTACATCCCCGAAGGCGGTGTTGTGGTGGATGCGGGAGCTTTTATAGGAACGCACTGCGGACCGTACTTGGAAAAGGTCGGTCCCACCGGCCAGGTGCTCGCGTTTGAACCGAATGACGAAGCTTACCAATGCCTGTTCACTAATTGTCCGGAGGCGGTCTGTTGTCATGCCGCGCTCTCAGATCATATTGGTGGCGGGATGCTCATCCAGGCACCCGACACAAACTATGGCGCGTGCTGTGTGGTGCCATGCGATGGCATTGGCACTGTGCAATTGCTGACGCTGGATTCATTGGTTCTGAAGCGGCTCAGTGTCTTAAAATTTGATTTAGAAGGGGGTGAATACAATGCGTTGATCGGCGCAAGAGAGACAATAGCCCGACTGAAACCGGTGCTCGTCGCCGAGGTTAACTCCAGCGCGCTGGCAACATTTGGAAAAACTCCTTCCGATCTTTTGAATCTAATACGAGAACTTGGTTACGCAACGGTCAGGAACATTTACAAAAACCAGGAGATGGAGGGGCCGCAGTTCGACGTTTTGTGCGAATTCGATTGATTGCTACGGCGATTCGGCAAGAGTCGCATTGGATTCCGGTTGTCTCCGGACACCCAATGCTGAACAAACAGTGAATCGAGCACCGTATGCGTGCGCAATCCTCTATTGTCGGACAAAGATTTTCAAGGTGCCTCCGCAACCGTGATCTATGTTGATCGAATATCCATCACCGAACAACGCCACAAAATCAACGATCTGAAGGCGCGCGTTCAAGCGTTAGAAGCCGTCATGCTACGCCGCGAGTCTTCTGAGCCTGGATCGTCTCGGCCTTCGCAATCCGCCTCTGAGCAAGCTCCGCGTCCTCAATCCCCGCCGTCTGAGTGAGCGCGACCGGAATCCGTAGCGCACGCCGCGCGGAGAACCGAGAGAGAGTCGGCTGCGAGAACCGCCGAGTCCTCCGATGTCGGCAAGAGCGCCTGAGCTTCCTGATGGCAACGCGCCGAACGCACGACCGCCGCCGAAGCTTCTGGCTGTAGCGCCGCCTGTGCCGTAGCGACTCGCGATGGCGTCAAAGGTTGCGTTGACCCTGTCCACCGTCGCGCGGTTCTCCGGACTCAACCGATCGTAAACTTGGACACGCTCTCCTTCCGTCAATGCCCGCGTGTAAACGGCCGTCTCTGGGGATCGTGACCTTATGGCGGAAATGATTGCCTGTTCAGGATTCGGATTGCCGGCTGCCCTGCTTTGCTCCACGGCCTTGGCGAAGGCTTCGTCCGCTACGTCCCATTGACCGGTTGCCGCAGCGTTCAGAATCGTGTTGTAGAGCGGAGTCATCGGAGTAACGCGCAAATCCGAAGACGACGATGGCTGCCTTTTCTTGGCCTCGATCGTCTCAGGCGTGGCTGCCCTGAGTGCATTGGCGGCATTCCTGACATCGACCAAGCCTTCCCGGCTCGGCGCTCGGTTGATTAGCGCCCGCGCCACAGGCGAGTAACGCGCCAGGAAATCAACGGCTGGCCCGGCATCACGGCTCTGGTAAATTTTCGCCATTGTCTGAAGCAGGTCCGTGACGTAGTTCGCGCCGAAGATCGGATTGCGAATCCCGAGCTTTCCGGGTGCATCGTTGAACCCCTTGAAGATGCTGCCTGCCGCACCCCAGAAGTTCGCCGCAACGGACAGCAGAATCTTCCAACGATCATCGTCGTTATCCGCGTCCAGGAAATCCGGTTGCGATGAGATCGTGTTGAACAACGCGTCATTGGCGCGTTGACCAGGGATTCTCGCAACCAATCCGGCGATGCCCGATGCGATCAGAAAACCAAACACAAACGGCAGGTAACGCACGTCACTGCCTTTCTGGCCGCGGACCTTGGCAAACAATTCCTGCAACTTGTCCGTGTTCCACAGGAACCATTGGGCGAGCACACCGCCAATCTGCCGTTCTTTGCTTCCCATGAAATACGTCGGGCGGCTCGTAGGCGTGCCCATGTTAGTGTCTTCGGCCATTTTGAACTGCAACGCATACCGCTGCGCCGGTGTCATAATCGGCGCTGTTCGGTTCCCATTTGGATGCGTCTTGTTCCACCAATACTTCAGCATGATCAGGTCAACCGGATCATTGTTTTCCAGGAACATATTGCGAAGTTGGACGGCGGCTTTGCGCATTGTCAGCCCGCCGATGATTGGGTCTTTGCCCGTCAATTCGGCAGGTGACAGGAGTTCACCCTTGCCCTCTGGCCCAATCAAAACACCAGAGAACCGTTTGTAATTGTCGCCGTATTCGCGATACAGCCTTGCGAATTCCGGATCATTCTCAAGCCGGCTGTCAAACGCGCGCATCGCACGGACTTCCAAATCCCTGCCCAAGCTTTGCTCTTTTGCGATGGATTTGACGTTGATCCAGTTATCGACGGCGCGCATGAGACCGTGCCGCAGCAACACTTGGCCGGCGCGTGGAAACATTCCGATGTAACCGAACGCTTCCTTGCTGCCGCTCAAACTTGGATCGGCGTGAATGTCGCGGAACGCAGCCATTGCCGCCTTGAAGTTTTCCGCCAGCGTCCATTCCGCATTGGTGCCCATCGCTTCCCGGTAAGAGAACCGGTCAACCATACCCAGCCGCTCCTGTTGCGCGCGGTCAGCAGCTTCCTGGGCCATGCCGGATACGATCTCCGTTGCCGCTTCTCTAAGGTCGCGATTGTCCAACAACCGTTTGATGGCGTTGTCCTTCATTGCACGCAGAGCTTTTGCGCCAGGCCGAATGCTGACAGGTTCGCCTTTCCACTTCAGATACGGCACTTTCAATTCCGCCAGCGCCGCAGTCCTTATGGCTGTCCGCACCCAATCTTTTACGAGATGGCCTGGAACCCATAACCAGCCGCCTCTGCGGATTTCAGCCGTCTTCAATGCCCACATGAACTCGCCTGAAACGCCGTTCGTAATCAAAGTCATCGGTGCCAGGAGCACGTTGCTGACGGCGAAATTCCACCACGGCATGAACATCCGAGAGGCAATGTCATCACCGAAGAATCCCTCGCCGCGTTTTGCGATGTCGGTGATGTTGTTCAACAGCCTGCCAATGCGGGCAATGTCCCGGTTCACCTCCCAGATCGCCATCTGATGTTTCTGCACGGACTCGTTCCCGGAGACGATAGCCGCGTTCAGCTTGCGCCGGGCCTGCCAGCCGGTGCCGCCGTAAGCGTCCTTCAGTGTCTTGGATAATGCCGTCTTCTCCGCGAGCAACGCGTTGTTCAACGAACGCAGGCTATCACGGTACTTGATGACGTAGAATTCCAGTGCGTTTGCGCCTTTGCGGAAGGCATCAACCGGGTCGGTTGTTCCGTACCGGTACAACGTGCCAGGAGCAATCTTTCCGCCGCGCGGCTGGGTGAATTCGTTCTCATGCACGGTGATGTCCACATTGGCCGCGGTCGCTTTCCTCGCGTTATCATCCGAGACCTTCAGCATGAACTCGTTCACTTCATCAATCAGCTTTCGCCGGACTTCGCCAGCAGTTGCCGGTGGCAGTGGCGGGTCATAGCCTGCGATTCGCTGGTTATACCGATCTGCAATGAACTGCGCTAACTCATCCAGGCTGGCCGGCATCCGGCCTTCCCGGAACAAAATCTCGCGTTCGTTCCGTATCCGTTTGTAATCCTCAGCGAATTTGCCTTGGCCAAGCTGGAAATAAGGGCGCTCGTTTTCAAGAACGTGACCGAGCACGACGAGTTTGTACCTGTCCCCTGCACTGAAGAACTGGTCGATCTGATTGTTCTCCTTGGCGCTCTTCCACAACGCCGGCAATTCCCGGCTACTCGGGGGCAGAAATCTCGGGATCGTTCCCGGCCCGCGCGACAAAGGCGCCCTGAACATCCGCAGTTCATGCTCCTTGATCATGGCAGGGTCTTCGGCCAGAGCGGATTCAAACCCGGCGCGCTGCGCCAATCGTACAAGATGTTGCTCGAATTCGTACTGCGTCCGGATCGCCGACATGTCTTCTTTGGTGATGACGTGTCCGAATGGCGTGTGATCGCCAATGTTGTATAACGTCTGCCCCGTGTGCTGCCGCGAATCGTGGATGAACGAAGCCACTTCATCACGCCAACGATCCAGCGTCGTCATCCCCGGATGCGACCGCATCGCTTTCAGGTTCGTGCCCCGAATGATTTCATCGAACTTCTTCTGCAACGCATTGTTGGTTTTTAGCGCGAGCGAATAAGCGTTGCCGGCCCTTGTCATCTTCAGATTGAGAGCGCCAGGGATTCTCGAAGCCGTCGTTGCCGAGATCAATCCGTACTTGGATTTGGTGACGAAATTGAACCACTTGATCGGGTTGACCCATGACGGGTCGGTCAGGCGGTCGTTGTCCGCGTGCGACGCCAAGATTTGAGCATCCACGTATTCCGCGAAGTGCATCCAGCCAGCGGCTTTGATCGGATCGGCATCCGGCCTGGCCGCGTATTCAAGCCCGGCATCCTTCAGCGCGTTCAGCTTCAGTAGCAATTCAACCTGCCCGCCAAACCGGTAATCCACTTCAACGTCGGCACCCGTCAACGGATGCTCGTATGTGACAACAACACCGTCCACCGTGTTCTTGATGTCCTTGATTGCGCCTGTCGCACGCTGCATCTGTTGGCCGAAAGCCACGAATTCTGGGTCGGCATCATGTTCGTTTAGGAACTGCGCGGCTGCTTCCAGATTCGCCTTCTTATCAGTCAACGTCTCGATGCGCCGATCAAGCCGTCGCGCCGCCGAACTGAGCGCGTCGGATTCGACTTGCGCCTTGGCATACTCCTTGAGAATCGCGTTGAAACCGCGCGGCGTCCTCGAACGAAGATCGTTCAGATAATCCGCATTGAACCGGCGCAACGTTCCATCTGCCGTCATCTGCACTTCGATCAATGCCTGACGCCAATCACCAATTTGACGCAGACCCCAGAGCGTCGCCTCAATGACCTCGCGCCCGGCGTTGATGGCCTTATTGCCTTCAGGTGTTTGGAGTTGGTCAAGATGCGTGGCCAGTTGGCGCACCCATGCGCGCACTGTGAGCGGTGGTGACAAGCCGGGCGAACCGGTTTGAGTCGCGATAAGCTCAAGAACGTTTTCACCTGGCCTTTCCGCAGTCAAAGCCGCACGACCGACCAGTCGGGTTATTCCGCTCAACGCCCGCGCGTGCGCCGCTGGTTGCAGAAGTAAATCGCTGAGTTCAGCGATGTGCTCGATGCCTTCGCCGATGACCGCGTTGCTGTGCGCTTTCTCGCCAACTGCGATTTGTTCGGTATGGATTTTGTCCAGGATTTCACCGAGCCGATTGGTTCGCTCCACCTGCGCATCGTTGGTCTCCGGTGTTGCCCTGATTCGATCCGTGATTGTCTGGGCAAGATCAGCGGCAGCCGCCTCCGCTTTACTCAGGAGTTTCAGCTTCTCAGCCTGATACAGGTTCCATTCAACAAAAGCGTTGTGCGCGTGCTCGGCTTTCTGTTCCGGCGTGATGTTCGGGTCAGCCATGACCTGGGCAAACGTCTGGCCGGTCTCACGGTGCGTTCCAATCCTGCCGCCGAACATGTCCTCAAGCTCACCGCGAACGCCGGCGGGCAAGGATGTGTAGCGCGGAATCACCGATGACGGTACCAGCCCTGTGTTGATGGCATGAGCCATTGCGCGGAAGTACTCCGGCGTCCGGGTTTCCTCCAACGGTTTGACGTATTCCTCGACCTTCGCCGGGGATTCGAGGGCGGCTTGCGGTTCGCGAGGTTGGCCCGGCGCGGTGATGACGGCG
>Ga0193736_1000069_pt1 | contig 16929 bp, 24 predicted proteins | sample L2m1metaG_FD_160566 | JGI IMG/M metagenome (GOLD analysis project Ga0193736, IMG submission 160566) | Soil microbial communities from a riparian zone of the East river system, Colorado, United States - L2m1 | ecosystem: Environmental > Terrestrial > Soil > Riparian zone | place: USA: East River... | reverse complement strand
GCCAGGGGAAATCCACGCTGCGACCGCAGCCTTCGACTCACGCTCTCCGGATGTACCAAGCGATTTGTCTTCAAACCGAATAATTGAGGACACCAGGTCTGTCAGGGAAGTCAGAAAAAAAAAAAAGGTCATCCAGAAGATTCGGTACCTCTTCCCTGGTATCCCTCTTCGGCGTCCAGGGTGGTTTCGACCCTCATGACCGGGGTGATGCCGCCGCCGTGTCAATTATCATCAGTCATGTCAGGACTCCAGCATTTGTGCATTTACGCTATACCAAGTACGTTATGTTGAACGGTCTAGATATGTCCATCAAGTTAGTTGCGGATACAAACAGAGTCAATTGTTCAGTAAAACTATCAACAGCTCAACAAGACATGTCTGAATCTTCACTGCTTTCGTCCCTCCCAGAGGAGTGCGACACCGCCCTTTCCTCGCTCGGGAAGTCGCGAGACAAACGCTCAACGCGCCATACGTTGTCAGGTAAAATTGAGCAACGCATATTGAGAATGGCTAGACCCATCGTGACCATCTGCATCATCTCCATCGATATGCGCAACAACTCCTTGAGTTTGTGAGGTTTGCACGACGATTCTGCTAGGAGTTCGACTGTAGATGTCAGTTGAAAAAGTAAATGCCGCCCACTGGCGGCATGTTCCAGAAGCTCCTCTTCCCATTCGTCGTCGCGATCTTCTTCGCATGCATTTGTGAATGAATCGTGCAGGGAAACATGCCAGTAAGCAACACCGCCCCACCCGCAACACCAAGTCAGAGCGTCATCCGTCACTCGGTGAACTGCCTCGAGCAGCGTCTTTCCTTGATCGCGTGGAATCCTATGGTTCGCTTGAAGGACGTTCAATGCCACTCCATAACAGGCACTTCGATGGGGGACCGTCGTCGCGAAAAAGTCAGCCGGAAATCTGGAATTTTTTTTTTTAGCAAAGGGTTTGGGGGGTGGAGGTACAGGCGCTGGCGAGGCCGATCTGGAAACAAACGGACTCGCGAGAGCTGGTGGACGAGGTCCAACGGCAGGGACTGGAGTTGTGACAAGCCCAGAAGTCGACAGGGCGGCATCTGCAACCTCCGCGGTCGATGATTTCATGGCCGACGGCTGTGTTGTAACAGACGCTAACTGTTTCTCCAGTTTCCTTTCAAAGAGTTCAGCAGTGCTCGAAGTTGAAATACATTGAATGACTTACAGTCTCTGGCGTCGCAGGCGCTCACGTTCACGGTTTTTGGCCCTAACTTCTGGGTGACTACACCACACATGAGATTCTGAATGTTTTAAAGATTGGAAGTGCGTCGTACTTTCGGTAGTACCTTTGTGACCTTGTTAGGCCATCGGGCCCAACGTTCTTCTTCGTCGAGCGACTGCCGTCCATCTTCGTGGAGGGCGACATGGGTGCAGAGGTGGCAACGGCGTATATCGAAAGCTCTATGCGACAGTGTGACTCGGCTACTTGACTATCTAAGAAAATGCCAGAACAAGAACGGCACTGATAACTCCGCCAACGAATGGAATGATAACCATCAAACATGAACAGATGCGTGAAAAGGCCTAGTCGGCGTTAGACTGGACTCTTCGGAGGCTGTGGTAAACACACCTTTGACGTCGCCATCTTCATTTTGCTGGTCTCATCAATGCTGCATGGTTTATCCTCGCGGAAGCGAACAAGGCCATTTTCGCTTTCTGCCAAGTCGTGAGAACGCCGAGTGTGAAATGAAAAGCCAAAACTTACGAAGTCGATCAGTTCCCCTAGTCTCTGTTGTCGCACGGTCAGCGATAGAAGTAATCACCGATAAAGATCAACATGCCAACAGAATCGAAACATCTGCATCGGAAATGACAGTTTGTACCTGGCTCTGGTGCCGGAAGGCGACCTCTACCGAGACTGGTTCCTGAACCTGGTTCGGTGGTCAGACTGGGAATGGACTACACATTGGACTACACACAGGGAGGCAAAACGTCGTAGATTTCACTGTGGCGGTAGCATCGGGTAGTAAATGCTTGAAGGCTGGGCATTACAACCTGCTCCCCAAAGTCCTGAATGATGGATACGATGCGCCCGCCGAGGACGCGAGATTCGGCAAGGTGCGGTGTGAAGTAGGTGTCGATGGTAACGTCGCTTGGCTTAAGAGCTTCATCTACCGTAAAACCACGGCAGCGGGCTACGACTGTGGTGCCTCCATCTCCATGGTCAAGGGTTTTCGCCTATGAAATACTAAGATGAATTACTCTCAAAGGAAACGATGTTGCATTCACTTACCGCATCACAAATGTCTTCCCATGTCAACCGTAAAATCGATTCTCGTTCTTCCGCTGCAATACGAGGGTCATTTAGTTTGAAAAATGTGGGATGTAGGTGCCCCTTTGTTGAGTCCCAACTGTCTGCGCCACGTCTGTGCTGGGCGGAACGGATGATCGCTCGCGCCGCCGCTTCACGCTGGACCCGTGAAACGACATGCGTATCGAACATCATGTCGTTACCCAGGGAGCATACTTCCAAAGGCGTGTAGTTTAGTGATGACATTCTCTGTTGGGAGGATGTGGAAGACGTCACTAGAAGCTGGCAGGGCGTTTGGATAAGAAGGAACAGCTTACTAGTCTGATTGATGTTTCGGTGCTAACACTGTTGCTGTTGCTAACTACTAACGCCGGACACTAATCCTGATTACAACTAGTGCGCGGAGGAACAAATTCAGCACAGGGACAAGTTACCGGTCCTCAACGTCGCCGAAAATTGGGGCATCAACACAATTTCTCACTGTCACCGGATCTAACATCAATACTGGAGGGTACAAATTGACCAAAGAAACGACTTACCCGGGGGAAGTGAGAGGAGAATATGAGGGTAGGCCAGATCAACTCTTCTGGTGAGCAGCGGCCCACTTTCAAACACCTGCCGTAGCCAAGCCCCGACCGCCACTAGTTGGGTCACGCGTCTCGCCGCATAGTAAATTTAGTAAGTAGCTTGATCATTCCACCAACATCATGCGAACAACGAGGTAGCAAGGAAACAGCACATCGGCTATATGTAAAGTAGGAAATACTGGATAAATCTGAACGGCAACTTGTATCGACAAGTCTAAGTCTTATAACTAAGGAAAGAGACAACTAATGACAGTACTTTCGGCTTAATCAATAACGTCGAGTTCTTCGTCGAAATCCATATGGATGACCTCTTGATCGAGGCACTCATGGGTAAGGAAGGACCGTTTTGTCATGATCCTGCCACAGTCATCGCAGCGGGAGAACAGGCTCCGGAATTGAGTCGGCGAGAGCCCAACACCAGTCTGTGAGTCCAAATCCAGGAGGAAGTCTAGCCCACATTTGGTCCGCGCACGGCGGGGGACTTGGGGAGGAATTATGTATGGATCGACACCTTGCGAGGTCAATGGATATTAATTACCAGCGGTGGTTGGATTTGGACAAAAGGGGACTGACAGAAACGGCGCTGGAAGCTACGCCTTTGCGACAAGTGTTCATGGCGGGTACAACGCATACTGGGGATTTTGACACCTAAGTGAATCAGAGGGAGGTTATTGTCGTCGGCGGAAGTGAACGCACCTGCATCCTCACCATCAGCTATGGATGCTAACGACGGTAGACTTGAGCTGCGGCTCTTAGGGGGCCGACGCATAGCAGGGGCTTTATCTAGTGCTGTCCCGAAAACTTAGAAACACAGCGACCGTGCAATTCAAGCCGACGCACCTGTGTACTGGCTGCACTCAGATATTGCAGATGGCATGAGATCGTGATTGGCTGGGAGAGGTAAGCTTGTTGTTGATAACGCGCAATAAAGTTAACGCACCTGTGTCCTCACTGCCGCCCTCAGATGGTGTAGACGGCGTGAGATCGCGGTTGGCTGGGAGAGGCAAGCCTGTTGCCGTTGTGGACAACAAAGCGTCAGAGCCGGTATGTGCAGGTACTTGTGTGAAAACCATGAGACAGGCGTCGCTGGCTAGAATGCTTTCTGAAACCTTACTTTGCATTAATCTTTTTATGCACGTCTTGACGTCCCTCCTGAATTCCCCCGGTTAAAAACTCACAACAAAGGACGTACCTGGGAGAGAAGACCCGAAAGATCGTTACGGCATGGAAATTTTTCCAGGTGGCCCGACAGATCAAGAGCCGATATCGGTGCTCTATTCCAGCTGTTTTGAATGCCTTGACATCGGTTTGCCGTCATCAGGGATGAAGAGTCTGATTTGCCCACAGTGGCCGAAGCGAGTTCTGAAAGTAAGGGGCAGCAGTAAATTAGCCACGTCCATGACTTAGGGATCAGTGCTCACATATGATCGACAAAGGCAGGGTTCCTATCCGCCCACAGTACCCGAGACGAGCATCTGCACCCCGTCGAACAACACCAGGGTCAAGGGAGCCCTGATATTGCAACGGTGTCTCAATGATGCTCATGGTTGGCAGGAATTTCCGGGATATCAATTCATCATTTGTCTACATTCGTTGATCTATTATGACTGTACTACAGGTCGTCGAACATTGATGGTGGTGGTAGGGAAGAAAGTGTGAAACCGTGAGAATATCAAAACAATTTGGTTGTATTGACAGCCGAACTGGAATGTCGGCCTTTGCCGAGAGCACAGGCTGATCAATAAACGTAATCACGTGCTGCACGCGTCAGAAAACGGGTCGTCGAAGTAGAAAGGGGGTTCGGAGATGGGTAGATCTTGAAAAAAGGAAAAATGTGGGAATATGACTTGAAAACTTGACCTGTGTAATGGTCAAGACGGCTGGGGGTATCGGGCTTTTTCGCGTAAGGAAGTCATAAGCTTTGCATTTAATTTCTTTTCCTGGTCTGTCTCGAACCCTTGGCATAGATCATCTGGGGATATCTCGACCTGTTCTTCCGTAATTGTCTCAATACCGTCAACACGTTCCACCACAGCCAACTGCATGACAGGATGGTCACGAGCGTCATTGACATAGCGATGGTGAATGCGACGGACATATTTGCCGCAGTGGTCGCCTCGGATCACGACTAGCAAGCCATTGTCGCGGGTGGGGTTGGGATGTCGTGGGGTGACCCATTCAGGCAGCAAGCCGAATGTGTCACTGCGCCATGACTGCTGAATGGTCACCTCGTTCTGACCCAAGACCACGGAAACGGGTGTCTCTTTCTTTGGGTGAGCCCCACCAGAGACCGACACCCGAAGCATCTTCCCTACAAGGCGAGGATCTAGAAGTGGGTGGGTGGGCGGGGATCTAGCAGTTGTTGGGACAGTGGCTGACATGTGTTGGAGATCACCTGACGTTGAGGTACGTGTTTCATTACTCGAATCGACACGGAAGGATGAGGGGCTCCAGGCTGGAGACAGAGACAGTGGAACGAAGGGAGTCGCAGCTGAGGGGTTCCAAGCCGGAGACAGGGACGCGTCAATTGAGGAAGGGGTCCAAGCTGGGGTTGAGCCAACGTTGAGTGTCGGCTGACCATGTAACGTCGACGACGCGTCCATCTGAGGTTGGGATGTCTCGAACCAGAATGGGTGCTCCTTGTCCGAGACTGGAACTAGTTTTGTACCGGAACTGCAAGGGGTGAGCATTTGGTTCCACGGAACGACATGAGGTACGTACACAGCATCCACAACATAACCATAAGGGAGTCGTTCTCGCTGTGGACCGGTGGGGCTGATGCGTTCATATTGCACTACGAGGTGCGGTTCGGAGATGGGTTTTTCTGGTCGAGGTTTTTCTGGTGGAATGGCATCTACAACCTTCGCATATGAACCCTTCATTGGATGCCCTTTCTTTGTAACGATGACGAATTTGTGAATCCATGGCGTTCGAAAATGGTAGGTTACGTCTTTGTCAACCTGGGGTGCCTTGGGAGGCGGGGGGTCGAAGTTCGCAAGATGTGAGTGCGGAGGGGATGTAACCTTGATCGAGTTGACGTGGACTGTCATCTCCTTCAAGTCAGTCAGTCCAATGTACGGGCACGATGACAAAATGGGGAATCCACCTCCGCTGTTCTCGGCTCAGGAAGCCTTGGATCTTTCCCAAATTCCGTCACGGTGACGGTGCTGCCCAGCGCGGCCGTAACGAAACCTTTGCGCCCTTGGTACATCCCGCTCAAAATCTCGACATAATCTCCCAACACTACGTGCTTCCGAAGGTTTACCCATGGCACGCTGACATCCCCCTCTCCATTCAGCAACGCGACCTCCGCTTCATGTTGACGTAGCCTTGTGATTCTCCCTACCGTGTTTGTCGGCGAGACGAGAACCAGCTCGTTTTCCTCGAATTTGAACTCAAGGGGACATGGAAACTGGGCGGCCAGGATCTCGGGATGCTTGCTTTCCTGGAACATAGCGAAAACTTCAGCAGGCATGTGAAGGACACCTTGAGAGATCGAATGAAGGTCGAATGATTGTCGAACGAGTCCATTCTCCATCCGGAGCGAGCCATAATTGTATGCCTCGTTCGCCAACTTCGCAGGTTGAATATGTACGTCTTTTGGGACTTGGAAGGGATTGAAAAGTCGCGGGGGAGGGCGATGCGAGGCTCTTTTCCTCTTGGACGACTGGGGGCATTCATTGCCATATACAATTCGAGGGACCAGTAGAACAGTGACACCTTGCCAATCCTCGAGCGATGATACATATGCGAGATCTCCCTTGTACTTGCCACGGGAAATAAGGACCCATTCCCCAACAACCGGTGTAGCTTCGCTGTCAGTCATCGTCAGCAGAGCCTCCCAATCCTCTTGCGAAACACCGTCGTATCGCAGGCTCCGAGACTCGCGTTGGATACCAGGGATCCGTTTCAGAAGGTTGACGAGTGATGGATTCATGGTCGCCTCCAAATAGATATAACCGCGGATAGAGCCTCTAGTAAAAGCAGAGCGCAGCCCGTAGTTAGGTGACGCCGCCAGCTGGAGCAGGCAGAGAACAACATCTTGCTCCAACCCTTGCTGAATATATCCGTCAATACAGCCGTAAACGGGGCAGGAAACATACCCGGCAGGGAACACGCCAAAGCGGATAATCACTGTCTTTCAGGATATTCTGCAGCGACACTTCGAATGGAACGTCCGATCTTAGGCTCTCAAACGCTTCATGCCTGGACCTACGAGGCCTTTCTTCAGCGGGGGGACATGCGTCGTCGTGGGGTAAAGGTTCCCTAACTCCAAGTTCATCGCCGCGCTCACCCCCCTCGTCACCGCCGTGGTCCTCCTCCTCACCGATGCGCTCCTCCTTGTCACCGCTGCCTCCCTGCCTTGCACCAGGCCCCGATTCATTCCCAAACCAACGTCTGGTCCACAGCTGCAGATGCGAAATCCCGAGTGGGTCAGCAGGATCATCCGCATCGTCAATGAAGCCATCTGTGGAAGTTGATGATGAGTTGATCCCGGAATTGGGCGATCACCCACCTAGTTCACCAACATCATCTTCCTCCTCCTCCTCATGGTCAACCTGAGCCTCCAGGTCCAAGAACGACCTCACGTCGCGAGAGTTCTGGCGTGGCATGGTAGATATCCCTAAGTTCACGTCAGATTCATGGTTTAGTTATGTATTGGTCTTCTACAGTTATAAGACCCTCATTTCAATTCATTGTATTGATTTATGAACTAACTAACGAGACTCTACTTGACATAAGAACGCGAGGACTTACCGTGGTCGTGGTTTGTGAAGAAGGAGAAAGAACGTGAGAAATATGTCAGACGACGCGTGATACACGCTGACCAACTGGAGTGACGGATAAATCCGAGAATTGTGGGCTACGCTGACAAACCACTGCATCATGTGCATGACGGACAAATCCGTGTTCAGCGATTTGTCAGCGAGCAATGACAAACCCATCATGTGCTTGACGGACAACTCCGTGTGAACTGTACAGCTGCGATTTGTCAGGATGTATGACGCAGCTCTCGGACTTATCCGTCACTCCAGTTCGTCAGCGTGTATCACACGTCGTCTGACATATTTCTCACACTTTTTTCTTCCTCACACACCACCATGTAGTTCTGACTTCGTTAGTTTAGAATGACTGACCGTATCATTAGACTATAATGGCTGAGTTATTAGATGTACAATGACTGTATCATGAGTTAGAATGACGATGGACCGCGCCGAACTTAGCGACGCCGTAGGATGCTAAGATTGGGATCGCGTCCCAAGGCGTGAAGATTTTACGCCAGATGAAGAGCAGATATCGATTTACGGCGACGACAGGACAGGTATGTATAGAGATCTAGTCAGAATCGTCAAGAGTTAGATCAATTACTAACATCTTCCTCCCTTGGACAGGAGGCGCCGTATTCCCATCTCGGATGGGCGAAGATTCCTCGTCGGCTTCATACCCATTCCCCCTCATTGCACCGTCCACCCCATCTGCGTCCTCGAATTGATTCTCCTGGGCGGGACAAGTATGTACGTCTGCCCTCGCTATGCAGCCACAATCCTCACATTCTTTGAAATAGTGCCAGAACAGCGTTTGTTTGAGGCCTTGGGCTGACTCCAGGTCAAGCATGATTTCGTGGATGGAATAGAATAGATTCGCGTGATATGTTGAATGCGGAGGGTCCTCTTGGGTGTATGGTGGCTGGGAATAGTCGTGTGCCGATGGCTCCCGGTAAGTAGGTGCTGGAGTGGAGGTTGGATCAGATTCGGCTGACGTGTATGGTGCAGGTTCAGTACTCCGGGCTTTCTTTAACCTTTGTGTCGACCTCGGTGTGACCCAGACTGTCGAGTTGTTTGCCTGGCGACGTCTTGGGGTTCTAACAGGTCCCGAAGAAGGGGGGGTGACGTTAGGAACTGTGTCTTAGTGAGCATGGATACTAGCTGGTCAACGACACTGACTTACCGCCAATATTTTCCGCCAGATTATTAGATTCGGGCGCGATAGACTCGTTGCTGACTGGACGTATGCTGGGCGGTGATGATAGCTAGAAATCGGTTTAGAAAGCGGCTTACCGTAATGCATGGGATCCACTCCGGCTTCGACGACTTGGTTTGATCTGTAGAGTTTGGTGGGCCCATCTGTATTCTGGTAGGCAAAATTGAAGTTCACTGGTAAGAAATCGTTAGTATGCTACATGCCGGGTGCCTTCAATGTTGATTTTCTTACCGTAGTATCCACATTTGCCCTTCCTTTGGCCACACTCTGCGACGTACGAGAGGCCATGCCCCACAGGGTGGGTATATGCCTTTTCCTCGTGAAAGCAGTACAATTGAGGCATGTTGTATGTCTTCAAAACGGACCACACTAGGGAGGGTTTCACGCGTGTGCCCCTCGGGGTCAGAGGACTGATGGATTTGTGGATGGTGAGCTATTCCACGATGTTTAATAAACGTTGTAAGACTTACTACTCCACTACATGAAGTTCACCCGCAAAGTAGGTGGTGATACTTTCTCGGTACCTACTCTGCTGACGCTTGAGCTCCATGAACAGCCCTTTGGGTGTCGGGGTGCTGACGGGTGAGGAAGACGAAGACGAGACGCGGGATCTGGATCCGCTCGTCTTCTGGCTCGACAAACCAGGAGAGTAGGATAACTTGTCCAACAGGTTCTTGCGAGGGGTTAGGGAACGCATGACGGTTTCGGGAGATGGAGAGGTGCGCTGAGAACGTTGTCATGGGTTTGGGTGGTACACGGGAACCCTACTTATGTCCTCATTCAACAATGTTGAAGCGAACTCACGGGCGACGGCTTGTTCGAAGTCAGGAACATATCACCGCATAAATTTTTCAGTGCTAACGGATGTTCACATTCAGGAGCGCGGTGTCCTGGTTTGCATTCACACACACACCGAAATATTCTTGGGGATAACGGATGCGTACGTGTCGTAGTTTGTCTCCCCAACAATGTTGAAGCGAACTCATGAGCGCACAGCTTGTCCGACTGACTTGCTTCCATCGAATTCAGGAACACATCACCGCGTAAATTTTGCGTGCTAACGGATGTTCACATTCAGGAGTGCGGTGTCCTGGTTTGCATTCACACACACACCGAAATATTTTTGGGGATAACGGATGCGTATATGTCGTAGTTCGTCTCCCCAGCCGAAATGTTGCAAGTATTTTGTGGCGCCGGTCATTTTTTTTCTTGAGATCTTTGACGTAAGTACCTAGTTGCTGAACCGCATGGCTTCGGAACTTTTTTTGACTCTGACTGCGGCCGACTGCAGCATGTCAACTAATGTTCGCCAAGGATTGTTGCCCGACGCTCCGACGTTTGGCATTGCCCGTTACCATATTCAGCGTCATTTTGGTTGCGTCGAAAATATGACCACATCCACGTCGGTTTCTCATGGTTTCTTTCTCATTTAGTCACCGCCATGTTACTCGCCCACTAGATTATCCTCAGCCAAATATATACCTGGGTATTTTAGATAGATAGATACGACGCAAAAAGAACGACAGCTTATCAAATACGGTTGGAAGGGGGAGACGTAGTGCAATGGAAAAGCTGGGTCGACAGTGCCAGGATCAATCCATCTCGTCGTCGTCATTGGTGAGGTCGATTATGGTCGCATCGTCGTCGGTGGTGAGGTCGATTATGGTCGCATTGTCGTCGGTGGTGAGGTCGATTATGGTCGCATTGTCGTCGGTGGTGAGGTCGATTATGGTCGCATCGTCGTCGGTGGTTAGATCAATGACAGGGATGCATCTATGGTTGCTATCTTTCTTCACGATGAAAGGGCAAAACTTGCACTGACGAAATAATCGCCAGAAGCATCCCGTTGCAACACCCCTCTGACTCTGCAGGCTGGTGAATAATTCCTGGATATTTGCGTCGCTCACTTCCTGTACCGCAATATTGGCATGGCGAGCAGTATCCCGTGCGATAGAGGCTGTACTGTATGGCGGAGGTGGCGTGTGCGGAACATCCCCGGGTCCGATTTCCAGGCTTGGGGTCGTCGCGCGGGTCGCCGCGGTGGACGGTGCCGGACTGTTCTCGGTCACTTGGGTATCATGAAGTGAGTTTCGATCAACATCCATTAGTTCTAAGAACTGACTGTTGTCAAGTGCGAAGTCAATCGTTGGATCGGCCTCGTCTCCCAGTCGATCAGGGGCTAGTTGAACAAACTTCAGTTCGATTCAACAATCCTAGCCACAAAGACTTACTGGTCTCCATTGCCACCTGTACCGCCGATTCACGGTAGTGGTATACCTTGGTTCGTACATTGGGATGGCAAGCAATCTGGAGGAAATCGACTGATAATCCATCAGCCAATCGAATTCGTCGTTTCAATGCCATACTCACCCAGATAACCACAGAAGTCGTCTTCGCTGCGGCACATGGCCACGCCCGCGCCCAGCCCAGGCATCCGTACCCATGCCTCCCTACCATGGAAGCAGAACAAACGCGGGATGTCGTGTGTGATGAGCATCGACCAGACGTGCTCTGGGGAAACCGGTTCTCCCTCGACGTTGGCCGGACTAACTGAGGTGAACCTCAAGGCCAATTCCGAGTGACTAGGAGACTTACTATTCGACGATGTTTAGCTCACCAGCTACGTATGTGGTGATGTTACCCATGATTTTCTGGAGACGCTGAAGGCGCGCGAAGTCAGGGTTGTTCGAAGGGAAGGATGGCGTAAGGGTAGTCGATAACATGGCCATAGGGAGCAGACTTGGGGGGAGAATAACACGAGCTGGGCAGAAATCTCCGCTTGCTTAAACTACTAAGCAATCTGTCAACAAAACGTATACGGCGCAGGGTCAAATAAATTTTGGCCTGCATCTGATAATTTAGTTCCTTAATGCGTGGGCGGCCGTCGCTGGATGGACAGGAGCACCGAACAAGTGATGTTACGAATGTTCCTTGTGCTCACGGACACCGACACAAGTGTGGTTACACCGATGAATGATCAATACCCGACGTCAGGGACGATATCAGCCCTTGAAATTTCAGTTGCTGGCGATCTGGTCTACAGGTTCGTTGTTCGTTCCATTCTTTCCGCCGATCATTGACTTGAAAGTTCCGTCCTTAGCCCGAATTTACGGTCACCAAGTTGAATATTCCAATGACCCTGGAACCATTCGGACTTTGCTGTTGATCGTGTGGTGGCGTGTACCGCCCGATGGATCCCAGCTGAACTTGCGAAACTCATCTCCCACCGTCGTCCACTGGACGTTTCACATCATTCCCGCCAATGAAGCGTCGACGCGATAAAGGATTGGGAATATGTATCTCTACAGACACGTTGGGGACGCCTGTGGGCTCTTCTGCGACCCCTACGCTTCCTCCTGTCATGGTTAAGCATCGGCACGACGAAGGACTGGGAAAATGCGTCTCGAAGGACGCTTCTGCCCTCCCTAACTACGCAGTCCCATCAACAACCTACCGATGTCTACCTAGTGGCAAAATGACTTTGAAAACGACAGTATTGGGGTTAACCCTTCCCCTGAAGCCGGTCTCCGCAGAAAATACTCCCTCCATCAGCCAGGTGGGACCCGCAGAAGAACAGTCAGAGTTGAACGACTTGAATCCCTCCAGCGAGGGGAATACACGAAAACGAACCCGCGTGAGTTGGTCTTACATCGAATGCGTTCTAATGACTGAAGTATCTTGTCAGTACGATAGCGCCCTCGTTTGGCTGAGCCATCGCGATGAGTTCCTCGAAGAGTTTTTACGTTTGGAAGGACGTGGAGACTACATCGATGAGATGTGTGCAATATGTCTGAAGGAAAGCGGTGTCTATCGTTGCCAGAGCTGTATGGGCAAGCAGCTATTATGTAGGGGGTGTGTCGTACAGACTCATTTGTTCAACCCTCTGCATGTCATTGAGGTATGTCGGTAATCTCGTTATGATCACCTGCTCACTTTAGATGACAGGCTTGGACGAACAATGCTTTTTTCCAACGGGTCTCTCTGGCTTCGTTGGGCTTGGTCATACGGCTTGGTCACAAACTCATGGAGACGTGTCCTTTGGTAGCACGGGTGGATCCATTTACTGTCGTGGATTTGAATGGATTCCATCAAATCGTCGTGGAATTTTGCGGTTGTGAAGGGTCAAGCCCACAACATATCCAGCTTTTGCGATACGGTTGGTATCCTGCCAGCGTGACTCGACCTCAAACAGCTTCTACGATGCCGCTTTTAAAGTTCTACCACCATCTAAACTTGGAATCCAAGACCAATACGAACGAATTCCACAATACTTTAGCTCGCTTGACCGACAACACTGGTGTAGATCCTAAAACAGTGCGTATTACTCGTCGTTATTCGCTCGCAACTTTGTTCCAATCAACCCCAGGATCGCCTCGAGCCTTTGCGTCATATGACAAGACAGTACCGGCACCTCAAATCCCTCAAACGCGCGGCAAGAGGCCACAAACAAGGGGGCGTTTCCATGACAAAGACAGGGGAATGCGTGGTCTTGTGTCCCGCGTGTCCCCAACCGAGTTTGAATATGCTCTCCGGATGGCAGCTGGTCTCGTCGGAGAGACGGTGTGGAACTCACTTTTCTTTGTCAATCGTATCACTGACGCGCATTTAGATATTTGCATCGGATGTTTATCGCAATGGATGCAAACTTTCGTCTCAGACGACGAGACGTTTCAAGTGAAGGGCGAGATCCAAGCTACAGTAATGGATGGTCCTATTTTGTCCCTGAAGCAGCGTATAAGTCTCATCTCAAGGCGTTTGATGGAAAAGTCACTCAGACCGTTAGTATCCATCATCTACGTAGAGTTCCTCCCTCATATGAGTCGTAGCGGAGCACCTGCTCCAACCACCAGGCAGTCAACGCGGAGCGAAACGGAAAAGGTCTAGCTGCCACAGGAGTAGCGGCGGTCGTTTGCGCTCGACATGGCTTTACCCTCGCGCAGGGCGTAGGCGACCTCCAAATGGGAGAACGGTTCGTATGCACAAGCTCTTCTGCTACGCAAAACCTGACGTTGCGGCAGCTGGGTCAATATGGACTTCCTGTTTCTTTCCAGTCTCAGTCAGCGAGACATCCTCCTCCTCCTGGAGTTCATTGTGTCCTATGACGTCGCGTGTCAGTGGGCCATACATTTGTGGACCAGACTACTCATGTATCCATCATGGTTGCGCTTTGACTATCTGCGCAAAATGTTCAAATTTCTGGTACCCAAATTTCATCTGCCTGCTCACGTCATAAAATGTCAAAAGTCATTCTCTTTCAACTTCACGAAAGGTGTCGGCCGAACAGAAGGCGAAGCCCCTGAACGAGGATGGGCCGGTCTCAACTGGGCCGCTGCAAGCACCGTGGAGATGGGTCCTGGCTTTCGCAGGGATGTGATGGATGATCACCTGGGAGACGTCAATTGGCAAAAAACATGCAACATGGGTTTGCGATAGTCTTTATCTGCGAGGATTAATTTACTGACGAAGCAGCGCAGCTACTACACTTGTCCGGAAGTTGAAAGAGGCAATTCCGCAGGCCGAAGAGTATGACGAGTATCACAAAGACTGGGCGATGACCTTTCCAGATGAGGTCCGGTCTCAATATCACAAGGAGCTTGAGGCATGGGAGAATGATGGTTCGTTACCAAATCCTTTTGAAAAGACGTCCACCAGTAAGTCTCGCAACACTTGCATTGTCGCCTGTACTAAATGGCTGTTATTAGCCATCTCGCTTCAACAAGTTCGCAAACGGCTAGCCGAGCGCGATGCGCAGCCAGAGAAGGCATATATTCTTCACAATGAAGTATCCGCATCGCAAATGATCATCATGGGGATGGACTTCGAGGAGCAACAGTGCGTGTAATGCGTTCACATTCTTTTATATCCTTATTGAAAGAACATAATCGCAGACGTCAACTCACATCGGAAACTAAGCCAAATCAAGAATACACATTTACAGAGCAAGCGACGAAATTGCAAAACCGCTGGAACGCCCTTCATAGGAAGGTATCCGCTTGGATCGACATTCAACACCTCTATATGCCTGGTCTAAACCTCATCCGTCAAGAGCAACACTCCACCTGTGAATCGGACACGCCTGCCTGTGAAACGGCGCTCTATCTACCTTCCGCTGTTTTGGCGTCCGGATTGAAGATTACCTGCGACAATCGCCTCTTACAAATCGAATCGGAACTGCGACGAGCACAAGCTGATGACGCCTTGCAGGAACTACGGGATGCCCTCCGTCTTCGGAGTCATGTCCTACAGGACAAAGCGCGGTTCCAGAATGGTCAGCGTAGGAGCACTCGAGCCCAGAGTAGGCTGAAGAATATGAATGAGAAGGTCGATGCGAGCGCAGCTAAGTATCGCGTTGCACGCAACGCAATCACGTTTTTAGCATGGGCGCTAAACGATCCTGTTCCTGTCCCTCGAATGCTTGCCAACGCGGACGTGAAGGCTTTCAACGACGATGGAGACTCTCAGTATGCAAAGGATCGAAGGCGGAAAAAGGCGGAAGCAAACAATAAGGCCACGAAGAAGGCCGAGGAGCTCAAACCCATTTCGTGGATTTGGAACGGGTCTGGCGATGGAGATACGGGGCTGCAAGAAGGTAAGTCAAGGTGGCCGGCAAGCGATCTCCAGTGGTATTGATATCGTCACAGATCTTCGAATTGAATTTTGCAAAACCAAGGCCAGAGCCGATCGTTGGCGCGAAGAAGTGGAACTGCTGAAAGAGGAGATGGAACGAGTTAAGCGGTTTTTCCAAACTCGCTCATTGGAGTGGTTGGGCCTGACAAGTGGTAATCCCGACGTCTCTTCCGTTGACCCGGCGGAAATCGAAGGGCGGCGCGCATATGCCCTGGAACAATCCGCCCAGTTTGAACGAATGTACGACCACTGTGTTAAATCGTTTAGCAAATATCATGCATGATGCGAACTGGTTGCGTTGCACATGGCGAACCCCGTATGTCGCACACACATCCATTACCCGTCCCAGTCCGACAGTGATTGGTCGCGTTGCACATGATAAACTGTGTACGTCGCACATGCGTCATTATTTATGTCAGTCTGACGGTCTCATCACGCACACCACAAACTCGACTGCTAGCACACACCCTATCATACATGTAAGGGGTACATTACGATATTAGCTGATGGTTTTCGCTAGTCAGGCAACTTGACGCACCCAATCTTTTCACGGGTCAACAGAGATTCATCTCCGGCCGTTTTCCCATCGGCCCCACCTTTCGTTTGGCGGCACTGTTCCTGTCGTCTTCATTTCGGTTGGGACCCTGTCAAGACAACCCTGGATGCCGAGATCTCCACAACTCCGTACGTGAGTGTCTATGCATCTGTCTCCTATACTCTTTTTTCATCAAGTTGTTTTCGCCGCAATTCGCTCAAACTCCCGATGTAGATCCCCAAGGCACCCGAAGATATGAATGTTCCCAATTGGGGCTTATGAACGTCGTCTGACCGAATTCCCATCATGCCCGGTGGGGTGCATTTGCAACTTTCGCTATGCATCAAACCAAGTCACACACTGCAGCGTCGGACTCTGCCACAAACGTACATGTTGCTCGACTCAATCACTTTCAATGTGCGTGCGCCGTCTCAACAATGCTCTCCCCTTATTTGTCCATTCACGTAGATCAAGTTCTATCGTTAGAAGGGCGGCAGGACGGATGGCAAAGGACAGCCTATACAGGGCCGTGGTCGCCTTTTTCCGCCCGAACGAAGCTAACTCTGCTTTTTGTCTAGCCTCTTAAACTTTGCGTGTCCTAGGTTCTGTCGTTGGAAAGAAAAAGAGAGAGAGAAGACAGATAGGCTATGCACGTTCGTGGTCATTTTTTCTGTCTGAATGGAGCTCATCTTTCTTTTCATCTAGCCTCCAGTCAACAAGAATTGCCACGGTTGGCCATTTATCGTTCTCGTCGCGCCTTACATGAATTTAACACTTTAGGCCTGCACCAGGGACAACTTGAAGGCTCGCCGGCAGATGGTTCGTTCGCTCAATGGCTTTACAATGTACAATTATTCTAATCTCTTCATTATGACAGCCTTTGCAACTGTCTCCCTTCTATGTACACAGTCGAAGA
>Ga0193736_1000067_pt1 | contig 17150 bp, 12 predicted proteins | sample L2m1metaG_FD_160566 | JGI IMG/M metagenome (GOLD analysis project Ga0193736, IMG submission 160566) | Soil microbial communities from a riparian zone of the East river system, Colorado, United States - L2m1 | ecosystem: Environmental > Terrestrial > Soil > Riparian zone | place: USA: East River... | reverse complement strand
AATCAGTTACCAATAGCAGCTAACCACGTAGGACTTTCTTCTTATAATGGCAAACTATATGCAGTTGGAGGCACTCATCCAAACGGTTATTCTAACAAGTTGTTCATATACGATCCGACAGTGGATAAGTGGAATGAAGGCAAATCTATGCCGGCCGCTAGGACTGCATTAACTGTAAATTTTATTAATGGAAAATTATACGCAGTTGGAGGCGTGGACGACGTTCATAATGTGGTAAATACTAATTTGGTATACGATCCAGAAAATGATACATGGACAGAGATGGCCCCGATGCCTACTGCGAGACATCATCCAACATCTTCTGTGGTTGATGGAAAGTTATATGTAATAGGCGGGCGACTTTTAGGAAATGGAATTCCGCGTCCCATAAATGAAGGCCTTTCAAATCTTAATGACAATGAAGTGTATGATCCTGTTAATAATACATGGACTACACTTGAACAAATGCCCACCAAAAGAAGTGGATTAGCATCCGCTTCCATTGGAAAGTACATCTATGTTTTCGGAGGTCAGAAAGTGAATGGAACGTTTGCGAATAACGAAAGATTTGATACAATTAATAACAATTGGACAACTGAAGCGCCCTTGCCCACCCCTAGATTGGGCTTGGAAGCCATTGCAGTTGATAATGATATTTTTGTGGTTGGAGGAAAAACCTGGTATTCATTTGGTGGAGAGATTGAAATATTCCACGTGTCTAAGAAATTCAATTCAAAATAGATAAAATTTGAAATGTAATATTAATTACTGGGAACAGGTGTCCAATTTGCCTAAAATTTCTGCATACTCATTTTTACAATAGTAACACACTAATGTTACTCTACCTTGGTAAACTTTGTGATAGAGGCGGTGTTCCTATCAGTCACATAAACATTGTCCGAAGAATCTACTTCAATATCTTCTAATTCCATGAACTGACCATCGGAGGTTCCTCGCTCGCCCCATTTTGTAAGGAATGTACCGTTGCTGTCAAATTTTTGAATATTTGAAGTATTTTTATCAACGACATAAACATTATCTGAAGAATCTAGATCGATCCCACTCGGCTTCATAAATTGACCATCGGAAGTTCCTCGCTCGCCCCATTTTGTAAGGAATGTACCGTTGCTGTCAAATTTTTGAATTCTATAATTATTCATATCAGATACGAACATGTTACCCTTAGAGTCAATTGCAGTGCTATGCGGCTGCATGAATTCCCCGTCGTCTATTCCAGTGGAACCCCATCTATGCAGAAATGTACCGTTGCTGTCAAATTTTTGAATATTTGAATGATCCCTATCAGTTACATACACGTTGTTTTCAGAGTCTACAGCTATGCCATGAACATGGCGTGAGAATTGTCCATCGTTGGTACCAAATGTACCCCACTTTGTGAGGAATGTACCGTTGCTGTCAAATTTTTGGACTCGAGCATTCTTGGTATCTGCCACGTATACGCTTGATGAAGAATCAACATCAACTCCTTCAGGTCCTTGAAATTGTCCGTCACCCGTTCCTTTTGATCCCCAGTTAGTGAGGAATGTACCGTTGCTGTCAAATTTTTGGACTCGAGCATTCTTGGTATCGGTTACATACATGTTACCTGATAAATCAAACGCGATTGTATGGGGAATGTTAAACTCGCCATCATCCGCACCAATTGTCCCTATCTTTACGTCGAAAAGATACTTCTCAGATTCTGCTGCAAAAACCAAATTTCCACTATAATAAACTAGTGAATATATCAAAATAGTAGCGAGTAATATGACACTCAGTTCAAAATAATATTCGTCATTCATAAGGATATTTTAAAATCGATTTTAATTAACTATTTCCATGATTGAATGAATGTTCAAGTACTGTCACGTACTTGAGACATAGTTTGGATCAATATCACATTTTGGATTAATCTCGTGTAGCAAAACAAATTCACATAGATGGAATTATCTTGAAAACTTTACCGCCCTTATGCGATACTATATACAAATATCCATCTGGTCCTACTTCTATATCAGTTATGGCATCAAAACCATCAGCAAAAATAATTTGTTCTAGATCATCTCTTACTGAAGATTCTGCTATCTTGTCGGCAAGGGAACCATTAAGCGCCAAGCCTGTTCTATCTTCATTAAGGTCGAAATGATACAATCTTCCGAGGCTATAGTCTCCCACAAACATATCATTTTCATATGACTTACCCAACTTATCAGAATTGAAAAATTTCATGGCTGTCACCCCCATGGTATTATTCCAAATAAATTCGGGATCGCTGTATTTTCCTTTCCCATCAAAATCTACCAATTTTTTTTGGTCACTGTCCTTCGATTGATTCAAGTGATTTCGTTCATTTTCAAAATAGCCTCTGTAAGGGGGTACTATTCCTTGTGGAAGTAATAAAGTAATATTGTTGATTGGCCAGATCCCTTGTATCTTTGACCATCCGCTGTTGAATCCTGGTTCGACGAGATTTATCTCATCACCAAAAGAGGGACCGTTTTCTGTATCCCATAAATTCCCTGTTAAAGGATCAAAATCAATTCCAAAACTGTTTCGTATTCCATATGCATAGTATTTATCTAGTGAATCATCTTCACCCAGAATACCATTTTTACTATCTTCGTATACTGGTAAACCGTCCTGAGTAATTCTAATTATGCCTCCTCTTCCATTTGGCTCATTTCCATTTTGTTCGTTTGCACTTTTGGAATTTAATACTGTATTTTTGGTACCATTATCGCAACTACCATAACTGCAGCTGTGACCATCGCCGCTGCTTAGATAAATATTGCCATCAGGACCGATAATGAGGGAACCTCCTAAATGATCTGAGCCTGGACTGGAAGGCAACTCGAGCAACAGTTCAGGATCAACCAATTTGCCTTCATCCAGTAGATATCTATATAATCGATTACCCTTTGGCTCAGTACCCTCTTCGCAGTAATTTATTAAAGGACAGTCATCATTTCCATCTTCTCCGGACGATTCAGTATAGTAAAGGTAAACATACGTAGTATTAGTATTATGTACTTTTGGCTCTAACATGTTTATTTTGAGATCACCATTATTGATATCTTTAGATTGTACAGCAACACCTAGCATCCCACGTTCCTTTTCGTTTGCTACAGAAACATCTAGCAGTGGTGGTACCAAAATGTTTCCATTTACGATCCGTTTTACCATACCGGTATTTTTCTCTAAGACAAGGAAATCGTTTTGGCCTAAAAATGTCATACTTGTTGGTTTTTTGAGTCCTTCGACCACAGTTACTATTTTTAGGTTAGGATCTTTTATAGTTGGGTTTTTTTCCTCTAATTGTTGATCCAATATCTCTTGAGCAAATGAAATAGAGTTTAAACAAGTCAGTACAAGGCATACAGAAATTGATAATATCGACAACAATGACACAAGTGAAAATAAGAGCATAGGTTTCACTATACTAAACTCCATTAAAATGAATTTTATCACTTCTATTGATAGAAACATTAGAATTCGAGTTGGAACAAATCAAAATCATTGTATTTCACCATGACAATAGATTTCTTTATATATTTATTTGCTATCCAAAAAGTATAACCGCCATTTCTGAAAATTGTACGAGTTATTATTTCCCAAATCAAATTCTGTAGTAATTATCTTGGTTCTTGAATTTCCAGCTTTTATATAAGTCAGTAAAGGCATGCCAGTCAATATATATATCATGAACAAAAACTATTGGGTAATTGAATCTTTATTTCCAGAAGAATTCAATAGCATTCTCATTAATTTCTGGCTCCTTAATTACTGCTTTGACAGTATATATTGTGCTTTCGATGTTGCTAGTACCTCAAAGTATTATCATTCCATTCAGTTTAAGCATGGGCGTACTTTCATTGGGATTAATAAGATACTATTCTAACTCATATGAAGATATCATTAATACTCAAAATGGGAACAATCATCTAGGTGATAATGCAAAAAATAATAACCAAAATAGGATTAGAATCAATGCAAATGATTTCAACAGCATTACCATTTTTGTTTTTGTATTCTTTGCGGCCATTGTAATATGCGCATTCTTCTCCATACCGGAGGTTGATCATGTCTTCAAAAATTGGTACGTCATGGGTATAAAGGAAGTGGTAGGGTTGGGCGCTGGAATTATTCTTACTTTTTTCTTACCCGGATATGCGGTACTATTACTATTAACCAGAAATTATACAATAAATCCGGTTCTGAAAGTGTTACTAGCATATTTGTTAAGTATGTTAATTACGGGTTTGACCGTGTATCTTTCTGAGATGTTTTTTGAAAACAATGTTTCTGAAAATAAGACTTTGATTCTTGGGATATATGTCTTCTTACTTGTATGGGTCGTTATTTACTATCGTACTTTTAGAGTTATTTATTCATTTAACTCTGATATCGGTTACTTAATTGCTAATTCGAGCACTAACTTAATCAAAATACTAAAAATACACAATTCAGAATTTCTTGTTTTTGGAAGCCTTTTTACAATACTTATCATTTCCACTAATTATCTTTACGGAGGTATAACAATAGGAGATCAATGGTACCATCAGAATCGTATAATGCTGTTCATGTCTGGTCAATTTAAAGAATTTGTTCTTACAAATGGAGATGAAATATATCCCCCATTACAATCTGCGTTACTAGCTGGCCTAACAACTATTTCAGGTACTCCATTAGTAAATACCTTTGCATCGATTGCTTTTCTAAATATGACTGCGGTGTTTGCTTTTTATTTTTTCTGCTCAGCATGGTTCCCAAAAGGTAATAAAAGGGCTGCATTGTTTGCAGCTTCTCTCTTTCTTATAGCTTCAGGGTTTGGCTGGATTTATATAATCTCTTTGGCAGAAACAAATCCTATCGGTTCACAAATTGAGTCCATTGGTACGTTTGTTGAAGACAAAATTAAAGTTACTGATATACGACTGTCTGCTAATTTTATGATTGCGGCGTTTCCTGATTTTAGTACAGCACTAATTTACATATCCCTACCGGCTGGATTTGTTCTTCTGGGTCTTGTTCGCGTTGCAATTGATAATAGATTTCGCTATATGATCTTACTTTCACTGGTTACAATCTTAGGTATATTAGGACATGATGAATTTTATATTTTCATTATACTTGCTTCACTATTGCCTTTAATTTATAATTTACAGAAAAAAAATTATCTATATATTGGATTACTAATCACATTTGCATTTACCTATGCAATAGATTCAATATCCCCTGAGAATTATTTTACTTTTCAGAATATTTTTGGAATGCCGCTGTTTCAGCTTTGCACAATATTCACAGCATTGATGTTTTCCCTTTACATACTGCGACAACGTTTTCCTAAACGATTATCCATTTCATTCTCTTCAGTAGTATCCGCAAAGGCAGTTGGCACGTATTTGTGTAGAATACATTGGATACCAAAAATAGTACTTATTGGCTCTGTTGTATATTTGTACTTGCTATGTTTCATTGTATGGGATCAAGTTCCGCCGGATACTCTAGATGTTCATACCCAGAAATACAGTACTCCGTGGTATTTGTATCCCATGAGACTGGGTGTAATAGGATTAATTGGTCTAGCATCAATTCTTTCTTATGTATTCAAGAAATATGAGAAAGAGGTATTTGTATTTGGAATACTAATTGCTATTGCACTTCTTGCCGGGCCGTATTATAATGAACAGAGATTCAACAAATATGTAATGGCTGGTATGATCGGCTTTGCGGCATTCCTGCTATTCAAATTATTGCGCTATATCAAAGAGAAAATACCGGCTCTCAACGGCATAATTGTTTCGACAATAATTCTAACTGCAAGTCTTTCGACGCTAATGTATGTTGGGTACAATGCACTTGTCATTCACACCCAGGATTATACCCATGCTTTGGATAGAAGAGACTTTCCTTCTGAGGAAGATTTGAGAATGTTTGATATGTTACGGTCCAATATTCAATTGGGTGCAAATCCCTACAATATTGTAAGTTTCTCAAATGAATATAATTTCCGAGAAGGAGGTATCATGTCCAAGCTTCACGCTTTCGCAGGTTTGCCATATGCGAAAATTTCTCGAACTGGTTATTTACTGAATGCTTCCTCACTGGAATTATTCTATCATCTATTGGGAAACACTAATACTAAGTATATATTGATACCAAGTAAGAGTATCAATGCACAATCTATTGATGGACCAATGAGATTTGCTCTTGAAAATTTTCAACAAATTTATCAAAATGACAATTATACCGTTATTGAGGTCCCTGCATTGCATGGACCATCCACATCGAAGAGCGAAGTAGGAATCATTTACTTGAAAGATGAATCGTCCTTATCTGAATTGCTTGATGAAAGACAATTAAATGTTAGCAACTCTACATTTAATCTTAAAGCAAATGACTTGAAATTTATTGATACAGATAGTAAAAATAAAAACACTGTCCTTAGTTCTTACAAAAAGAACGGTGGTAAAACAATATGGTCAACGGAGTTTGGCGAATCTGAGATAAATTATATTGATTTTAGATTTAGGATATTAGGAGAGAATAAGACGGGTAAAGATTCTGCAGGTTTAAGGTGGATTGAGGATGGTACTACATACTTTGTTACTCTTACAAATAACGGACTGGAATTAAGGCGTCAACTCCCAAATGATGATGATAATTTACTATTGGCTCAAAATTCCGAAGTAAAAAAGAACGATTGGGTCGGGTACTCAATTAAAATTCGTATTCTTGAAAATTCAATTAACGTATACGTAGATAATTTGTTGAAAATGAAAACTCAAAGGATTCCATCAGAACATCCGACAGGAATTTCAAAGATAGGATTATTTTCGGAGAATAATGCTGTGGAATTTGATCCGATTATATTGGCAAATATCAATTCATCGGAAAAATTCTACAATGTATGGGATAATTATGATAATTATTACCCTATCAGCTCCGTAGCTCTCTCTGCAAGTAGATATGATACATTTCTAGAAGATGACTATTCTGTGTTATCAAAAAAGCTAATTGTAATACCATTTGATTCTCCTGATTGGAATGATATTCAATTCAACAGGTATTTGGATTATGCTAGAATCGGTGGTACTTTAGTAATAATCAATTCAAACAACAGTGCTGAAGGGAAATTCGCGAAGATGTTACTACTTCAAAATATCAGCAATACTCCAGAGAAATTCACAGGGATTCAAATGGTCGGTAACCAAAATGCATTTCTGAATATTAGCGGCAACACAAGCAATCTCAAAATTAATCCTGAGTTAGGCCTTCATATTCTCGGAGGATATTTAAACAATGAAACTAACCAGAGTCAACCTTTTGTAATTGAAAAAAAAATTGATAATGGTCGAATCATTTACATTAACGCTAAAGGATATTTTGATGCAATAAATAATGATCCAAGGAAGTATTTTTCATCACTTTCTAGCTTGTCAGATTTATTGGCACCAAATGTTGATTATCAAATCATACCTCAAAGTACCTCAAAGCCAATTAAAAGATTCATTGGAGATTTAGAAATGAATGGTAAAATTTCTATAAATGCTTCATCAATTATGATAATTAATGATTCAATGGATTTACCTGGTTTTAAGGCCAAAACCGTTTCCGTGTTTGATAAGTATGGAAAACTAGAAAATCATTTTGAGAATTTGTCAATATTAAACGCTATAACATCAGGAAGCTACGAAATATCCATTGAAACTTCAGGCGCTATGACTTTACCTGAAGGGCTATCTCAGCGTGATTATGTACAAGTGTCTATTCCAAACGAATTTAATTTGACGCTAACACTTCTTGACAATAAAACTAGTCATGCTGAATTTCCTGTTATGAATAATTCGTCTAAAGATATTATAGAATTTGCAAATGAATCAAGGATTATTTTTGCGAGTGTCAAAGCGCCGATTCCTTTGGAGTATGTTTCTTTCCTAATGAAGAATCCAATAATCTCAGTTGACGGAGATATAAGATTCGACAAGACTAATTTTCATGGAGAGTCAACAAATCCTCCCCTCGATGTCGCTGGCAGTGCTGTGGCTAAATTCGATTTCGTAGATGATTTTGAAGAATTATATCGAAAGGGAATTAGGACTCAACACTTGAGTTACCTAGGGTCAATATCCATCGATGATGAAATAAAGCAATCAAATCGGGAGTTAAAACTGCCAGGTGATATTTCCGCTGATGTTAGAAAAAGAGGACTGGATGTTCCGCTACACAGTATTTTAGGAACTTCAAATAATTTTGCACTTATTATGGGAGTTGGTATTGGTACAATAATCTTGACTTGGTTGATACGAAGAACCGATTTCCACTGATGACTAAATTATTTGATGTAGAATAGTTCCGTCTAAAAAGTGCCGTTCGTCATAGAATATGATCCCATGATGCAGTAACTGTATTGATTCATAGAACTAATTGTCTCTATCTAGTCCCGTACACTATGAGTAGTTTAAGGAGAGTTGTTCATTTATCTCGACAGTATAGTAAAATGCTGTATGATACTTGTATTTACCAAAATCCCATGTTCCATATAATCGCTCATACCTCATTTGGAGATTTTGGACAAATTCAATGGTAAGAAATGAATTCGTTGAAACAATCCCAGTATAGGCTATATATGAGAATCATACACAATTCTCCAAATATATGAAGACAGTCTTGGTGACAGGAGCGGGAGGCTTCATAGGGAGTAATTTGGTTCGTTCTTTGCTGAGCGATAAAAATTACGACCTCATTCTCACGGATAAAAATGGTCCAAGAAATGATTTATTTGAAGCATATGATACTCAGAGTCCACGAATAAAATTTTATGATCTGGATATAACCAAGAGAGAATCTGCATTTGATATATTCAAGAATCATAAAATAGATACTTGTGTTCATCTAGCAGCTTTGGTTAATGTTGAGGACTCTATAAAAAATCCAAACAAGACTATGGATGTAAATGTAAAGGGTACTATCAATATACTTGAAGCCTGTTCCCATAATAATATCGACAATTTCGTTTTTGCTTCATCAGCTGCAGTTTACGGTCATCCAACAATTATTCCAATAACTGAAGAACACCAATTGAAGCCCATATCCCCCTACGGTATTAGCAAACTACTTGCCGAAAAGCATGTTTCATCTTATATGAATTCGGAAAAAATTCGAAACACTATTTCACTTAGAATTTTCAATGCTTATGGGGAAGGTCAATTTGGTAACGTGAGTGTGATAACAAAGTTTGCCAAAAGGTTATCAATGGGTTTAGCTCCTGTTATTCATGGTAATGGAATGCAGAAACGTGATTTTGTTTCTATAAATGATGTTGTTAATGCCATGTTATTATCAATCAAAGCTATGGAAGATAGGAATGATCGACTTGAGTCTGAGTCTCCTTCGATATTCAATATAGGAACAGGAGTTGCAACTACTATAAAAGATCTGTGCAAACAGATGATTAAACTTAGTGGGCTAGACATACAGCCTACTTATGCGGAGGGAAATGATGAAGCTGATATTAATGCGAGTTGTGCTGATATCACGAAAGCTAAAAACTTCCTAAATTTTTCCCCAAATACCAATCTTTCATTAGACCTTGAGAGAATAATCTCATCCATGGTTACAACGCAAGTCAAATAGGTTTGGTACTTGCTTGATTCACAATTATTGTCTCATTGAAAATAGTATTGCATAAAGATTCTATATACTACCGCCAGAATACAGAGATTACTCCAAGACCCATAATGCATAATCCTCCATATGCTACGGGTGGGACATTAACAACTAACCCAGCAATTGCCACACCAATACCAGAGCAGATCGTAATTATTTCACCCATTCTTCGTTGATTTTTCATCGTCCAAAAAAAAGTTGTAGGTAGCTATTATAAAAGCCTATGTAAATTGAGTTCTGCTGCGTTATCGGGTGAAAACGATTGGTACTGCATTTCGGGTGACGAAAGAAAGAAAAAAAGAGAGTTACTACCCATTCAGAGCATTCCGGTATAATTGCCAGAATTCTCGAAAATTTTGGTAAGATTAGTCTTGTAGTCGTCCACCAACTGTTGTATGCTGTCAAGGTTAGGCGGTTCTTGGTCTGTTGCATTTGATACAGCATCCTCAAATTCATCTGTCAGTACTCTGAATTCTTCGCGCCAATTAACAATGATGGCAGACGCTTGTTGTTGTAAACTTGCAATTGTAGAGCTTATTAATGCTATGGCTGCCAAAATTGACACAATCGTATATAGTGAATTCATCAAATGCCTTATGTATGCATTCTATGTAAGTCTTCCAGTCAATTCTACAAAAAGAGAATCATCAGAGTGTTTAAATCAATTTCAATTATTTAGAGAATAGACTATCTTAACAGCGAGTCAAATACTTGATTGGTGCTTTTTCTTACATCGGATAAGCACCAATCAATTAAGATCATAATAATAACAAGATTTTTCAAAATAGCCTTATGTAATAAAATTACTTGCAAGTCCTGTAGAGTTTTACCATGGTTAGTGACGCACTAGTTACCAGAATTGTAAATTGTATTGTCTAATTTCTAAACTTGATATTAAGGTGATTGAATTTATCGTAACCCTGTAAATTCCAGGAACAAGAATTTAAGCAACTAGAGCAAAATCAGTATGTTGGTAAGAATCCTATACCAGAAACCGCATGATAATTCCGATTCTGACAATTTTTACATTAGTATCCCCAAAGATTGGAGTGGAGCAAGCGATGATGAGGTTACCGTGATCATAGACGATGTTTGTGTAGTTGTACCACAAACAATCGCTGGTGCAACAGGTGAATTAATCGTATTAAGACTGCTTGAAGCGATGATTAATGGAGATATTATAGATGCCGGAGACGTTCAAAAGGCCGTCGAGCACATATTATGATAAAAAGTAGGCTAGCCTGCCAGGATGATGAGGTTCCAGATTCACTTCTAATTCTAGATTACAGTTAACAGACACGAGTTCACAAGCAAGATTTACTCGTAAACTAAGATAAACAGTAGATTGTAATAAAAAAATTGATCAGTTGATGGCCTGCTGAATTGTTTCTTTTACTTCGAGGATTCTCCCATTACTTGGATCTAATTCCAAGACCCTGTCTATCCACGCAACAGCCTGTTGATGCTGACCTGCACCGAATAGCGAATCTGCCTTTCCGCCTATGGCATATTCATCGTGTGGATCTATCGCAAGAACTCTGTCGTACATTATGGTTGCCTCTGGATATTGTCCTAACTCCCTTAATGCAGCACCTTTGCTGATCAAAGCCATTAGGTTGGTTGGATCGATACTCAACGCTTTATCTAGCCATGTTATAGCTTGTTCACCTTTACCTTGACCTACCAGATCTGTCCCTTTTTGAACTAGTGCCGGAACATTGTTCTGATTTACTGCAAGAGCATTGTCATACCAATTAATTTTAGAATTTAGAGATTCCACTACAGAAGCATGGACTGGAAGTACTTGCAGAGACGCCATAGTAGCTAATAAGGCTAAAGCGACTAATGCAGAAGCTAAAATGATTTGATTTTCATCCTTTGATTTTGAAATATCCAATTTTGATATCGTTACTCCTTTCAATATCATTACTCTCCGATCACTATATTCCCATAAACAGCGTTCAAATTGTGAAATATTCGGATACAATCATAACTATCAAAGACATAGTTTTCTCCTTGAATTTCCATAGGTATCATATTATTGATGGGGATTTCTTTTCTACACAAATCACAAAATCTGCCACTTTTCATAACTACACTTTGCCTTGAATAGTATAAGAAAAGGTAGCATTACAAAGTACTATATAGTGTTAGATTGTGTTACATAGCAATTTAACATTCTTATTTTCACCTAAGATCAAAATTGATATGTCCGATATGATTGTGCGTTCATTACATCGGCAATCTCGAAAGATTCATGCCATAGCGATCGCGGAATGCGAGACCGAATCTTATAGAAGATAGTATCTCCAGCTCTTTTATACTATGTTGTACAAGGCTAAATAACGCAACCAGAACAGCTGATGGGTGTTTGATTGTTTCTTGTTCATCATTCAATCATTCCAACTCTCCCATCAGTTGTTATTTTACTTAAGAACTCGATAAAACCCTTTACGGACCTTAGAAGTTATTTATGCTAACTTAGAACAATTTTTTGTGGAAAGTGAGAAGCTATGTGACTTTAGTGGAGAAAAGTCTAACTACCTGTTTGGATTTCTTGACATGAGGTTTGTCCAAGATGTCACAAGAGATTGGTAGTAGACCCTTAAAAATCTCGGTGAGAGTGAGAATAACTTGTACCTTAATGTTACCTATATTGTAAACATGAATCCAGACATCACCTCAAGAGAAATTGATTGAATAAGAAGATTCAAGTTGATCTTTTTGAAAAAGTGGGAGCTGCAAGATATTAGTGTATACTTTGATATACATATTTGATATAAATCTCATCCCAGCTATACATTATTCTACTTATTTGAAAATAGAGTGAAGATCTTCCTTATTATCAATAATTTATCAAATTCTTGGTCTCTAGATATCCACAATATTGTGGATACAGTATAGACAGGCAGGAAATCTCCAAGGAATGGAATGAATTCGGCAAGATTCATTACGACTGAAACTTTACTCCTAGTTATCAAATATAATAAACCAGTAACAATGACATCAAAGATGTCACCTATTACAGGGACTCCAAATATTGGAGCTGCCAAGAAATCAAGAATATCTGCTACAATAGATATCCCCAGTGCCAATGCAGCACGAATTTTGAAAAAACGTCCCTTCTTTTTATGAATAGATTAATTCCCTCTTGATAAAATAGAATCAGCAAGTGATTTATGTCTTATTACAACATTATTCTTCTGTTACTGCAGAATTTATACAGAATTTTTCAACATGCTAAGAAATCGTAATAAATTATGGGATCAGCACTATTATTCTGGAATTGGTATCGAATTTTTGTCCAGCCATTAGTCGTAAAAATAATTCGTTGTACTGACCTTGATCTCTAATATATCTAAAGATCTAGCTGAGGACAGTCTCATTTCGTTGTGCGAATTATCACTATCTTGTCAGTCGCAGATTCTGCCCCAAGTATCTCTCCAGTTCGCCCTAGCAATTGGCGTACTTTAGCATCAGGGCTAGGGAATGGAAACGATTGAAATTCTTCCACTGACGGGTTGAATCGTACAATGGCATTAGAACTAAAATCACTGATCCAAACCATATCTTTATCATCAACAAATATTGCATATGGTTGGGGGTTTTGACCTGGCAATTTCCATTCTTTCCATTTCTTGGTAACAGGATCATACATACCCAGGCTGCCGGCGTTCCATTCGGAAATCCATAGACGACCTGTTGAATCAGACCACACACGTCTTGCCCCTTGATCTACTGTTGGCGGGTTTAAGACAGTTGCGTTTCCAGTATCCAAGTCTATTTGAGCAAGATAGCTACCTGCTAAAGATACAAGATAAACTTGCCCGTCAGGTGTAGTGCAAATACCATACGGACCCTGCCCCCTGGGAGCTTCGAAAACTTCCATTTTTCCAGTATTTGGATTTAAACTTCCATAAATGCCCCCTTGTCCAGTAAACCATAGAATACCTTTGTGATCAAAGGTAGCAGTGTTTAGGTTTGCATTTCCAGTATTTTCAGGCAATCGAAACACCGTAACGTTCTTAGTCGTAGGATCAACTCTTACAATGGCATTGAGTCCGCCGTCTGTAATCCAGGGAGCTTCATCCGGACCTACAATAACTCCATGGGGTGCGGAGCCTTGCCCTAATCCAATATGATGTGTTCGCCCAGAGATTGGATCTAGTATTCCCAATTCTCCCAATCGCTGTGCAGTGTACCAAACCGATCCATTCTTTGCAGGTGCTACGTCATGTGGATGGGAGCCTGGAGGGACTGGAAATTCTTTTATAAAAGGAGAGGTATCGGACTGTCCAAACGCGACACTATGAAAAATGGGAAAGACAAAGATTGATACCAGAAATAAGCACAACTGACTTCTCATTAGTATTACAATAATAGCATCCTATTTTATTTTAATGGATCCAGGTGATTTTAAAATGTTTCTGACATGAGCTTTTGGTGGGTATTAGTTCGATTGAATTTTAGTCTCGTTTGATTCAAGTATTTTGGAGATATGTATTTTTTAAAAAAATTAGATTGCTCAATATAACAAAAAGAGGAGAATGTTTATCCCGACAAGAAAAGAATAATATATTTATTACTAGATAAAGACGTCAACGCAAAGGATAATGATTGAGGTTGCAATAATTATTTGACAGATCACATTTCGCATGATGTGCTAATAGTTGGTGCGGGCCTGGCAGGGTTGCGTGCGGCCATCTCATGTGCAATGAGAAATGAGAAACTAACTATCGGGGTAATTTCGAAGGTTCAGGTTATGCGGTCACACTCCGTTTCTGCCGAAGGTGGAACTGCAGCAGTCCTGTATTCTGACGAGGGAGACTATATTGAATCCCACATCTATGATACGATCAAAGGTAGTGATTTCCTGTGTGATCAGGATGTGGCTGAAAAACTAGCCCATGAAGTACCTAACGAAATATATCAATTGGACAGGTGGGGAATGCCCTGGTTCAGAAGAGAGGACGGTAGAATCGATCAGAGGGAATTTGGAGGATATTCCTTCCCAAGAGTAAACTATGCACAGGACAAAGTAGGCTTTTATGAAATGCAAACGCTATATGATACTTGTCTAAAGTATGACAACATCCATTTTTACAACGAATGGTTTTGCACATCAATCCTAGACGATGGTAACAATAACTTTGTGGGTGTTACTGTAATAGAGATGAAAAGTGGAAACTTTATGATATTCAAATCTAATTCAGGAATTATAGCTACTGGCGGAGCTGGCAGGCTTTATGGTTTTTCGACTTATGCGTATTCATCCACTCCAGATGGCCTAGATATGGCGTACAGATCCGGTCTAGCTCTTAAGGACATGGAATTTGTTCAATTCCACCCCACCGGAATTCTTCCATCAGGTATTCTTATAACTGAAGGTGCCAGAGGCGAAGGTGCCTATCTGATTAATAACATGGGTGAAAGGTTTATGAAAAATTATGCTCCAGAAAAATTAGAACTGGCTCCTCGCGACATAGTTTCCAGATCAATGATAAAAGAAATTGAAAACGGTAGGGGCTTTAAACACGAAACGGGTGTTGACTGCCTTAAATTAGATCTCACGCACCTAGGAAAAGACCGAATAAATCAGCGATTAAGTGGAATTAGAGAGATAGGTATCAAATTCTCCGGTGTCGACATTATAAACGAGCCCATAGAAATAAGGCCAGTATGTCATTATATGATGGGTGGAATACATACTAATATTGATGGACAAACGGAGATGTCCGGATTATGGTCGGCCGGTGAGGCAGCATGTAACAGTCTCCATGGTGCAAATCGACTTGGAGCAAATTCTACCTCTGAATGTTTACTCTGGGGAAGTATAACTGGAAGACTAGCAGCTGAATATGCTGAAAAGAAAAAAGACAGGGCTAATAGCGTGGCACATAATAAAATTCAGTCAGAAGAGAAGAGAATTTTTGATGGGATTTTCAGGGGTAGGGGTCAGGTAAATCCATACGACGTTAGAAAGGAGTTCACAGAGTTGATGGACGTCAAAGCGTCTATTTTCAGGAATGAAAATGACCTAATTGAAGGCTTAAAAAAAGTTAGAGAACTCTACAAGTCATTATGGAAGCATGTAGATGACAGAGCAAAAGAATATAACACAAATTTCATAAATGTGATGGAAATAGACTCATTATTAAGAATAGGTGAAATAATAATTGTCGGTGCTTTGAACAGGCGAGAGTCAAGAGGAGCACACTATAGGACTGACTATCCTAATAGGGATGACGTTAATTTCCTAAAACACACACTGGCCTACTTTAAATGTGATAATGAACCTCATTTTTCATGGCATCCTGTTACCCTGACAAGATATTTACCATTTGAGAGAAAATACTGATGAAAGAGATAGAACTTAGAAGCCGTAATAATTTGGAAGGAATATAGAAATTAAATTGTAATCTGTTGTGATGTAAATACATGTATTCATATGTGGGCCCAAGGGGATTTGAACCCCCGGCCGACCGGTTATGAGCCGGTCGCTCTAACCAGGCTGAGCTATGGGCCCGACAAACTTTTTCGATACTGAAATATGTATAAAGGTTTTGAATATGGTAAAGTCTAAAAATTGCCTAGGAATCTTCAATTATGAAGTAAATATTGGGCTAATTGAATGGTTTTACGAATTTTTCGTAGACTGCATCCAATAGCAAATTTTGTGCATTTAGAGATTTTACGGCTGATTCAATACAAGTCTCATATTTATGATCGGGAATTTTTCCAATCATATTACGCCATATAGCTGCATGCCTGATATCTGCTTCCTGATGAATTTCAAAATAGTTTGTTGAATCGGAACTTGATAAATTGTAAAACTTGTTCAATCCTTCGATCTTTGTTTTGCTTATAGTTGGCAAGTCCAGCTCATATGCATACATCGCGCATACAGCCTCATCCAATGAGTTTCTAGTTAATTCCACAAGTGAAGATACGGCTTTATTCGTATTTTCATCACAAACATAATTCAATAGATCGTTCTTTTTTACTCCTAAAGAAGTGACAAATCTAATCCATGGCTCAATATGACTTTCTTCCTCTTTTTGACCACATCTTGTAGAAGGGATGCTTCAAAAGACTCCTTTTATCTACTTCTTGATCTATCATGTAAATCAGTTTGTTCATCAGTTACGATCATCACTAACCTATAATAAAACCTTGTGCGATAAAATTTTTTTCAATTAATCTTGTTCAGACTAAATAAGATCAATGCTGCTCAATGCTTTCAAACAAATGGATAACACAAACTTTAAACAAAAAAATTACCGATTCTATTGGCCGTAAAGTATTATATTGTGATTTATTCTTCATCCTAGTGGCTCCGGTGGTGTAGTAATCGTACCATAGCAAAACGATTGCACAGTCCGGTCAAGCATTGTGGCCTTTCAAGTCGCAGATCCCGGGTTCAAATCCCGGCCGGAGCATTATTAATTAATCTTGGAGTAAATGCATTGAAAAAAATCCTG
>Ga0193736_1000065_pt1 | contig 17605 bp, 14 predicted proteins | sample L2m1metaG_FD_160566 | JGI IMG/M metagenome (GOLD analysis project Ga0193736, IMG submission 160566) | Soil microbial communities from a riparian zone of the East river system, Colorado, United States - L2m1 | ecosystem: Environmental > Terrestrial > Soil > Riparian zone | place: USA: East River... | reverse complement strand
CTCGATACGCCATTTATGGGGGCTTTGCTATTGTCGCAATCGTCGTATTACTGGTATTTATTCCAAGGGCGGGATTGACTGTAGAGATAAATGAAACAGGAGAAGCCTTGAGTACCATAAGCATAAAAATAAACAACAATAACCCTCAAGAAATTCATGATGTAACAATTACATTTGATAACAATACGGGCAAAAAACAAGTTTACAATTCTATGGGACCATTCAGTTCAATTTTCGTTACTCCTGAAAAGGATGATCTAGATTTTCAAAAGATAATTGTCACGGCCGACAATGGAAAGTTACAGACCATAAAATATAGGTGAGATAACATGATATTTTTTAATTTAGACAAACGCCAAAAGGAGAGTTACCGTTTAGTACTTACTTCCCTTATTGCTTGACCATACTCGAGATAGGCTTTCTTTCTCATGTATGGTATTAATCTATAATGAATTGAATAGATACTTTTTTGTCTTGTGAGAATTCCTTTAACTAACAGCGATACAAAACCACCAGCAACTTTTGATGATTGTATCTCTCTATTATCACAAAATTTATCCCTTTTAGAATGATATTCCTTTAATGTAAAATAGGAACGGTTTACATCCAAGACCAGTGGCCATATAATATATTCCCACACCATTCTCCTGTTTTGTGTTGATGAAGCGTGCTTGCCTTTATCACTTGGTTCTCTTTTTGGGCTACTAGCATCTTGAATCTTAAGCATGTTGCACGGTTCAAGTGACAATTGTTTGGTAGGCACATTTAAACTTGGGTCCTGCGATAATCATTCATAGTATTGGAAGAATTACACGTAAAACAAGCTTTGGATAATTTGTCCAACAAATGGCAAGTTGAACAATCAATATATGATCTTCATCTAGGAAAGCGTGATGATGTCTCCGATTCACAATTAATAGTAAATGGTGTAGTTTTTCACATTCCATACCTCACGAGAGATAAGACTTTTGTTCTATGGCGATGCCTTTGGCCCGATTGTCATAATTGCTGTGAGAAACAGGGAAGATTACCCCTGACCAAAGATGACATTTCATCGATTTCAGAAAAAATGGGATATGATTCAAAATCTGAATTTATCGAAAAGGAGACTAAGGTTTCAAGTTGGAATGAAACATCAACAATGAATAATGTCATTACAACCATCAGTATGATTTCGCTAAAAAGAAAAAAAAATGAAAGCGAAGATCAAGATGGAAAACCTTTACCTTGTAGATTCTTAGATGATTGTGGAAGTTGCGAAATACACCCAGACAAACCAGGAGTCTGTTGGCTCTACCCATTTTCTTCATGGATGGAATCCAGTAATGGTAAGCCTGTAGTACATGCATCTTTTCAATTGACGGGCGATTGTCCCGGATTCTATACAGATAAAACATCAGAACCTATGATGGAAATCCTTGAGGAATATTCGAAACGAATATTCTCGTACAACATGTCGATTCAGAGAACAATAAGAGAGAAATACGGTTTCATAAACATCGTCCAATAGACTTGTAATATGTTGCGTTGAACTAAACTAATTTTATCCGTTCCAGACAACATTTGTATTACAATGCCTACACGGTGGAAAAGGATCACCTTTTGATAAAGGAACCCTACGTTCGTATGACTTTGGTGAACAACTAGCTTTTCTGAGACGTTTCAGAAATCTAAAGTCGTGCCTAAGCAATTTGAAGGATCCACTATATGGTGCTAATTCTCCTGTGTGATATTCGGTCAAATATTGGTATAATATTGTTCCCTAAAGGTTATATCAGTATCAGATTACTAGAGATAAATTCCTATTTTCCTTGAATTAATAAACGAGTTATCGTTCAGGCACACCTCAAGGCCAATTGTGAATAGAGGTCGCAGGTGGGAAATGTATCTAGAAACATTTTTATTTAAAAAATAGGGTCTTGACAATAGTTCTATGGTTATTAATAAGGAACTCCTGCAACTCAGAAAAAAAATAGCAGACAAAAGACCAGAGTTTGTTAGGCAAGAGAGCTGGAGATATGATAGACTTCCACCCAATTGGAGAAGACCTAAAGGAAAAGATAACAAGATGAGAAAGCAGGTATCTGGTGTTCCGCCTTTGGCTAAAGTAGGATACAAGGGACCTAGGAAATCAAGAGGCTTGCATCCGTCCGGTTATAACGATATTTTGGTTTTTAATATAAAGGATTTAACAAAAATTGATCCTAAAGTTGACGCAGTTAGAATAGCACATACTGTCGGGAACAAAAAACGAATAGAAATTGTCACGGAAGCAACAAAACTGAAAATGAAGATTTTGAATCCAGGAAAGATTGAAGCTATGAAAAAACTACCTAAAAAGGTCGAAAAACCAAAGAAAGAATCAACAACAGCAACAACAGCAACACCAACTGAAACAAAGGTCGAAAAACCAAAGAACGAATCAAAAGCAACAGGCGCAAAGGGCAAGAACATAGGAAAAAAAGGGACTAAATCATAATGGTAGTAAATTTAAGTAAAAAGAGAGAATTAATAGCAAGAGTATTAGGTGTCGGCTCAAACAGGGTGAGATTTGAACCCGATAAGCTTGATGATATAGCTGACGCAATTACAAGAGAGGATATGCGTTCCTTAATCAAGAACGGTACTATCTGGACAGTTAAAGTAAAAGGTATTTCTAGATCTAGAGCAGAAAAGAAACTAAAGACACGTAGGAAGCACGGAACTTCTGCCGGTTCAAAGAAAGGTACGAAAACCGCCAGGATGGGAAAGAAGGAAGTTTATGTCAAAAGAACTAAAGCCATGAGACGCCATTTAAAAATACTAAAGGCCAGAAATGAAATTAATAGAGAAACTTTTTGGGCATTGTATAAAAAAATAAAGGGCGGCAATGTCAGATCTCTTTCGCACTTGAGAGAACTCGCCAAGCAAACAAAAATACACAAGTAGAAATCGAATCTAGATCTTATATTTCTCAAAATCTTTTATTCTATCATCATCGATAGGAATCCCTTCTTTCAGTAACAATGATATTTTTTGGTTCTTTCCATACATGTATCCTCCAACATGTCCGTCGGAGCAGACAACTCTGTGGCAAGGTACTATAATTGGCCGCGGATTCTGATTTAGGACTTTTCCTATTCCACGAGCCGCACGAGAATTGCCAAGCAGTGTGGCCAATTGGCCATAAGTTATCACCTTGCCCGGAGGAACATCAGAAATAAGATCATAGACAGCTTGTCTATTAATATGACCTGTACGTGATTTTTTATGAATATTCCGATTAGATGACATAGACCACATATGATAGGTTACACAATCTTAAAAAACTATTGTATGTTTATCAATACTAAATTTTTACTACTTCAATTCCGACTTGATCCACTGCGGTTAGAATTCTAGATTTCTCCTTCCCTAGTCCCTTTGCATCCACTATAGCACAAGTTACTTTTTCAACATTCCTATGTATCATTTGAACTATCATGGAGTTATCCAAATATGGTAAATCATGTTTTGCGGCTATCGAACCCAAACCATATTCTGATTCCAACAATATTTTGTTGAATTTTGTTGGATAATGATTTCCTCCCAGTCCCACCGCCACCTTTTCACATAATCCATGTTTTCTTGTAAGCACAGTAAACAAAGAATTGCATACTGTATTTGCTGCATTATTGTCTATCCATTGTTCTTCTGTTGATCCTATTTCAACAAACAGTATTGGTTTTCTTAATGATGTGGGACCATGATGTGTGGATTCAATAATGATATCATATTTGGGTACGTTATCCTTTTTCTTATTCAATTCCATTAGATATTGTTTCTGGATCCAAGGATAACATATTCCTAATTCCCTTTCCTTCCCACCAAACTTATTATTGCCAAAATTCCCTGTCGAATGACAAGTCAGCGCAGGAATATTAGCTTGAGATCTATGTTGAGATAGAAAGATATAACATGATGTACTGGGATATTTTTCGTCAAGATTATCAAGATGTAGCAAATTATTTTCGGAAATATGCAAGACAATACCAGGATAATCCGATGAGGTAAATGTTGTATTTTTCTCCGGAATCTCAGAAAAGCCATATTTTTCAGTCAAACAGTTTGATATTGTACTACTGGCGAGATCCTGCTTAGAACACACAAGTGTATAATCACTTGACATCTCATATCAACTGGAATTGCTTATTCAATATATATCGCTGGTTTGTATGGTCTTGCAAATTTTGACTTTTGTTTTGGATCATATTTGTTGTTGTCGTCCTCTGAGTAGATATACAATTCAAGTTGATTATTTCCCACTTCACTAACTAACAATGATTTTCCGTCCTCTAGCGGTATTTTCTCATCAAAGGAATCTATTTTCATTCTTCTTTCTCTAACATTCACTGATTCAGATAAAATATCATCTATAATTTTCTTTACCAGATCAGGATTTCGTTTAACAAGATCCTTGACTTCGTTATCGTTAACAAATTCCTTCATGATTTGTCCAAAATTGGGAGTTGCTTGTCTTTGTATTCTATCTAATATTTTTCTATATAACGTGCATTTGATACTCGAAGCGGTATATATCGAAATTTTCTTCGGAACCATTTTTGTAACCTTTGTTATTTTCTGTATGTCAAAAATGATACTTTGGATGAGTCTTTCATTATCCTCGGACTTCAATGTAATTTTAGATTGACTACTCTCTGGCCATTGAACTAAGCTGACATACGAATCATTCCCCATAATTTCCCAAACTTCTTCACAGAAATATGGAGCAAATGGTGACAATAACTTTATCCGTGTTTCAATGAATTCTTTCAAATAACTGTTGAAAATTGATTTATTTTTTGCCAGCTTTCTTTTTTCATACCATTCCAAATCATTGTCCATCAAGTACAAGATATTATGCAAAGCTTCTCTGATTCTAAATTTTTCAATAGCAGAAGTAGTGTCCATAATAACATTTTGCAATCTGCTTGATATCCAAACATCTTCCAGATCTACATCCAAACTACTCTGAACTCTGAAAACGTCTAAATGTGCATTTATGTTTCTGTAGATTTCAAACAATTTGGCTCTAATTCCTTTTACTAAATCAAAAGAAAAGTCAGAATCCTGTAATATCTCTGCCGACGCCAGCATAGTAAGACGAATTGAATCTGCACCATATTCCTCTATCGCATGACGCAATGGTATGATATTTCCAAGGGATTTGGACATCTTTTTACCTTCCATTAGTACCGAGCCATTTACAACAATTTGTTTGGGCCATTTATCCTTGGGGAATATTGCAGCATGATTGAATATGAAGAATGCAAGGTGATTAGGGACCAAGTCTCTTCCCGAATGCCTGGAATCTACTGGATAAAAATACACAAATTCATTCTTAATTTTTTCAAGTAACTGAATGGATATTTTTGATTCCTTAGCTACGATATCTGGATCATTCTTGCCTAATAAAACATAATCAAAGAAATTATCATTCAAATTATCTGCCAATACTTTATCCTCATTATTTTGCAAGTCCTGATTATTGCTAATATGTCTTGACAATAAATAATAGGCCATATAGATAACAGAATCTGCCAAACTTTCTATTATCCACTCATTGTCCCATGGAAGTTTTGTTCCCATCCCACTTTTTCTTGCACATGCCCTCTCCTTCAGCCAATCAATAACATTGGTGAATTCTTGTCTTATTTCCTCAGGTAGAATTTCCATTTTATCAATTAGTTCATACGCCAATTTTTTCCAATTTTCATCTCCATAATTGATAAACCACTGGTTTGTTAGTAGCTTAACAACACAGGTAGTTCCGCATCTACATTTTACTGCATTTTTCAGTTCATACATGGTAGTTCCAATCCCTTGACTGATTATTTTTGCCTTGATAGTCTCTCGAGCCTCTATTACACTCAAATTTCCTATTTCATCTATGTCGGGTAAAACTTTACCATTATGAAATTCGTCCGAATAAAGCTTGTTGGTAGCCTCCTCTAATTTAGGATCATTTTGATCTCTAATGGAATAACTAGTAACAATAGTTTCTGCAGCCGATGATTCATTTGAGGGATACGCATCAGTTTGGATTATTTTGATAGGAACGACATTACCTGTGATGTTATATTTTCTTAAAGTATTGTCATCCTTCCTTAAATCAACCAGAGCCTGATAATCATAGGGTGCGTGGGCTGGAACAGACATGACAATTCCAGTTCCATTATTGGGATCAACAAATGACGCTGGGAATATGGGAACTTGTTGTTTCCTTTGTTCATCAAATACAGACTTGCCTATTAAATCAGAACCGTTAATCTCTGAAATCAATGTAACACTAGCATTTAGAAATTCCATCTTTCTTGCAGCTTCTTTTGTAATTATCCATTTCTCATTGCTCACCTGAGCAATAACATATTTTATATCAGGATTTATCCATAAATTTGTCACACCAAAAATAGTTTCTGGTCTTAATGTTGCAGTTGGAACAACGTACTGGTCTTCAAATTTAAATTTTACAAGAACATATTCGATAAGATCGGGCTCAATATCACCGACAGTATCATGTTGACTCACCGGATTTTGATCTTGAGGGCACCATCCTACAGGATGAGAGCCTTGCACTATCAAGCCATTCTTCTTAAGGTTTCTAAATTGCCATGATATAAATTTCGAGTAGCCCTTGTCTATAGTCGTAAACTCTCGCCTCCAATCTATGGAATAGCCCATTTCGTTCATTCCTTGTTTAATTTCTTGATGAAAATAACTGGCTATTTTTTTAGGTTCTTTGAAATTCGATATGATATCATCGGGAATCTTGTATATCTGTTGGAACGTCTGTATCAGCTCTAAATCATTAGATTTGATTCTCTGCGACATCGATACAATGGGTGTTCCTGTATAGTGGAAACCCATTGGAAACAGTACATTATAATTGTTCATACGCTTATACCTTGCGTGGACATCGGCAAGAGTATATGTTCGTCCATGTCCTACGTGCTGTGGAGAATTTGGGTAAGGATATGCTACAGTTAGGAAATACTTTCTTTTATGCGATTGTGGATCGGTTTCAAAAAGTTTATCATCGGTCCATCTCTTCCTCCATTTTTCCTCAATTCTATCCCAATCAAGTTCAGCATTGGGTGCTTTTTCAACTGAATCAACCATTTTTTTCACTAGAGTCTATATTTGTAATCAGATTCTCAAGATTCTTCAAACATTCATTAATCTTGCTCTTGTCCTTACCTCCACCCTGGGCAAATTTATCTGTACCTCCACCTCCAGTACCCCCAAGTTTCATTGAAATTTCCTTTGCAATTCTAGATGCTTTAATGATTTTTCTTGATTCATCTCCAACGAATACAATGACTTTTATGCGTTCATGGTCCTGAACAAGGGCAACATATACTAAGAAAGGATCGATATTGATACTTTTTTCTCCCAATGCAATATAATAATCGTCCCCCATTACATCATCGAAAGTGCCATAAACCTTTAACCCTGATTTGGATTTAGTCGCCTGGTGGGTAACGGTTGTGGCCATATTGTCTGAAAATCTGTTAATAAGTACTCTAAATTTTCTTTTCATCTGGTCATTTTCTAGTGTTACTTTATCAAATGATTCAATCAGCTTCTCTCTACTTGATCCCAGAGATTGAGCAATATGTAGCAATTGAGAGTCCTGAGACTGCACATATTGCAAAGCCTTGTTCCCAGAAACAAACTCTAGTCTAACTACACCATCTTGAATTCTCTCAGTTTTTAGAATTTTTATAAGACCAATTTCACCTGTCTTATTAACGTGAGTTCCACCACATGCTTCGACATCCCAGCCATCTATGTTCACTATCCTTACATGGTTTGAGGGGACTGCTCCTCCTTGATAAATCCTGAATGTATATTTCTCTTCAGCGTTTGACCTTTCAAATACATTGATGTTAATTGGTAAATTTCTTTGAACAACTTCATTGGCTGTATTTTCTATTTGCTTGATTTCTTGTTTGGTAAGAGCTGAATGATGAGTAATGTCCAACCTTGCATAATTTTCATCCTTGAAGGCAGAATTCTGCCATATCCAAGAACCAAGATTGTTTCTTGCAGCTGAATTCAATATGTGTGTTGCACTATGATTTTTGGTTATAGCTAGTCTTCTTACATTGTCAACAATTCCGTGAACTATTTTATTGTCTTGAAGATCATTGGACGGAGCTTGTATCTTATGCAAAACTAGATTGTTTTGTTTTATGACATCTGTTACTTTGATCCCTTCAATAGTACCGAAATCAGGTTCCTGTCCACCTCCTCTGGGGTAAAATGCAGTATTATCCAAAATCAAGTACTTGCCTTTAAGTATCTTGAGAATTTTAGCGTCAAATTCTCTGATAGACTCATCTTCGTAATACAATAACTTCGTAGGTTTTATGTCACTGCCAATTTCGATAACGGGTACCGGGATGGATTCATGTGTAGTATGAAGCTCTGCTAACTTTACGTAAAAATCCGGAGGTATTTTTTCTATAACGCCAGTTTCAAGTAGGAGATCAGGTGTAATGCCATCTGACTCATACATCCTTATCAGGTCTTCAACACTTGGTTTTTTCTTGGATTCACGCATGGAACTGGCAATAGAATACATTCTTTCCTTTGATGAAGAATACCTTTCAGACTCGATCTGCATTATTTTCCTAACATCATTTTTGTGCTCCTTTAGTTCAGGATACATTGGTTTTAGATACTCAATATGTAGGTCCATTATATCTTGCAAGTCGAGTTTCCAACCTAGACGGGCAAGGAGTGCAAGAGTTCTTCTTAATATTATCCTAAGATTGTAGCCTCCTCCTACATTAGATGGCAATGAGCCATCAGAAATTGCAAACAACAATGTCCGGGTGTGATCAGCAATAATTGATAGTGTTTCAACCGGTAAGACAATTTTTTCCAAATCTTCATACGATAGATCAAGTTCTTTAGCAATATTGATCTTTAGTAGTCTTGGATCATTTTCATAATTTGAGTTTTTCTCAGAAAGTTTCTTAAAATATCGGGATAGAAATTCTGATTTTGAATCAATATCGATACCAATTATGTCTATTAGTTTCTTGAATATGGGTCCGAAAGTAGCATCGTAACTTGTGGGACTCCCTAACGTAATCCATGATAAGCGCTCAAGTCCCGCTCCCATGTCTATTATCTTGTTATCAAGTGTGCGATAGTTATTTTCATCCCCCTCAAATTCAGTAAAAACTGCATTCCCAAGTTCTAGTCCTCGAACATAGTACTCTAATGAATAACCAAAAGCCCCTGCTCCCATCCAAACATCCTCAACAAATGTAATTTCTTCAGATTTTATACCAAGAACATCTGTAAGCAGAGAGTGATCCAGCTCAATACACCTGTCCTTCCAATATCCACCGGGAGCGTCCGCGTTACATGTTTGACCTACCATGCAAAAGCTAGTATAATGTCTGCCGGTGATTCCAACGTTTTCAATATCATTAAATCTGAGACACATTTGAGGAACTACAAGAGGATTTCTAGGAATTTCAAACACGATTTTTCCATTCATTACTCTCTGAAAGTCCACAATGGATGCAATTGTATAATACAGGTCCTCCCTCCAACGACACACCACAGGATACCTTTGAATTATTTCATGATCATTTTTTCTAAAGAAACTACTCAGTTCCTTCCAGGTATTCACAAAATCTAGTCTTTTTGATGTTGGTGGATCTCCGATAAAGCTATAGTTATCATGTTCAGGGCAAGATTCCCTATCTTTAATGGCCCAAAAGAATTTTCCGCATAACTTGCAACTTTGCCTCTTGAATCCTTTTTCATTAAACAATGAGACTTTGTAATACTTATCCGGATTAGAAGAAAAAAGTGATAATAATGAATGTTTTTCCATTTCACACAAATTATTTGACAATGTTATTAATGCTTTTGTAGGTTTCGATTAACAACAATATCAAGAAGCAATTAACTCAATTTTAATTTCTTCTAGCATTATGTATTTATGTTATCTCATTTTAGACGAAACTTGATTTGATTTTCCATACATAATTTTAGTGTATTAGATACTGTAACTATTCGCTTGTTTGTCTTGGCATTAACGGTTAACCCCAAGTTTTTACTGTGAGTATGAGTGATTTTCTGTGAGGAGGGAGCTTCTTAGAATAGTTAGAATATTTGCGTTAAAAGGTTAAATTAACCTGTTCATTAAAGTTCAAATTATCAAGGTTCATCAATTTGAATAGCTCAGACCTTCAAACTTGGAAAAGGACACACTACTCCAAAGATATCGATAATTCAATGGATGGTAAGGAGGTAATTATTATAGGATGGATCTCTTCGATACGAGAACATAGTAACATAAAGTTTCTTACGATAAACGATAGATTTGGAAATATTCAGGTTATTTTAAAGAATAATGAATATCCTGATTCCCTTTCATCAGAAGTACAAAAGATTAGAGAACATGCTTCGATTGCAATAAAGGGTAAAGTTAGAAATGAACCGAAAGCTCCAAACGGAATTGAAATAATTCCAATTGATTTTAAGATCTTATCCTTGGCAAATAAAAATTCTCCTATCGTTATTCAAAGTAGAAAAGGAGTTGGAATTGATACCAGATTGGATCTTCGAGCAATCGATCTTCGTAGACCTTTTCTTCAATCAATTTTTAGCATAAGATATACTGTATTAAATTCCTGCAGGAAATTTCTTGGAGATGAGGGTTTCATTGAAGTTAATACCCCTAAAATAATTGCCACTGCGACTGAAGGTGGTGCAACACTCTTTCCTATCTTTTACTATGACAGGGAAGCATTTCTAACTCAAAGTCCTCAGCTTTATAAAGAACAGCTTACAATGGCATTTGAAAATGTATTTGAGATTGGTCCAATCTTTAGAGCTGAACCTTCCAGAACAAACAGACATTTGTCAGAAGCTACTTCGATTGATATTGAAAAAGCATATGCTGATTATAATGATATAATGGAAATTTTAGAAAAGATGATACATTTTCTTTGGGACGAAGTAAGAAACAAAAACAAATCACATCTTGAGTACTTGAAGATAGAATTACCTGATTTATCACTCCCATTTCGAAGGTACAGATATTCAGATCTTATAGAAAAGTTGCAAAAGTCAGGTGAGGCTATTGAATGGGGGGATGACATCTCGCAGCAAAAATTACGAAACCTCAACGATGATGACATGAAATATTTTTATTTTATCATTGACTGGCCCACGTCAGTAAAACCATTCTATGTTAAACCAAAATCAAAGGGTACAGAGTGCGAATCTTTTGATTTGATGTATGGTAATCTGGAATTATCTTCAGGAAGTACAAGAATCCATGATAAGAGCGAGCTAACTGAAAGAATGAAAAAACAAGGGCTAAACACTGGTGCATTCGATTTCCATTTGAAAGTTTTTGAATATGGTATGCCCCCTCATGCAGGATTCGGTATGGGGTTAGAACGATTAATTATGAGCATGTGTCGTGTTGATAATATTAGGGATGTTGTATTATTTCCTCGAGATATAGATAGGTTGTCGCCTTAACAAATAATATATCTATGAAAAAGATGACATTAACATGATTTCAAAAGAAGATCTAGAACATCTCGCTCTAATATCACGAATAAATTTAACTGAAAATGAACTTGAAAAATTTCCTAAACAACTAGACAAGACAATAGAGTACATAGATATTCTTGAAGAACTTGCATCTGATGATTCGATTAATTTAGACTTGCAGGAATTAAGATTTGAAGAGCTTAGAATAGATGAGATAAGCTTGTCTGATGATAAGCAACTCAACAAGAACATTACAGATGATGGATTCTTACGAGGCCCTAAGATGAAATAGAATGACAAAACTAGACGACCTGCTTGCATATGAAGTGGTTGAAGGCCTAACTGAAGGTCAGTTTACTGCTGAAGAATATGTTATCTCTATACTAAAGAGAATAGAAGAAGTCGAGCCAAAGGTACATTCATTTATTACATTGGATACTGAGGGAGCTTTATCTTCTGCGAAGATTATAGACAAGAAAATAAGAGAAAAAGAAGATATAGGTCAACTTGCAGGGGTAACAGTAGGCATAAAAGATAACATTTCCACACAAGGTATCAGAACCACTTGTGCTTCAAAAATTCTGGAAAACTATGTTCCTACATACGATGCTACCGTAATAAGGAATCTGAAGGAAAATGGCGCCATTCTATTGGGAAAATTGAATTTGGATGAGTTTGGAATGGGTTCAACGACTGAGTACAGCAGGTATCGTCCAACTCACAATCCGTGGAATTTGGATTATGTTCCCGGTGGTTCCTCAGGTGGAAGTGGAGCGGCGGTCGCTGCTGGAGAATGTACTGTAGCTCTTGGATCAGATACTGGAGGTTCAATAAGATGTCCTTCTAGCTTCTGTTCTGTAGTTGGACTTAAACCAACTTACGGTAGGGTAAGCAGATCCGGACTAATCTCATATGCGAATAGTCTGGAGCAAATTGGTCCTATATGTAGATCGGTTAAAGACTTGGTAATGATGCTAAACATCATTTCTGGAAAGGACGCAATGGATAACACAAGTATGCCGTCGTCTCCAATTACCGTTCCCAATAAATTGAATAAACTAAATGTAGCAGTAATAAAAGAGTTAATTACTGGCAGCGATCAAGAGGTTGCAAAATCGGTTTTTTCTGCATCAGAAAAATTTCAGGAGATCGGATTTTCATGCGAAGAAGTTTCAATTAAGAATTTACATTATGCATTACCATCATATTATACTCTTGCTAGTGCTGAAGCAAGTAGTAATCTAGCAAGATATGATAATATCAGATATGGATTCGACTATCCAATCGGGGAGTATAAATGGGATACCTATTTTAGCAACGTCAGAGAAAACTTCGGAGAAGAAGTAAAAAGGAGAATATTAATTGGATCATATGTTCTTTCTTCTGGATATTATGGCAAGTATTATCTCAAAGCAAGGAGACTACGGTCGTTATTAAGATTAGAATTACTCACACTATTCAAAAAATATGATCTTTTAATTGGACCAACAATGCCCATACTTCCTTTCAAATTCGGTGAAAAGATAGACGATCCAATTAAAATGTACCTGGTTGACGTAAACACAGTCATAGCAAATCTAGCAGGCATTCCAGCAATATCGTTACCCATTGGATTTAGTAACGGTCTTCCAATCGGGCTGCAAATAATGGCAGCTCCCTTTGAAGAACAAAAGCTAATCGATGCATCATATGAACTTGAAAAAGTTATCCATATCCAAAGGAGGCCAAATTCGATATGAGCCTGGTAATGATCGGATTAGAAATTCATGCTCAAATAACTGCCCTCAATAGTAAATTGTTTTGTTCATGTCGGGGTAACTATCGAGATCTTAGACCTAATAGTAACATTTGTGAAATATGTTGTGGACTTCCTGGTTCCCTGCCAATTATCAATCAAAAGGCAATTGAATATTCAACAATGACCTCTATAGCCTTAGGGTGTAAAGTGCCAGACAAAATTATGTTTTACCGTAAGAATTATTTTTATCCTGATCTGCCAAAAAATTTTCAGATTACCCAGTACAATGTTTATGGAATTTCTAGTATAGGGATAGACGGCAAATACGAGCTGGATGAAGCAAAGCAAATTAGGATCAGTAGAATTCAATTGGAAGAAGATCCAGGCAGGATCGTTTATTCTGAAGGTGGAATGAATGTCGGAAATACTGCATTGATAGATTATAACAGGGCAGGAGTTGCCTTAATTGAAATAGTTACAGAACCTGATTTCACAAGTCCAAAGGAGGTTAGACAATTTCTGAATAAACTATCCCTGACACTTGAACATCTTGGCGTATGTGACACTCTACTTGAGGGTTCGGTTAGGTGTGATGTAAATGTGTCCATGAACGGTGGTAACAAGGTAGAAATCAAGAATATCAATTCCTTCAAGGAGGTTGAAAAAGCCATCAACTATGAAATTACCAGGCAGTCCAGTGTGTATAACCGCAATCTCAACATAGAACTTGAAACTCGACACTGGGATGATAAGAAAAAAATTACATTTAAGGCCAGGAGTAAAGAAGAGGAACATGATTATCGTTATTTTCCGGAACCCGATATTCCAGTAATAGTCTTAGGCAGTGATTTTGTTGCTAATCTAAAGCAACGAATGCCAGAACTACCAAATCAAAGATTTGAACGCTTTATATTAAAATATAAACTTTCAGAACATACGTCCAATATTCTCATAAATGACAAGAAATTAGCAGATTTCTTTGAGTCTACTTTGAAATTACACTTTTCGCCAACTGAAATAGCAAACATCCTAGTTACTGACTTTAAAAGTTTGATCGAAGATGATACTGAGAGTACGGATTACTTGAAAAACTTGAAAGTGAAACCGGAGCATATCGCAGAATTGGCGAAATTGATTGAAGGTAATAAAATTAGCAGAATTACTGCAAAGGATATTCTAGTAAAAATATTTGAAAGTGGAAAGTTACCATCGGAGGTTGTCAATAGCAGTAATTCCTACAAAATAGCTGACGAAAAAACAATAATGGATGCTGTTCAGTCAGTTTTTGATACCGAGAAGTCTGCAGTTGAAGATGCAAAAAAGAATCGCGAGGCGATTAATTTCTTGTTAGGTAAGGTAATGAAATTTACCAATGGACGAGCAGATCCAAAAATCGCTATGCGTCTAATTAATAGCAAATTAAGTGATCCTGAGAAGCAGTGATTTTCATCAATGCAATGACAATGAATTAATCGTCCTGTATAGATTCTTCTAGCCGATGGAACTATTTTTTGGAAATTTGGTCTAACTGATGCAAAACCATCGGAAGGAATGCACCGATGTCACTAACAATTCCTAAAGCCTGTGTTGTTCCCCTATCGAGCAGTTTTGTTACAACGGCTTGACTAATATCCACGGCAACAACCTTTACTCTTGCAGGAATCATATTTCCAACAGCAATTGAGTGTAACATAGTAGAAAGCATGAGAACCATTTTCGTGTCTCTCAATATTGTCCTATATCTGTTCTGGGCCTGTATAATATCGGTAATCACGCCTGGAATTGGTCCATCGTCTCTTATAGATCCGCAAAGGGCGTACTCTACATTATTCTTTACACACTCATACATTATTCCAGATTTTAGAATATCCTTTTTCACCATTTCCTCTATAGAGCCTGTCCTAAAAACTTCATTAATAGCCTGCATGTGGTTTCTGTGACCGCGAATTGCTAACGTTCCGTTTTTTACGTTCATACCCAGGGAAGTACCAAATAATGAATTTTCTATATCATGTACTGCTAAGGCATTACCCGTAAGTAGTCCATTTACGTAACCCATTTTAATCATCTTTGCTAACGAATCTGCAGCGCCAGAATGGACGACAACTGGTCCTGCTGTGACAATTATTTTCCCACCGCTATTTTTTGTATTGTAAATATCCATTGCTATTTTTCTTGCAATTTGCTGAGTAGGTCTTTCACTGGAACTTGTACTACTCATGAATTGAAAAATATCCACTCCTTCTCTTGGACGTTCTTCAGGTAATATCCTGACTCCTTTTTCACCCGTTACTATCATATCTCCTCTTCGGATATCTCTAATTTTCCTACACTCTGCACTTTTGTTACTTGTATCAACGACAACGCATTTATCCATCATCATATTTTCGACATTAATCCATTCATTATTGAAGAAAATTTGTGTGGTATTGTTAGTTGTGCTGTAAAAATCCCTTGGCATTACCATGTCACTTGGGGCAGGTTTTAGTGTAACACCGTCAATTTTTGTAGGTTGCGCACCTTCAATAAAGACTGATTCTAATAATTGGTCAAGATGTTTCTTATTTTTTCCTGATACTAATAATCTTGCATAACTTAATTCATCTTTCTTTTTTCCGACATGAAATTCGAGAACATTAAAATCCCCTTTTAAGTCCATAATCTTGTCAAAAATTCTTGTCAGGATCATCGAATCAATTAGATGACCTTTGATCTCTATGGTCTGTTCGAATTTTCTTTTCAACTAAGATCACTAAATATTAAATCTACTTAAGTGTTAAATTGGAAGTATCACTTTGCCGTTATATTCGGGAAGGTTTTCATCTTGAATTATTTTGCTAACTATTTCATCTTTTTTGACTTCAATAAACCATTGCGCAACTGTTTTTGCAATTCCATTTTTATCACATATTGCAATCAAGTAACCATTCTGATCCTTTACTGTAGTGAAAAAATTCTCTTCTCCAACTGGTTCCCAAGTGTTATTGTTATTGTCCTTTAATGCTAACGCAGGCATAGCAATGTTTCCTGTATATTTATTTAAAAGCTCTTGGGCAGCTCTAACTCTTTTTTCCCCTATTTTCAAAGCCGTGAAATACTGCATTTATTGAGTATGTACCACTCTTTTATATTTGCGTTTAGCGTGTCAGAGTTGAATCTAACTATTTTGGGGCCATGAGTATTAAAGGAACAAAATTCTAGACAAAGAGTAAGAAGAGAAACTTCTCTTGAATACGAAAATAGGAGGTAAATTGGAAACGGTAGAATTCTATCCCTTCAACAGTTGTAAGCGTAATGATGTTGTAAAATGCACATCAAGTTGATATTCTTGCATTACAGTCCAAATGATAAATGATTAACCTTTTTATAAGAAATGTATTCTTGATAAAATATGTTCTGGCAAAATGCATACTTCTTTGCATTAGCCTTGTCAATTATTTTGATTTTACCATCTGTAAATTTTCCTTTCATGAATATTCCTGCTCAGGGCCAGTCTACAGCATCTCCGATTTCTCAAGAAGAATACGACAAGATAAAAAATTGTAGCACAAATCTTAGTAAAAAACCCACGTCAGTAGAATATCTTACTCATTTTAACTGTGGTCATATATCTAAAGATGGAAGCGGAAAGACAGTAAGACAATTTACATTAATTGTTGAGGAAAATCAAAAGATACCTATTACTTATGAAGGTCATATTTTTGAGGGTTGGACATTTAATGGTACTATACCGGGACCCACAATAAGAGTCACAGAAGGAGATTTAGTTCGAATTAGAGTTATTAATAGTAACGAGAACACACACGCCCACTCACTTTATTCACAGCCAACTCATTATGTTAAGAATAATGCATTTACGATGACGGAACAACCGGGAGGGACAATTTCTCCAGGCAGGAGTTTTACGTATGAATTTGTTGCAGGACCATATGGGGTGTATCCCTATTATTGTCATGTTGAGCCAATGGCAGATCATATCAACAGGGGATTGTATGGAATGATGATAATAGATCCAAAAGAGCCTCGTCCTAGAATGACAGAAATGGCTATGCTCCTCAACGGTTATGACCTGGATTTAGATCTTGAAGGGCCGATAACATTGCCGCCAGTTGATTCAATTGATGGAGTAGAAACCAATATGCCCTTGAACTCAAGTAGTAACAACAATACTAACGCAGGTACGAATAGGAGTAACATGAATGATGCTTCCGTTCCTTCAATTCCAGAAAGTGGTAATAGTAAAAGTGCATCCAGAGAAAAAAGAGTTAATGAAATCTACACAGTAAATGGAAAAGCATTTGATTACATGATGAA